>Ga0190274_10000887_pt1 | contig 17431 bp, 11 predicted proteins | sample Popmic531T_FD_133002 | JGI IMG/M metagenome (GOLD analysis project Ga0190274, IMG submission 133002) | Populus adjacent soil microbial communities from riparian zone of Yellowstone River, Montana, USA - 531 T | ecosystem: Environmental > Terrestrial > Soil > Riparian zone | place: USA: Montana... | reverse complement strand
GCCGCCTTGGTTGCGGCCACGACGGCCTCGCGGATGCGATCGTCGGCGTCCGCGTCCGTAACCGGAGCAGGGCCAGGGGCCGGCGAGGGCGTCGGGGGCTCCGGCGCCGCCTCGGCGCCCGGTGGGAGGAAATCTTTCTGTCAGGGATTTTGAAAACCCGTATCTCACATTGCACACAAAGGCAGATCTCGACCTGAATTCACTCCGTGCCTTTATCAGGCATGATACACTTGAATCGTTGAACGGAACGATGAAACTGAACATTGCCTTTGCAGGCAAGGTGCAGGATCTCCGGCAATATTCAACAAAAGGGAATTATCAAAGCGATGCTTCCGGAACTGTGGTGATGGAAAATGTTTCGCTGAAGCTAAAGCAAAACCCGCTGCAGTATAAGAACATCAACGGAACGTTTTTGCTTCACGACAACAACGTGGAAATCCAATCGTTGGACGGATTTATTTCTTCCACCGATTTTCATATTACAGGATCGTTACACAACTTCATTACTTTTCTCCTGATACCTAACCAGGAAGCAAATATGAGCATGACCATGTCATCCTCGCTGATCAACCTGGATGAAATTCTCGAGAATAAAACGGTTGCATCCGAAGAGGACACATCTTATAAGATCAAGATCAATTCGCGGCTCGTCTGCAACATGAACATTTCAGCCGGCAAGTTGGTATTCAGAAAATTTGAAGCCACAGATATCAAAGGCCGGATACATATCGAAGACCAGGTGATCACCAGTCCGGATTTGCGGTTCGATGCCATGGAAGGAAATGTGACCATGAGCGCTTCCATTGCGACACACAGGCGTGACAGCGTATTGATGAGCTGCCGGGCGAAAGTTACCGGTATGAATATTACAGAGCTGTTCACGCAGATGGAAAATTTCGGCGAGCAAACGGTGACGGACAAAAATCTCAAGGGCACACTTACGGCTGAGGTAGTATTCAATTCCTCATGGTCAAAGGACCTGACGATCAATCCTGCCAAAGTAAATGCGCAGGCTGATATTACCATCGACAATGGTGAGCTCAACGATTTCAAACCGATATTGTCTCTTTCGAAATACCTGAAGCTGGCTGATTTGAACCACATCAAATTTTCAAAGCTGAAGAATGTGATCCAAATCCACGACAGGAAAATATTTTTCCCGACGATGGAAATAAAATCCAGCGCACTGAACCTGACTGCCAGCGGCACGCATGATTTTGACAACAATGTTGACTACAAGCTGAACATGCTGCTGAGTGATGTGCTTGGTAAGAAGATGAAATCCAATGAGACCGAATTTGGGGTGGTGGAAGACGATGGTCTGGGCCATACCAAGTTATTCCTGGCAATGAAAGGACCTGTTGACGATCCGAAATTTTCTTACGATAAAAAAGCTGTATCAGAAAAGATTGCCCAGGACCTCCGTGCCGACAAGCGGAATATGAGGGCCATGCTGAACGAGGAGTTCGGAATGTTCAAAAAAGACCCGTCTATCAAGCAGGAAGAGAAGAAAAAGAAGAAGGAGGAAATGCAAATTGACTGGGAGAAATGACCAGCCACTATTTACACTAATTTACACGAAGATAAAGAGAGATTCCTCATTCCGAATGAAGCGGAGCGAAAAGAGGAATCTCGTACCGTCAAAACGAACCATTAACCAAATTATTACCGGAACCCTGCGGTATGAAATCTTCGCCTTACTTTTGAACCCGTGAACATTTACGCTCAGAAACAACGCTGGAAACTTTTACTTCTTACGGCAGCATTACTCATCGGTGCGGCTTCGCTTTGGTATACGAACAAACTTGTGAAAAGCCTGGCCGATGAAGAGCGCAAGAAGATCAACCTATGGGCGGAAGCCACCAAGAAACTCGCTGACGTAAGTGAGCTGAATACCGATTTGGGTTTTCCTTATGCTGTGATCAGCGACAATACAACCATTCCTGTCATCCTTACGGATTCAGCCTTCAACATGATCACATTCCGCAACCTGGATTCGGTGCAAATGCGGAACAGCTTGCATGCTGATGCCGAGGTTGCCGAGATGAGAGACAGTCATGAACCCATCGAGATCATCCTGCCGGGACAGAATAAAAATTACATTCTGTATAAAGACTCCACGCTACTCGTCAAGCTGCGGTATTATCCTTACTTCCAGCTTTCCGTCATTGCGCTGTTCCTGTTTGTGAGTTACCTGGCCTTCAGCAATTCCAGGAAGAGCGAGCAGAACCAGGTATGGGTGGGAATGGCAAAGGAAACAGCACACCAGTTGGGAACACCGCTTTCGTCGCTGATTGCATGGATGGAAATCCTGAAGATGAAAGGACTGAGCAGTGAATACACGGGAGAAATTCAAAAGGACATACAGCGATTGCAAACCATCACCGACCGCTTTTCAAAAATCGGGTCAGCGCCATCACTTCAGAAAGAAAACGTGCAGCAGGTGCTGGATCATTCTATCAATTACATCAAGACGCGTACGTCAGACAAAATCATATTCAGTCTGCACAATAATTCCACGGCACAGGTTTTTGCCCCGATGAACATTCCGCTCTTTGAATGGGTGATAGAAAATATTTTAAAGAACGCCATCGATGCCATGACAGGCGAAGGGAAAATTGCAGTCACCATCACCGACCAGCAGCAGTTTGTGTACATCGACATAGTAGATTCAGGGAAAGGAATTGCAAAGGGACAATTCAAAACCGTTTTTAAACCCGGCTACACAACCAAGAGCCGCGGCTGGGGGCTTGGATTATCACTCAGCAAAAGAATCATCGAAGAGTATCATGATGGACAGATCTTCGTGAAGAATTCAGAGCCAAGCAAGGGGACTACTTTTAGGATCGTGCTGAAGAAATGATCTCCACGAAGTACGAATGAATACATACGAATTTACGAATTGCTAGAATTTAGTGGCGTCTGTGTTCCTTTGCGTTCTTGGCGCCTTTGCTTGACAAGGCTGTTTAATCCATTCCCCATTCTCCATTCCCCATTTCCCAATTTGTACATTCGTAAAAATTTGTATTTAGTACCGTACTATGCCAGGGATTTACGTTCATATACCATTCTGCAAACAAGCCTGCCACTACTGTGATTTTCATTTTTCGACGACGCTGAAAGAGAAGAGCAAGCTGCTGAATGCATTGCGGAAAGAAATTGTATTGCAACGGGAATTTTTCGGACCGGGGAGGGCAACACTTGACACTGTTTACTTTGGCGGCGGCAGTCCATCCATTTTAACGGGAGATGAAATAAAAGCATTGATGCTGGAAATCGAAATCCATTTTTCTTTTGCAGAAGATGTTGAGATTACGCTGGAAGCAAATCCCGATGATCTGGATGCTGAAAAACTAAAGGCGCTGAAAGAAGCAGGCATCAACCGCTTAAGTATCGGCATACAAAGTTTCGACGATGCAGACCTGATGTGGATGAACCGGGTCCATTCGGCATCACAGGCTGTGGGATCGGTGAAACGTGCGCAACAAGCGGGGTTCAGCAACATCACCATTGATTTAATTTATGGAACTCCGATGCTCACCGATGAGCAATGGAAAAAAAATTTGCAGACAGCTTTCGATTTGAACGTGCAACACCTTTCCTGTTATGCTTTGACGGTTGAACCACGCACTGCCTTGGCGCATCGCATCCAGGAGAAGAAAGAAAAAAATATTGACGACAAAAAACAGGCAATGCATTTTGAAATGCTCATGGACATGGCGGAGCAAAACGGTTTTGAACAATACGAGATTTCAAATTTTGCAAAGGACCAGAAATATTCCCGGCACAACAGCTCTTACTGGCGCGGAGAAAAATATTTGGGCATCGGTCCCTCGGCGCATTCTTACGATGGGATTTCACGGCAATGGAATGTGAGAAACAACATGCAGTATATCCAATCGCTTGCAGAAGGAAATGTTCCGGCAGAAACAGAAACGCTCACACCCGAAAACAAATTCAACGAGTATGTGATGACGTCACTCCGGACAATGTGGGGCAGCAACCTTGAAACGATCCGGAAAAATTTCGGGAATGAAAAAGCGGAAGGTTTTTTTAAACAGGCCATTCAATATATGAATGAAGGTATGATGCTTCAGCAAAAGCAAAATTTTATTCTTACGAAAAAAGGGAAGCTCTTTGCTGACAGGATTGCGGCGGAGATGTTTGTTATAAACAGCCACGGTCATTAAGCAGCCATTGTCATTGATCAGCCGCAGTCATTAGGGTCATTAAACAGCCAGGGTCATTAAATTATTAAATGGCTGCAGTCCTACTTAGAAGCCTTCTCAATCATTATTTTTTTCTGGAGGATGCCGGTTTCGGATTTTAGTTGCAGAAAATAAAATCCGTTCAACAGAGATTTTCTTTCGAGTAAATAAGAGGTCGTGCTTGAGATATATTCTTTTCGAACCATCTCACCAAACGAATTAAACAGTATCAGCTCTCCATTTTGTATTAAGCACTTAAATTCCAGTTTGGCTGATGAACTGAATGGATTGGGGTAGATTAAAACGCTATTCTTTAAATCTATTGGATTATAAATTGAAGCTATGCAAGATGAAGACCCATACCAATCTCCTGAATCAGTAGCCATACATTGTAAGCGGTCGTTACCTGATAATCCAAAAGACTCCCACGAAGGCATAAATAAATAAGATTCACTTCCAATACCCTCAATCCAAACGGTCTGACTGCTCAATAAAAACCTGCGATGAATCCCATCCGATGCCGTTACAAAATCTACATCCCACACAATGATGAAATTATGTCCGGTTAAATTTTCATCGTATGGATGAAATAAAGTATCTCCAATATTTAAGTTGAAATCATAAAGAACGTATTCAGTTGAACAGGTATCAGGAATAAAATATACTACATTGTTGCTGTCCCTGATACATCCACTGTTACAGATACCAAAAAGGTACGCACATCCAGAAATTCGTTTATAGTTCCTGTTGGCAATTACCGTATCACCGTTTATTGTATAACTGGTGAAGGGTCCTGGCTGCTGGAATTCATTGAAGTATTGATAAACCCAGTTTGCATTTGTCGAAGGAAATGAAAAAACGCCGGAGGTGTGCGGGCTTAAAAAGATTGCGATCAGGAAAAATAGAATGCATCTGATATTTTTCATCTTGTCAGCTAATCCAGAAACCAAATATAGAAATTAATCTTTTCCAATTCATTTCACCACAGAGGCACAAAGACACAGAGAATATCGATAATTGACCTGAAAGAAATCTCTGTGTCTTTGTGCCTCTGTGGTTAATCTGGGTTAATGGAGAGTGTAGTTTCTTTCCCGCCTACCACAATTACAATCTCTCCTTTCACGGTCTTGCTTTTAAAATAAGCTGCAAGTTCTTCAAATGTTCCACGCTTGTTTTCCTCAAACATTTTTGTGAGCTCACGGGAAACTGAAGCCTGTCTGTCTTTTCCAAAAACTTCTGAAAATTGTTCAAGGGTTTTGACAAGTCTGAAAGGAGACTCATAAAAAATCATCGTCCGCTCTTCATTTTGCAGGGACTTGAGTTTTGTCTGTCGTCCTTTTTTCTGCGGAAGAAATCCTTCGAAACAGAAGCGATCAGCAGGCAAGCCGGAATTTACGAGCGCCGGTACAAATGCTGTAGCACCCGGCAAACATTCCACCGGAATATCTTTTCGGATACATTCCCTCACGATTAAAAATCCGGGGTCAGAAATTCCGGGAGTGCCGGCATCCGTGATTAGCGCGACTGAGTTTGCATTTTCAATTTCATCCACAATGCGCTCCAGCATTTTATGCTCATTGTGCGCATGGTTGCTTACCATTCTTTTCTGAATCTGAAAATGTTTGAGAAGCACACCGCTGGTACGCGTGTCCTCGGCAAGAATAAAGTCACATTCCTTCAGGATGCGCAATGCACGGAGGGTGATGTCCTCGAGATTACCGATGGGAGTAGGGACGAGATATAAGCGGGGCATGCGAGTCAAATGTAAGCCAATATCTAGAAAATCAATTTCGAAATACGAAACTCGAATTTCGAAAAAAATCATAATAATAAAATTTCAATAGGAGGCAGTCATGGTTCAATTAAAAAAATTAATTTCTGCCCGTAACAGTTTGTAAATGATTGAATATTCCGTATTAAATATTTTTTCGAAATTCGATATTAAATATTCGATATTGTGTCCGCTATGATTAACCGCATTCTCCTCTTACTGCTATTTCCATTTCTTGCACAATCTCAAATACAAAAAGGCTTGTGGCAGGGAGAATTCAAATTAAACGACAGCATTTCTTTACCCATAAAGTTTGACGTGAAGGGATCTTCCATCGAGTTTATCAATGACCGCGAGAGAATCAAGGCCACAGAAATTTCTTATGCAGAGGATTCTGTTTTTATAAGGATGCCTGTGTTCGACTCGGAGATCCGGTGCAAAATGAAAGGCGATTCGCTCTTCGGGAATTTTCTGAATCATGCGCGGGTAAAAGACAACGTGATTCCTTTCATCGCCTCTTATGGAAGGAGTGAACCGATGGTGAATTCATTCGAGTTGAAAAATTTTGAAGGACGATGGGAAGTGTCCTTTGAAGGTGATGAACCTCCGCTAAATATAGCAGTTGGAGAGTTCAGCCAGTTGGGAAATCATGTAACAGGAACGTTTCTCACTCCAACAGGCGACTACCGTTACCTTGAAGGTTATGTTGATGGTGACAGAATGTTTTTAGCATGCTTTGACGGCAGTCACCTTTTTTATTTTGATGCAGAAATAAATCCAGACGATGTGCTGGAAGGAAATTATTACAGCGGAAAACACTGGCACGACACATGGAAGGCTTTCCGCAATGAAGATGCTTCGCTGCCCGATCCCGATTCACTCACATTTCTGAAAAAAGGATACGATAAAATAAGTTTTACTTTTCCTGATATGGATAGCAACATGGTATCGCTTGCTGATAAAAAGTTTGAAGGCAAGGTGATCGTGCTGCAGATCATGGGAACATGGTGTCCGAATTGTATGGACGAAACAGAATACCTGGCGCCATTCTATAAAAAGTACAAAGAAAAAGGAGTAGAGATTATAGCTTTGGATTATGAACGCATTCCTGTTTTTGCTACGGCCAGGAAAAACCTGCTGCGCTTAAAGGAACGCTACGACATTGAATATACACTCCTGTTTGCCGGCAGTACCGATAAAGAAAAGCGCGAAAAAACTTTGCCGATGCTCAGTTCCATCCTGAGTTTTCCCACCACTATCATCATTGATAAAGAAGGACGGGTCAGAAATATCCATACAGGATTTTCGGGTCCGGCTACGGGGATCTATTATGAAAAGTGGAAAGAGGACTTTACTGGCTTAATCGAGAAACTTCTAAATTAGAGATGACCCCATCGAATAACGAATGAAATCCAACTAAAATACGAATTACAAATGTTGCATTCGTAATTCGTATTTTAGTACCGCCGTCAGGCGAATTCGTTATTCGATGGGGTCATGAAAGCGGCCATGTCCTTGCTTTTGAAAAGGATTATATATAGTTTGGCTCTCCATAAAATCAACTTGGTTATGAAACGAACTTTACCGATTCTCTTTTTTGTAGTCATTCTTTCCCTTCCAGCTTTTTCGCAATGCACCACCACAAATGCAACTACATGTGTTTGTCCGGGTGGAGCTTCCAATTGCGATCTGCTGCCTGATATCAAAATTTCAGTTGATGCACTTCAAAGCAGCGCTACGGCTTACACACAAACGGGTAATTCTGCCAGTGGATCGCAAGGCAGTAACGATGGCCGGCTCCGCCTCACGGGAACCACACCGAATATTGGATACGGTCCATTGGAAACACGTTCTATCAATAAATGGCTTTGCGGTACTGACACACTTACTTCAGATCCAGGATCACTTTGTCCGAACGGAAAAGTTCCAAAGCGATTCGTCAACCAGCGCATTTATCACAAGAATGGAAATGTGATGTCGTTCACCGATGTTCCCTGCGGAACAATGACCTACCATCCATCGCATGGACACATGCACGTCGACAACTGGGGCATTTATACGTTGCGCCTTCAGAATCCCAATGATCCCGATCCGACGCACTGGAGTATTGTAGGTGCGGGAACTAAGCTGGCCTTTTGTCTGCTCGACATCGCAAGCTGCGACAATGGAAATGGAATCTATTGCCGCGATGATAATAACGTTCCTAAAAATGCCAACCAGATTCCAAACTACACCATCGGTAATGGAAATTATGGATGTTCATCCACGCTGCAAGGAATCAGTAACGGATGGTACGACAGCTATAGTTCAAGTCTGGATGGAATGTGGATTGACATCCCACCCGGCACATGCAATGGAAATTATTACGTCGTGGTGCAAATTGATCCGAACCAGAATATGACGGAGCTGAATGAAAACAACAATGTAATTGCAGTACCGGTAACACTTTCAAACCAGGCAGCACCGGGATCACCGGTCACAAAAATTTTTGCAAACAAACCCGGAACAATTCTGCCGGGAGAAAATATTACACTTACAGCAACTGCCGGAACATCATACCTGTGGTCGCCGGGAAATGCAACTACGCAAAGCATTACAGTGAACACCGGTGGATCCTATACTTGTACGGTAACAAATTATTGTGGTACGGCTACATCAGCTCCATTTGTGGTAACTGTTCTGCCTGCAGCGCCAACACCGTCTTCATCCGGAGCCACCATCTGCAGCGGAGCTACAGCAACACTCACCGGAACAAATGGCGGGAATGGAACCATGAAATGGTATAACTCATCTGTTGCAACAATTCCTCTTACCACAGGAGGTACATACACCACTCCTAACCTAACCGGAAATACAACATACTATCTCGAGAATGAGGTAACAACAACAGGTGTAACAAATCATGTTGGCCCGGCAAATAATACAATCGGAAGCGGCGCTTACCAGACAACCCAGCCAAGCAATACATGGTACCTGCAGTTCGATGCGGTGAGTGACATCACACTTCAGACAGTAAAAGTTTATGCTAGCACAACAGGGAACAGGACCTTCATTCTCCAGGACAGGGCATCTACTCAATTGAAATCCCAAACAATCAACATACCTGCTACAGGTTCAAATGTGATCACATTGAACTGGAGCATTCCAGCAGGAGAAGGATACAAGCTGCTCGTTTCGGGAACACCAAATCTCTATTACAATACCACGGGCGTTGCATATCCTTATTTGGTTCCCGGTATATGCAGGATCATCGGTTCTTATTCGGGCCACAGCAACTACACATTCTTTTATGACCTCGTTGTAAAATCACCTGACCTGGTTGCAAAAAGCGGACGCGTACCCGTAAATGTTGCAGTGAATGCAAATCCAACAGTTACTTTCAGTGGACTGGGTACCACTTATCCATCAAACGCATCTCCGGTAACACTTACGGGCAATCCAACTGGAGGAACATTTTCTGGTCCCGGAATCAACAGCAACCAATTCAGTCCTGCCTCTGCCGGAGTAGGAGGACCGTATACAATTACATATTCATACACGAACGGTCAGGGTTGTACCGGCTCACAGGCGAAGCAGGTAAGTGTAACTACGCCGACTGTAAACTGCCAGCTGCCTTCCAATCTTAACGCATCGAATGTTACAAATACATCAGCGCAGGTTAACTGGGCAAATTCCACTGCTGACAGTTTCATGGTGCGCTATGCAGTGCACAACACGATAAATTTCACCTGGAAAAAAATCACCGGTCAGCCCAATGTGCTTTCAACAGTACTTACAGGATTGTTACCCGGAACACAATACGACTGGTGGGTGAGAAGTTTGTGTATCAGTATTGCTTCTTCGAATTACCAGGCAGTGCCGGGAACTTTTACAACGCTGAGCACTCCCGTTCCTTGTATTACTCCATATAACCTTGGCGCAACAAACATCACAAACATTGCAGCAACGATCTCCTGGACGAACATGGTTTCAGCGGATACTTTCCGCGTGCGTTATTCTGTAAACGGAACAACAAACTTTATCTGGAAGGATGTAAATGGAGGAGGGGCGCACAACACGGTTCTTTCGGGATTGTCTCCAAACACAACCTACCAGTTCCAGGTAAGTTCAAAATGTTCAGGCGTCACGAGCGCATACAGTCCGTCCTTTATTTTCGCAACGCTGAATACGCCCGTTGCCTGTATTGTTCCTTATGGGCTAAGCACTTCGTCAATTACAAGTTCTACTGCGCAGGTAAACTGGACAAACCTGGTTACTGCCGATACTTTCCGCGTGAGATATTCAGTGAATGGCACAACCAACTTTGCATGGAAAGATGTGAACGGTGCCGGCGGAACAACGAGCGCATTGCTGACCGGCCTGGCAGCTTCCACTACCTACCAGTGGCAGGTGCGCACGATTTGTAACGGACAGCAAGGATCTTATTCACCCTCTGTATTATTTACAACACTTGTACAGAGAACAGCTGCAATTACGGAAACAGACAAGTTGCAAAATGTACTTGTATACCCGAACCCTGCACATTCAAATGTCACGCTTCAGTTTGAATCAGATGAATCAGCAGAAGGTGTATTATTCATGTATGATGTTGCAGGCAGGGAAGTGCGTTCGGAAAAACTGCAGATCCTCGCAGGACAAAACAGCATGGAATTCGACATTGCAAATCTCCCGAGGGGAATTTACCTGGTAGTCGTTCATGGAGCCGGACTTTCCGCAGCAAGGGTGAACCTGATCGTTGAATAATTTTGCTACTTTCGCTCAGCTAAAATTGCTTTCTAATTCGTCCAATATGGCAACTAAAAAACTCAACTCGGTATTTATTGTCGAAGACAATGCTGTTCAGCGTTCCATGCTAAGCGACCACCTTTCCAAATATCCAAAGTTGAAGATCCGTGAATTCTCCAGTGGAGATTCTTGTCTGAAGGAATTGATTTCCGGCAACGTAGAGGAACCGGAGCTGGTGTTGATGGATTACTTCCTTGAGAGTTCCTTTGGTAATACAAAGGATGGCCTGGAAACACTATCCAAGCTGAAAGAAATTTTCCCCGATACGGATGTAGTCATGCTCACTTCCGTTGAGAACCAGAAGATCATTGACCTTGCAAAGAAGAAAGGTGCTTTAGATTATATCGTAAAAAGCGCAGGCAGTTTTCAGAAACTCGACTCCATCATCAATGATCATTTTGAAGTTGTGAAGTAAAAAAGGAACCAACTAATATAGAAAGCCCCGGTGCAGAAATGTTGCCGGGGTTTTTGTTTGAAGAGGGGAACGCGGATTTTCATGATTGATCATGATTCATCTTAATAATCATGATGACCAGCGTTCTATTTTTATTCCTTAGAGTGCAAGGGCTCAATTCCCTTTATGGAGGCTAGGTGGCCTAATGATTCTCTGTCTTCTTATACTCCTCCGCAAGTTTCTTCTGTATATCTCCCGGTACCGGAGCATACTCAGCAAACTTGCCTGCATAATTTCCGCGTCCCTGAGTGATAGAGCGCAATGAAGTGGAATACCTGTCAAGTTCTGCTAGTGGAGTTCTTGCTTTGATCACCTGGTAACCACCTTTGCTGTCCATGCCTACGATGATGCTGCGCCTTCCCTGAAGATCTGTGACAACATCTCCCATCAGTTCTTCGGGAACGAGAACTTCAATTTCATAAATCGGTTCGAGAATTTTTGGATCGGCTAATTGGAAGGCTTCCTTGAATGCCATCATGCCTGCGATCTTGAAACTGATATCGTTGCTGTCCACAGGATGCATTTTGCCGTCGTATACGATTACGCGTACGTCACGCACGAAAGAACCAGTGATCGGACCTTCCTGCATTTTTTCCATGACGCCTTTTTGTATAGAAGGAATAAACCGGGCATCAATCACACCACCGACGATGCAGTTGTAAAATACAAGCTTCCCTCCCCATTGCAGATCGAATACCTCTTTGTGACGGACGCTCACTCCTGTAGGTTCAGGCATGCCATCATGATATGGTTCAACCTTCATATACACTTCTCCAAACTGTCCGGCACCGCCGCTTTGCTTCTTATGCTTGTAACTGGCTTGCGAAGCTTTTTGAATTGTTTCGCGGTAAGGGATGCGCGGTTTTTCAAAATCAATTTCAAGGTGATAAACTTTTTCAAGTCTCCATTTGATAACGGCCATGTGCAATTCTCCCTGGCATCCGATGATGAGCTGTTTCAACTCGCGCGCAAATTCATAGGTGAGTGTCGGATCTTCCTGGCGAATTTCACTGAGCACCGATCCGAGTTTTTCATCGTCCGATTTATTCTTGGCGAAGATCGCTGCCCGCAACCGTGATTCAGGAAAATGAATCGGATCGAGTTCAATTTCTTTCCCCACCACACAAAGCGTTTGATTGGTTTGTGTGTCTTTTAATTTCAATGTTGCGCCGATGTCGCCGGCAGTGAGTTTATTAATTGGGTTGCGGTTTTTCCCATCCATGATGAAGAGTTGGTTCAGCCGTTCAGTATGTCCCGTTTTCGAATTTACCAGGTCCATGCCTGTTGATATTTCCCCGCTCATCACTTTAAAGAAAGTGAGTTTGCCGAGGTGTGGTTCAATCAGCGTTTTAAAAACAAACAGCACTGCGGGACCTTTTGGATCACACTTCAGTTCTGCATCATCTAAAGTTTTTTCAGGAAACAGTTCTGTTGCACTTGGGGCCACGTTGTCAATGAATCCCATCAGGCGTCCGCTGCCCATATCTTTTTTAGCAGAAAGACAGAACACGGGATATACATCATGATGTAACATTCCGAGCTTTAGCCCTTCACGCAATTCATCTTCATCGAGTGATCCCTTTTCAAAAAATTTTTCCATCAGTTTTTCATCGTTCTCTGCAGCCTTTTCAACGAGTGCGTTGTGCAGTGCGTCGGCTTTTGTTTTTTCGTCGGGAGGAATCGGAAGCTTTTGTGGTTTGCCGCCGGTTGCAGGAAATTTATACATCGTCATCTTCAGCAGGTCGATGATGGAATCGAAACCGTCGCCCTGGTTCACGGGGTATTGCATCAACGTGATTGCTTTTCCGAAACGACGGCGCGCTTGTTCTACTGTATTGTCAAAATCGCTTTTGCCGTGGTCGAGGTGATTCACTGCAAAGATGATGGGCTTTTGAAATTTCTCCACGTAATTCCAGATCAGCTCCGTTCCAACTTCAACGCCATTCTCTCCGTTCAAAAGCATCACTGCTGTATCTGCAACACGAAGCGATGAAATTAATTCTCCGATAAAATCATCCAGTCCCGGCGTATCGATGATGTTGATTTTGTAATCACGCCATTCCGTATGCATGCTTGTCGCATACACGGAGTTCCCTCGCTCATGTTCAATTTCGTGATAATCAGAAACAGTATTATTTTCTTCAACTGTTCCTCTTCTGTTGATAAGTCCGGCTTCGAACAGCATGGCTTCTGCGAGCGTGGTCTTGCCGGACTTGCTCGCCCCTACCAGTACAACATTTTTAATGTGTTTGTCATCATAAACTTTCATAGTAAGTTGAGTTTAGAGTTTGACTGATTGGCATCGTGGAAGCGGCGGACGTTTCGAAAAAAGAAAAGCGATGATGAAAGCAGTTTCGTCGATGCATGATTTTTCCTGCGATTAAAAATTACGCTTTCCGAAGATAGGAAAGAATTAAATACAAGTCAAAAACCCACCACGATTTGTACTAATTACACAAAGGCATAAGAGGTTTAAAATTGGTGAAAATTCCTACTTGCTGTTCTGCTTCTGCGCGCCGAGGCTGAGCGCCTTGGCGCAGGCGCCCGAAGCAGGCAGGTGTGTAATTAGGGCAAGCTCGTAGATAACATTCATGACATTTTAATTTTAATGTATCCAAAATCTATATTTTTGGCCGCGTCAAAAAACAACCTAACTACATATGAAAAAAATTCTCTCCTTCTCATTGATTGTCATGCTGTTTTCAACTGCTGCATTTGCGCAGAAGAAAAAAGTGTATGAAAAAGTTTTTTATGGTGATCTAAGCAAGGAAATGGGACCTGTTACGATCACTGTTTCGAATGCTGTTGCAACTGATGCATACATCAAGTTCAAGTTCACAGTGAAGAACAACACAGCCGACTTTATCGTGTTAAAAGCTGATGAAATTGTGATGAAAGCAAATGGAAAAGATTTGAAAAATGGGGAGAAAGAACTTTTGATTGGACCGAATGACGAAGACTTTAGAACGATTGACATCAAGGGCCCGGATCTTCGGGTTGATAATTTTTCAATTGAAGTAAAAGGTATTTCCCGTGTTCCGGCAAAAGCAAAATCTGAAGACGCAGAAAATTTCAAGCTGCCTGTGCAGAAGAATGAATTCGATGCAGGTCCGTTCCATGTTCTACAAATAAAGAATGAAAAACAAACCGACAACGTTGCCGTAAAATTTACCACGACGTACAACGGAAGCAAAATCGGAATTGTAAATCCCGGGGAAGCGTCGCTGCTTACACCTAAAGGAACTGAATTCGCAAACATGGGAACCAAGGCCCAGCGCAAACCTTTTCTGCTGAAGAAAGGAAAGGACGATAATTTCACTTTGTACTGGAAAGACATTCCCGTCGCAAACGGCGACATGCAGTTTGCAAACATTGAAATCATCTGGAACAATGCTTTCATCGAAGCAACACCAGAGATCATTCCGCCGGCTACAATGGAAGTTGCTATGGACCCTGGGCTTACAGAAGGCAAAAATAAATAACAAGGAACATAATTTCGAAAACAGAAATCCGAAATTCGAAAAAAACTAGAAAAAAGAATTTAAAATAATTTCGAAAAGCCAACTTCTGTTTTTCAACATTTTAATTTCAATTTTCGGCTGTTTATTTTTTCGGATTTCGAGTTTCGGATTTCGGATTTTCCCCCGTTATCTGATAGCGGTAACGTGTCCAATGAAAGTTTTTTCTACCCCGAAAATGGTAGTCAGTTTCACACGCCAGATATATACATCGTTCTGAACCCTTCGGTCTGAAGACGCATTGTCCAGCGTTCCGTCCCATTGACATATACTGGGCATTCCATCCTGTGAATATTTGTCCCAGTCAGTATTCAATCCGCTTTGATGACAGGTCCACAGTAAAATTCCCCAGCGGTCGTAAATCGAAATTGTGTAATCTGAAATACCTCGACCTTTTCCGTAGAAATAATCATTGTCGTAATCGCCATTTGGCGTGAAAGTGTTCGGAACAAAAAAGGAAAAGTCGGGAGTGATTTCTACACGACGCACGATTGAGTCCCGGCAACCATGTTCTGTCTGGACATACACAGTGACCAGGTAACTATAGTAAGTATTGTTGTCGATGTTAGGTCCGTAAGAATGGTTAGGGTTTGCATTGTTCGATTCTATCGGAGATCCGTCTCCAAAGTCCCACTGCCAGCTCACCACATTATCGCTCCAGTTGTTTTCAAATTGAAAGGCGGGCGTGAGCAGTGTCCTCACTGTGTCAGGAATGATTGCAAAATCTGCCGTCGGTAAATCATACACATTTATATACCATGGTTTCTTCAGTGTGTCCTTACATCCGTATTCGGTGGTAGCGATCAAGGTCACATTGAAAGTGCCGGGAATGTTGTAACAGACATCAGGGTTTTGCGCTCCTGATTCGGAAGGAGCTCCTCCTGAAAAGTACCATTGCCAGTTGACGATATTGCCGTCGTCAGAATGAGAGAGATTGGAGAACGAAGCGCAGAAAGGTGCGCAGCCTTCTGCAGAGTCTGAAAAAGCAGTGGTGGGAAGTCCGAATATGCGTGCGGTTTTTGCAATCGTATCCATGCACTGATGCTGTGTTGTTACAATAAGTTTAGCGGTGAATACACCCGGTGTGAGATACAAATGCGAAGGACTTTGCAATGCTGATTCCTGGTTGTCGCCAAAATCCCAACTCCAATGAAGAATTGGATCAGCTATTTCTGAGGCAATGCTCTCGTCATTAAATTGTGTCTTTGAATGCAAGCATCCCGGGGTGGATGCAAATGAAGCATGTGGCAATTGCCAAAATGAAACGTCACTCTCTAAGTTTTCTATGCAGCCGCTATCCGAGGTAACCGTTAGCTGTACAGGATCAAACGTGCCATTGACAGTGAACGCATGACAAGGATTTTCCTGATCGGATACATTGGCAGCGCCTGAAGCAGGATCTCCGAAATTCCAATGCCAGCTGAGAATGGTTCCTTGTGCAATTGTGCTGAGATTAGAGAAACAAGTCTGACTGCCAAGGCAAACTTTTTGAGTCGTAAATGCAACGACAGGCCGCGGGTTGACGTGAACAATGAAGGTAACAGCATCGCTGCATCCGGCAGCGTTTTCTGCGACAAGTGTGACAATGAAATTACCGGCGCCGGAAAAAATATGCGCAGGATTTTGTGTAGTGGAAGAAGAATCATCCCCGAAATTCCAATCGAAGTGCAAACCATTTCCGGAGGAATGATTTACAAACGATGCAAGATCACCCTGACAGATCGTCGAAAAACTAAACAATGCTTCCGGCAAAGAAAATAATGTGACGGGATGCGAGGTTGTATCAATGCATCCGCTTGCTGTAGTCGCAATCAATGAAACCATGTAGGTTGAATCGTTTAAGAAAAGATGTGAAGGATTCCAGGAATTTGAAGTAGTACCGTCGCTGAATGCCCATATGTATTGAACAATCGGATCGCCCGGATTAGCAGTCGAAAGATTTTGAAACTGTATAGGACTTCCCAGGCAAGCATTGGTGCCGGTAAAATCGGCCACCGGTGCACTTCCCGTGGTGATGCCATTGATTGTGATGGTGTCACCGCAACCGGAGGCAGTGAACACAATTAATGTTGCAGAAAAAGTTCCCGTAGGATATTGAACAGTCGGATGTTGCTGCGTGGATGAAGAAGGATTCCCGCCGGGGAAACTCCAATGCCAACTCACAATCGGCAAACCGCTTCCTGTAGTTGTGACGTCTTGAAAATGGATTGTTCCGCAGGATCCCGAATATGTAAATGCAGGTGTGATGCCTGAAGGTTGAGGTACAAAGATCTCATAGAAATTACAACCCGTGGGTGGCTGCACTTCCACAGTGAATGTATCGCCTGGCTGTGGATACACAACGATGTTCTGCGTGGTTTGTCCCCCCGGAGACCAATGATAACTGTAGTTGATGCTTGGATCATCAGGACCGTGCAAGGTGTCAGAACCACCAAAACAATCGGAGGTGGAACTTCCCTGTAGAATGCCGCAATTAAAATCCCAGTACGATTGCGCAAAGTGCGCACCCCAGATGCAATCGGCATTGGTGATGACAAGCGTGACTGTTTGCCCCACATAACCCGAAAGATTTACGCCGACAGTTGTCCATGGCTTGTACTTGGCCCCGCAAGTTCCCTGGTAGAATCCCGGAAGAGATTGACCGTTTGGTTCGGCCGCTTCGTAGTGAAAGAATGCGCAAGGAATGGTATCACCT
>Ga0190274_10000886_pt1 | contig 17433 bp, 15 predicted proteins | sample Popmic531T_FD_133002 | JGI IMG/M metagenome (GOLD analysis project Ga0190274, IMG submission 133002) | Populus adjacent soil microbial communities from riparian zone of Yellowstone River, Montana, USA - 531 T | ecosystem: Environmental > Terrestrial > Soil > Riparian zone | place: USA: Montana... | reverse complement strand
CTCTCGAACCTCACGCTAACCGCCAACCTTGGAAAACTCTGGCAGGCATGACAGTTTTCCATCCCGAATCGCGTTTCTATAGGTAGAGGTCAGAATATCTATTCATCCTTACGTGAAACCGAAAAGAGGAAACCATGTCCCAATCAATTACCAGCATGCTCAAAACTCTCGCCCTCGCTATTGGATTTAGTACCGCGCTCGCACTGCCGGTGCCGGCGCAAGACTTTCGTGTCGAGGGTGCGGGTCTCGAAGCAGTCCCGACAAGCTTCAGCGGGCCGTGTCCCGGATTGATTAAGTTCCAGGGCAAGGTTCAGGCAAGCGCTGCCGGTCGTGTCAAGTACATCTACTTTCGCAGCGATGGCGCGACCGGGCCGGAAGGGTTCATTGATTTTGAAGGGCCCGGAGTCAAGCTGGTGGAAACAACCTGGACGCTCGGCGGTGAGAGTCTCACACATTTTGAAGGCTGGGTTGCAATCAGAATTCTCTCGCCGAACAAGTATGTATCCAACCAGGCAAAGTTTGTCCTTGACTGTCAGGGAACCCAGGCAATGGTGACCTATCCTTTCAAACCGCTTTGTCATCCTTGTCCTACTGATGAGATCACGATTGAGCGTGTGATCGGTCAACCGCTTCCTGATCCGAAATCCTTCCAAATCCTCAGGGTGCGTGATGGTGAGATTGTCGCGATCAATCAGTCGGCTGGAACAACGCTGCTTACCGTGACTCAAGGCAGTGTGCTGGAAAAATACGGCGATTTGCCCAGTATGAAAATCGTCTTGAAGCAAGGCGGTGCTGGAGCGGCGTCATCGCTTGCAAAACGGAACGTGATTCAGGGGGTTGTTTTCCAGGACAACCAGATGTCGCTAATCACTGGGGAATCACGGCTCAGTGCGAAAGAAGAAGGAAAGCAATGAAAAACAAATTAACGAAGACAATCCTGCTGGCGACGGCTTTTATGGCAGTCGCCGCAAACATCCTGATTGTGTCGTCTTCCGCACGCGTACTTCAGCCCACGGCGGGACTCGTAAACGCCGTACCGGGCGGTGGCAGGGCACGTTTCGAAGTTACGCTATTTCGCTTCCACGTAAATCAGCAAAGCTGGGACGACACACTTGAAAGAGACGGCAAGGGCGATGAGGTGAGCTTCTCGCGCGTCGCGATGTTGCACAACCGGAACGGGTCGCGAGTCCTTACCGACGGCCTCAACTTTACCCAGACCATGGGCGAAAACCCTCCGAATGCGTTACGTGCGGGTCATGCCTCAGTCGCACGCGGAGGACTGAAGACTGGAGACGACATCATCCTCCCCCCGGTGGTGCTGTTTTCAGCAGAACTCATTCAGGACGAAACCGCGGCAACCATACTCGTGAGCGTTTGGGAAATGGATGGCCCACGTGACTTGTACACGCCTTATAAGGAGTTTCTGCACAACGAGGAATCAAACATAGCGCGAATCGCTCTGCTCACTCTGAGAGACTCTCCTCAGACGCCCCTTTCGATCCGCGAATGGGATACGGGCTTTAACATCCTCTCCGGTGCTCCTACCGGAGCTCACGACATTCGCATAGTAGCGACTATCGGCGGCGGGCCTCTCGGTTTGGGTGAAGTCAATGACCGCCCGATCGGAATGGTCCCGGAGGGCAACAGGTTTAACTTCGTGCCTAAGTTCCTCTTCTTGAATTTCAACAATGCCAGCCGGGCGGCCGATACGAATCAAGGCCTGGGCCCTGGCGTTCTCAAGATTAACTACAAGGACGCCGATAGACTCGCAGGGAATTACGATCTCTACGTAAGAGTCCGCCGAGTCTAAACGGTATGCAACTGGACGAGATTGCGGACTACCCCGTTTCAGGGAGTTGGGCCGAGTGTCTTATGCCGACAGGTTTAGTTAGAAGGAGTAATGACAGTGATGAATACCATTTCTATTCTTTCGACCTCGAGAATGACCGGGCATCGTACGCGAACACCGGTTAACGATGCAGCAGGTCGAGCTTTCTACCTTCTCGCCAAACACGGCGCCCGATTCCGGCTGGTGATTCTCAGCCTTCTGCTACTCACCCTCGCTGCCGGTACGCAGATCATATCGTCTGGTCCTGTGATAGGGCGAGTGAGTAGCCCGAGCCGATTCACCATGACGAAGAAGATGGTCTTTGTAAGTGAGACCAAAGGCAATTACGAGGTTTACAGCATGCGACAGGACGGCAGCGAGCGGACGAATCTGACAAACGATCCGCATATGGACCTGGAGCCGCGGCTGTCGCCGGATGCCACCCATATCGTCTTTCAGACTCATCGCGACGGTAACGCTGAAATCTACTCAATGAAGACGGACGGAAGCGATGTGCGAAACCTGACCAACAATCCGGAGGACGATCTGGCGCCCGCCTGGTCGCCGGATGGGTTACGCATTGTATTTGCGCGCGGTCCGGATACGGCTGCTGAGGTCTACACGATGAACGCGGACGGCAGTGCGCAGACAGTTCTCACTCGCGATGGCGTTGGCAACAGCCAGCCTGCCTGGTCGCCGGATGGCCGCTGGGTCGCGTATGTGAGTCGGAAACGCGGCAGTGCCCACATCCACATCATCAAAGTTGCGACCCGAGGTTCCATGCGCCTCACCAACGATCCGGCTGCGGACAATACTCCAAACTGGTCGCCCGACAGTTCAAGGATAGCTTTTACACGTTGGATGGGAACTGACGTCGACATCTGGCTCATGAATGCGGATGGTAGCCGGCCAATGAACATTACCCATAGCACATCTGATAACGAGGGCGATCCGGTTTGGTCACGCGATGGTAGAAAAATCGCCTTTTCTAACCAGCCCATACCTGGTGGCTTGAATATCTGGATGATGAACGCAGATGGAACTGGTCGCACACAGATAACTCGGACCGATCTTGACGTCGAGCCGGATTGGTAAGCCTGCGGGAAAACGGTCGAGCGAACAAGTCGCGTCAGTTTTTAGTTTTAATTGCCGCTTCGTTTCAAGTGCGTCAGTGGCTAAAGGAAGGTAAAGCAATGAGAAACAAATTAATGAGAACCAGCTTATTGACACCGACTTTGCTGGCACTGCTCCTGGTCACGGCCGGCTCCGTTTTCGGCCAGGACATGATCAGTAATGTAACCGTTGCGGTTGACTACCCTGATTACACCGGTCCATGTCCGAAGGATATTCACTTGAGAGGTAAGTTTCAGGTTAACGAAGCCAGACTGGGGGTCGCAAGTGTTCAGTTCATGCACAGTAACGGATTTTCGGGGCACCGCGACCCATTGATAAACGACAAACGCGTATATGACTTAGAAGTCGCTCTTCGGCAGACCAACAGTTGGAGCGACGTGGTGTTTCTAAGAGTTACTGTGTCGCTTCCGGCGGGTCCAAAGCACTTCGACTCGAGTCGAATCGCAATTAAAGGCCAGTGTCGGTTTGCAGAGGTAGTACCTGCCACGGTGTCGCCTTTGGTCACACCGGCAACTGGTCGCTTTCGCGTAACCTTAACTGGATTCCTGGTCAATCAGCAGACTCTCGAGGGTCCCTTCTCTATCGATGGGCGAGGCGATGAAGTTTTTGCCCTGGTCAATTCTGCTGAGCTTGGGCCGTCAAACAACATCCTGGGCCCTTTTGAAAGTCGCATGAGCGTGCGCTATGGCGACACGGAGGGAAGGGGATCCAACACGATACCCGGCACCCTCCGAGCCGGGCGGGCGAGCGAGACCACTGGCGGTTTACTGAGCGGCGACCCCTATCCGCCTCGCAGCGGCGTCATAGAGACGCTACCCCACGCAAGTCCTGCAATCCGCGCGCGTTTGATTCCAATGGTTCTCTGGCAAGGAGAGTTGCGACGCGGCGGGCCAAACCCAAACGCAGCGGTAATCATTCCAACCATCTGGGAAAACGACAACACCCCAGACGTGCTTAACGAATGGAACCGGCAAGTTGAATCTTATTTCAGAATTCTTGCTGCCATGAGTAACGCCGCAGTCACTAATCGGGTCCGGCCTCCATTGATACAGCAACGCGACGTGGTGCTCAGCACCCCTCCGAATGTTATCGATTTTGATCATCCGCTCGGGATTCAGGGGGACACATTTAACCCTCTCGCACCCGCTCCCCTAGCCACGTTCATCCCGGCAGTCATGTTTTTGACTTATGACTCTGCAGAGGCTGCAGCCACCGGGACCTCTAACAGCATTTCGCGGGGACGGGGCGTTATTGAAATCACGTACAGAGATGGCCATAACTACGGAGACGGCAGCTACACCATCTTTCTGCTCGTAGAGCGCTTGCCCTGATCAAAGAGTCCACCAGGCATGAATCTATGTCGCCGACATCTAGTTTCGTCATGGTCCGATATGCGAAAGGACAGGTTGGTACTCATGAATACTCTTAATTCCAAACTCAGTTCGTCTTTGGTCCAGCGAGCAATGCGCTTGCTGCCGGCCGTCTTGTGCTGCCTGATATTAGCGCCGCTTACGCATGCGGAGGAGTTCAACGTTCCCGGAACACATGGACGCGATTGGGTTCCCGGCGGTTACATTGCACCCGGAACACTGTTGCAACTTTCAGCCAGCGGCCTGGTTGATTTCGGGCCGGGCCTGTCGAGTGTAGGACCTCCCCGGATTGTTTATGGGCCGGAAGGCACAACCGGATTCCTGGACGCACCAGGATATCCTGCTGAAACACGCCACCGATACGGACTGGTCGCGCGCGTGACCGCACGGAACATCAATCCCGGTGTGACTGAAGACGGGCTCTTTGAACAATGGGCGTATGGAGATAGTTCGAATCATCGATACTGCATCTCTCAGGGCGGCTACCTGTGGCTCACTGCTAATGACAATAGCCCTGGTGATAACAGCGGCGCTTTCAATGTGGTCCTGACGCGAGGAACCTGCAGGAGCGAAGCCGAACAGGCGCGCTCAAGAGTCAGTCTATATACCCGCGTTGAGGGTTTGCCCCACCCAAGAACCCAATTCAGATTGGGAGAGACTATTGTTCTAAAAATTGAGAATAATACCGAGAGTCCGATCTACCTGAGGTCAGCGCTTGATCCGTCGCGATTAATTAGAGAGGAAGGATTACAGATCGAGCGAGCGGTTGGCTCTGGCTTCGTTGCAATACTGCCGTCGGGTCGCGGGCCCGACGAAATCACGACCGATAACAGCAACGGCAGAAAGACCAGGGCCATAATCGACGACGCGTTGACGGCGTTGATCGAACTGCGCTCCACCATGAACATCACCCGACGTTGGTCAGTGGTCAGTCCTAATCGCCCCGGAACCTATCGCCTGTCCCTTGTTTACTACGGCAGCCGCAATACCCAGACACCGCCTCGGACGATTTATTCGCCGACGTTTGAAGTTCAATAGATCTGAGGCCAGAAAGATGAAAAACACGCGGTTCAATCCTTCGGTTGTCGAGTCATAAATGAATTCCGCTTTTTGCACCAAGCCTCTCCCGACATACTCACCGGCTACGGCGGCGTGGTCCTGATTTCATAACACCGCCGCTGCGGTCCTCACCGGAATCCCAAACAGTTCCGACTAGAAACTCTATCAGCCGTGCCAGTTTTTCTCGAATCACGTGATCGAGGACAACTTATTAGCATCCTTCTCTGATCGCGAACTAGCTTCGCAAACTCCTGAGCCTCTTAGTCAATGGATGCCAGTCAAGGTTTGGCTCCTCCGGATCCTGAAACGGAAATGAACACTTTGACATATCCTATTGTGGAGAGCTTGTGTTTCATATCCTTGCCCTTGAAAACGAAGGCAAGTAGCATGGGTTGTTTTCGGCGGCGGTCCGGTTATAGTCAAATTTGAAATTCCCTCACTACCGAGCGCAGGGACTATGAACGCGAGTGAAAATATCTCAGTTGCTCAGTGAAAGGAGTCAACGAACATGGCATGGCGACTTGCAAAGTCATTGGAAAAACTACGAGAGCAGATAAACGAAATGGCGCCCGCGCGCTCGATAAAGAGCGATGGCTCCATCGGCGACGCCGCCCACGCTTCTCGGAAATCTGACCATAATCCCTGGATCAAAGACGCAAAGGGAAAAGGGGTGGTCTCGGCCATCGATATCACACACCATCCTGCCGGAGGATGCGACGGCCGAATCCTGAGCCGAAGCCTTATCGCCGACTCTCGCGTGAAGTATGTGATCTTTAACTCTCAGATCTGGAAAGCTCGTAAGGGTGTATGGGAGTTTTATGGTGGCAAGGGATTGAGTCCTCACGATCATCACGTCCACGTATCCGTACAGCCCGAAGCGATCGATCAAACGCAGGATTGGGCCGTCCGAATAGCCGGAGAACCGGGAGAGGTTCCGACCCCAACTCCAACCCCGACCGAAACTCGACCGTTTTTGAAAATTGACGCCAGAGGCGAAGCTGTGCGGACCTTACAGCGCCTTTTGAATTCGCTTGGCTTTCCTTGCGCGGTGGACGGAGGGTTTGGCCCGAATACAGAATCTGCGGTCAAACGATTTCAGGAAGCGCGCGGCCTCGAAGTGGACGGCAAAGTTGGCTCGGATACATGGCGTGCCCTTGGCGGATAAGTTCAAAAGCTGCAAAGAGTCCACCTTACTTTCAGCAATTTCCAGTAAGGTCCAACCTGGAGCGGTTTGCCTCAAAAGTATCGATTAGGTGGACTGCTTCAGCCCGAGGCTGACATTAGATCGAGGCCATCAAGGATCGCACCTGCGTTGTATCCATTGGCGGTAGTAAAACAGCTTTCATTTCGCTCGGATGAGTAGGTTGTAAACTGCCGGATAATTGTGCGGAGCTTTTGGTTGCAAGGTTAGCATCGTGAATCGCCACGCGATCGTAACGCAAAAGAATTCTGGACCATCGGCGCGAGAGCAATGCTCCTCGAGGCGATGCCGCGACGCTCGCTTTCGCATCACTCTCGCCCGGTGGCCAGTCCTCTCTGACCTCTAACTTCTGACCTCTGACTTCTGACCATTGATTCCAGGTTCGCAAACGTCCTATTTTGGCGCCGTCGGCGCCTTGACAAGAATCGTCCGGCCATCAATTGACAGCAGCATTTCTCCGGACAAGGCCAGAATTCCCTGCCTGCCTTCCGACACCAGGCGATCAACCAACTTGTAAAACTCAGGTGTCCCGAATTCTATCGTCTGATCGGCCTTCAGGTTCTTTTCGCGATCCAACACGCTCGCGTCCACCCAGCGATTGTTGCGGCGGAAGAACGTGCGGTCAGTAATCTGTTGCACGTTGGTTATTTCAACCCGCTCCATATTCTGCAAATAGAAGTTGTTTGAGCGGTTGGCGCTCGACTGAGTCCTTTGGCTGACGCTGTTCATGCTTTGCGTGACCCCGCCCATGCCGCTGCGCGTGTTTTGAGCGTTATCAACCAGCGACCGGCGCGCTTGTTCGTTGAGGGCATCCCGCCGCGAGAAGTCGGTGCCGTCGAGCGCGAGAAACGCCGTGTATTCAGTCAACACGCCATACTCTGTCGAGAGCCGCACGATCTCGTCAACCAACTCTTTCAACTTCGGATCGAGGGGAACGTTGGTTCCGACGCTGTGATGGCCGCCTGCATTTCTGACTGGCATGGCTGCACTCATGTTAAGAGATGATGCGCCACGGTAGGCGTCTCGCGCACTCGCATTGTCGGCGCCGGCTTCGCTGATCACTTCAATCAGCCGCGCAATTTTCCGGCTGGCCCACAAGCGCGGGACAAACGCATTGCGCGTCGTTGCCTTGTCCAGATCAAACTTGAGATCAAAAGTGCGCTGCACGCCAAGATAGTTCCCACTGATCCGGAAGTGTAGCGGGTCGTCGTCCTGATATTGGCCCAGCAAAACAATCTGGTCACCTTCAAATAAATCGTTCAACTCTGCGGGCAGCAGTTCGCGAACGGCTCGGGTTGTGACTGCGCCCTTCGCGTCCAGCGTTGCGAGTTGTGGGTCTGCCAGCATCGGTCCCGAAAGCCGGCGGAAAACCTGCGAGACTTTCGCCTCGACATTCTCATTGGGAAATACAAACGTGGTGGTCCCTCGCGTGGCATTGGCAATGGACGTCAGCAGCGGTGCGTTGACATCAAAGCCGACTCCAAACGTGAAGATGCGCCGCTTGTGTGTGTTGGCAGCGACCACGGCGCTGCGAATGGCGGTTTCGCGCGTTTCGCCGGCGGTCGGCAAGCCGTCCGTAAGAAAGATGGTCAGCGGCAACATCTGGGGCGTAGTCGCTTGTCGCATTGCTTCGACCAGAGCATCGTGAATGTTTGTGCTGCCCGCGGCCCGGAGTCGTTTGATATAGGTGCGCGCCTGGCCCATCGTTTCCCTGCTCTTGATCACCGGGCGCGTCGCAAACCGAGCCACCGAGTCGGAGTAGTCGATGATGTTGAAGGCTTCACCTTCTTCAAGTCCTTCGACCACCTGCAGCGCCGCCGCCCGCGCCTGCTCGATCTTTTCACCTTGCATACTGCCCGAACAATCGATGACGAGTGTCACCTCGCGCTTGATCGCCGGGCCCGCAGTTCGCGCACTGGCGGGAACGCCGGCCAGCAGCAGAAAATAGCCGCCACCGATACGCGCATCCGGATAGGCCAGCAAGGAAGCAGTCAGGCCGTGGCCTTCGACGAGATACGAGAGCCGGAAAGGGCCCGGCTCGAGTTTGCTTTCACCGGCAACGCGCACGAGTGCCTGCTCCGGTGCAGCGCGCTCAACCGCAACCTGGTGACTCGGCGAATAGACCGCCGAAATTGCCGACTTGGACTGAACCCGCAACGATATCTTCCACGGTGTGGCTGTCGCTTCAAACGACTCGCTGCGCGGCAATACGTAGTCGATGCGATTTCCATCGGCTGGGAGGATATGTTCATAAATCACCCGAACGCGCTGCTTGCCCTTTGCCGCAACCGGAAAAACGCTGGAGCGGACCAGGTTGTAACCGGCAAACTCCAGCAGCGCGGGGTCTTTTAGTTTGCTGACAATGGAACGGTAGACCGTCTGGGCCTCGGCCTTGGGCAGGAGTTTCGCAGTAGGTTCGCTCGCTGAACCGGCGAAAACAAAACCGCGCAAAACAGCTCCATCCGGGACTGGAATAAGCATTTCTGCTTCCTGTTGCTGACTGCTCGAGTTCGTCAGGCCGATGTCCAGAGTTGTCGTCGCCACCTGCTGCACAATGCGGATGTCTGCGGCAACTTCGCTGATTTGTATCTGGTGGGCCTGAGGTCGCAGCGCGTAAGCCCGAGCCTGGGGAATGATGAGATTTGACGCGGTGGTGTGAAAACCGCCGGCTGGCATTGGACGCGCCGGCGCTCCACCAGCAATCTCCTGCGTCCGCGCTCCCGGAGTGACCATGGAGCAAAGCAGCGCTATCAAACTCAGTAAACTCAGCAAACTTGTTGTGGCTGGGATTCGTCGCATTCGTCGCATAGACACCTCGACACCTCGATTTAGTTGTGAAAATAGACAGACGATGGAGACAGTCAGGTGTAGAACGCGGGTCAGAGCGTCCGCTTGCAAGGGATAGCAAAAAAAATCCAGGGTCCGACGCCATTGACTTCGCTTCCGGCTACGTTCTCAAGTTGTGCTCCAAACCTCTGACGCAACAGGGATCGAAAACGCCTTGGCGCGTTCACCGTAACAGCTCAGCCTGAGAGCCAACGCTGAAAGCGTTCGCTAATTTCAGCCCAGGGTTGCGCTTTGGCAACCCTGGGATCACAAGCCCTTAATAGAAGGACCCAACCCTGAAGGGGTTGCGTCGAGGGTTGCGGAGTCGAGACAGCGTCGCAACCCTTTCAGGGTTGCGAAAAATCGATTGCGGACGACGATGACCCAGGGTTTCAAAGCAAACCCTGGGCTGAAATTAGCCAACGCTTTCAGCGTTATGTCTTTGAAAAGATTCGGCGTTATGTCTTTGAAATTGCCCTGCTCCCGCCGTTGTGTCTTTGAAATTGAAAATGCTCTGAGCGCATTAGACTCTTACTTAATCTCTTTCATAGACCTGAATCGGCAGTTCAACCTCCTTATGCAGAACACTCAACTACCTGTGGGTAGAATCTCCGGGTGTTTCCCAGAACGAAATAGGAGGACCTACCTCATGTCTCAATCGCTCGCACGACTTTGGACCCACCTTATCTTCTCAACCAAAGACAGATTCCCGTTTCTTGTCGACAAGCAGTCGCGAACGGACATGCATGCGTACCTTGCGAAGATGCTGCGTGAACAGGATTGCGAAACGGTAATCGTTAATGGTGTTGAAGACCATGTTCATGCGCTGTTTGCATTATCGAGGACACATTCTGTTGCCTCAGTCGTCAAGGAGATCAAACGCACCTCTTCTGGTTTTGCAAAAGAGCTTTCAGCGACACTGGCAAAGTTCCACTGGCAGGGTGGATATGGAGCCTTCTCTGTGAGTCAATCCAATTTGGACGAAGTTGTTAGATATATAGAAAACCAGGAAGACCATCACAAGCGAGTAACTTTTCAGGACGAGTACCGGGCTTTCTTGAAGGCATACGGCATTGAATACGACGAGCGTTACGTTTGGGATTGAACGTGTAACAGCCCAGCGTGAGACTCAAGCCGAAAGCGTTCGCTAACCCGCAATTTCTAACGCTGAAAGCGTTCGCTAATTTCAGCCCAGGGTTGCGCTTTGGCAACCCTGGGATCACAAGCGCTTAATAGAAGGACCCAACCCTGAAGGGGTTGCGCCGAAGGTTGCGGAGTCGAGACAAGCGTCGCAACCCTTTCAGGGTAGCGGAGAGTCATTGCCGGCGACGATGACCCAGGGTTTCAAAGCAAACCCCGGGCTGGAACTAGCGAACGCTTTCAGCGTTAAGGGCCTTGAAATTGGCCGAGAATCCATGACAATGGAGGGCGATAGCGTTTCGGCAGCATCTACACTGAACCAACAAGTAAGGATGAAACGGAGCGGCGTTAAAACCTGGAAGAGCTCAATAGTTTACGTGATCGATAAAGGAAAAGAATGGCGCATAACTTTGGTTCGTTAGTATTTACGCCTTGTAACGGCGACGCTGCAGACGGTAAGAGGTTGCGATGACCAGCATCCTGTGTATCTTGAACGGAGGAATGGGCGATCAAATATTGGCCCTGCCAGCCCTCAAGTATCTTACGAGCGCCCTACCCGGGGCGAGGCTCGAAGTAAGAATCAGCGGATGGAAATTGCGCCACAAACTATTCCGCCTGCTCTCGGCTGGCTGCTCCTTAACTATCAACTCTCTGGAAGCACTTCAGCGGCAGCCGAGGCGGAGAGCGGCTTCCTTCAGCTACGATGTGATTGTAGATTTTGACACCCGTGACTCCCCTTACGGCGCCGTCCCGCTTCCCTGCTTAAAGGCGGGGCGCGCGTACTTTTCATTCGCCGATGAGTGGCGAATCGAGAACCAGGTCTCACTCGAACTCTACGACGCTTCCGGCTCTCCCTTCTGGCAGCGCTGTTTCGAGATGGGATTCCGGGCGGCCTGCCTTGTCAAAGGCAGAGCTTATGCGAGAAATGAACTGCTGGCTTGTCGAGACGAATTTCGCAGCGTCTCGTTAACGCCCGCGCCGCCGCCGACGCGACGACGAATCAAACGGCTCCTCCCGACGTCGAGGGCCGATCGACCCCGGTTGGCGGTTACCCCCGGAGGCTACAACCCTCCCTACAAATGTTGGCCCATCGAGCGCTTCGCCGAAGTCATTGGCCATGCACTCTCAAGCGGGGCTGACGTGTTTGTGCTCAACTCGCGGGCGGAGGCTCATCTGGCCTGTCAGCTTGAAGAGCTGATGGCCGCACGTTCTTCCACGTGGCACAAGAAGGGCGCAGGCAAGCTCACTTTTGTGAATGGAAAGCTAGCGCTGGAGGAATTGCCTCACTTCATACAAGAAATCGATCTTCATCTGAGTAACGATAACGGTGTCGCGCATCTCTGCGGGATTCTCGGTCGCGCTCAAGTCGTTCTCTATCGCGGTATCGCGTCGCCGCACTTGTCGGTAGGCTTCAACGACGTGGCCCTGTTCTCTGGCGATAACACCAGCATGCAAGCCATCTCCACGGCAGAAGTCATTGAAACTCTGGACCAGATTCTCCGGTTGCGGGTCAGTAAGATTGCAGATCACGCAGGCGGGATCGCGCGAAATTCATTTTCGCCAAACTGCTCAAGGTACGCGGCGGAAAAATAGGGCGAAGGTCCATGCGAACAGTAGTTCCGATAGCGGCAGCCGTGACAACTTTGCACCAACTGATTTCCGAGAGCGCCGCTGCGAAACTCCTGAGCGTTGTCGTTCATCGAAATCTTGTCAGTCGATTGTTCATCGACGTAAGAATAGAGAACGGCATTGGAACGACCGTCCGCGTGCGGATGCGCCAGCGCACGTAACTCCTCGGAAGGGAAGAAGCACGGAGGGAATTCGTTAATCCGCAGCGCGAAGTGTCCGTCCGCCGCAATCTCTTTCACCAGGCTGAAAAAGTACTGCTTTACCTCGTCGAATGAGGATGAAAACTCGCCTCGAAAATCCAATGTGCTCTGCGAGTAGATCAAGGGACAGATGCTAATCTGTTGAACGGCCTGCGAAAACTGTTCACGCACAAGACGGAAGATCGAGCGGTTCAGTGGCGCCGTGTATTTTGTCAGGAGCAGTTTCAATTCCACTCGCGCGCGATAAGCTGGCGCGAGGTCTTGCAGATTTTCCAGCCCCCGCAACGTTTGTCGGAAGCTGCCCTTCACCTGCGATATGTAATCGTGTTGCGACGCTTCGCCGCCGTAAAGCGGGATGACGAGTAAATTGCCCCCCGCCGCCAGAAGTTTTTCGGTGAAACTCCTATCTCGGAGCCGGCGACCATGCGTGAGAACCGCCACCTGATCCGCGTGGGCACGACATAGCCGGACGATCTCTAAGATGTCCGGGTGGAGGGTCGGCTCTCCTCCGCTGAGGTCGATGCGCAGGTATCTCTTCTCTCCGACCAATGCGGCGAGCGATGCCAGAGGAACGTCTTGCGGCTTCTCTTTGTACTTCACGTCTGCCGCACAAAACAGGCAACGACTATCGCAGCGGTAGGTGAGATTCAAGTAGAGGACTTCCCTGCTCGGTCTATTCGAGGGCGCGGCAGCGCCTTCAACGCGCGCGGTCCGTTGAATCGAGTCGGCCGGTGACCTAGCTCGCAGCCAGTTCGCCAGCAGCCCGTAGTGGCAGCCCTTATGACGACGATAATCCCTTGCGCTCTCGGGCGTCGCATGCGAAACGTAGACTCCGTCGCAGCCCTTCCGGTAGAGAAAACAATGACTGCAGATAGACTGGAACCGCTTCGCGGATCGCTCAATGCGTCGCTCTCGTGCCTCCGACAAGTAAAGAATATCGTCGAGCGGTTGAGCGAAGATGTTTCCATACTTCAACTTCTCGTCGTAGCAATCGCCGGGTGAGTACACATCACCGTTAGTGTTAACTGCCAGGGCCCATTCCCGATGACTGCGCTCGTCATCCGCAAGGGGTGAACAAACCCCAAGTTGCCACTCTTCAAGCAGGGATCGGGCGGTCGTAAGCGGCTCGATATTCAGACCTTGCCCGAGAGCCTCTTGCACTTCAGGAAGGCGGTAGAGGTCTTTGAAAAACTTTTGGTATTGCGCGAACGAGGCCGCGGCCTGGCGAGTCTGCGGCAGAGTATCGGTCGCCTGATAAATATCCAGAACCCTGAAGGCGATGCCCCTGCTGATGAAATAATCCGCGATCACCTGCGGGTACTTTAAATTACTCTTCGAGATGACCGCGATGCCCGCCAGCGGAACCTTCTCGGCCATCAGCCAATCCACCTTTCGCCGGACGAGCTCTGCGGTCGGGTTGCCTCCGGTATCAACGCGCAGGTCGTTGATTACGTCGAAGGAGAACCCCAGTGCGAAATGCCGCAGCAGTGGAAGATGTTTTTCTTTAAGGAGCGTGAGATTCGATTGGATGGTGTTGATCAGGGAGCTGCGCTGAAACGCCTCGCCGTAGACGCTCCGCTGTAGGCCGAGAATGCTTTCCCAGTACTCCACGGGTTGCGCGAACGGCTCGCCACCGTGCCAGATAAATTCCAGTTCGTGGGTGTCCGTCTCCGCCCCCCAGTCGTGCAGATACTCGCGGATGTGAACGAACATGCGCTCAATGTTTTCCAGCGACATGCGCTCCCGATTCGCCAACTCCGGAGTCTCATAGCAATAGGTACACCTCAGGTTACAAAGCTTGGAAACCTTAACGATGAAGGCAATCTTCATAGGACGACCGGTGGCGAGGCGCGAGTTCCTTTATCGATGCAGGATCACTCGATAGGCGCGCTCCGTTCGCAACTCTTTAAACCCCGAGCCCGGGGCGATTATCCTTTGAGAGTTTTTCCTTTAAGCTTGGGGGTGATGATCCGGTCATCGCCGATTCCCGTGCCCTTCTGATACCAGATTGGGCCGATCTCCACCCAGCCTTCTTTGACCTGGCCAAAGGCATCGAATTTGAGTTCTGGAATGCGTACGATCGTGCCGGCGGCGAGAGTCGCCGCTTCCGCAAGATTGTTGGCGCGGGCCAGGAATTTCAACGGGACCTTAAACTTCCCAGCAACTGATTTGAGAGTGTCTCCGGACTTGGTTGTATAGTCCTGTTGTTCTCGGACTCGCGACCCTGTTGAGGTAGTGGCGGCCTTCGACGAAGCCTTCTTGGAACCAGCTTTCTTCGTAGCGGCTTTCGTCCGACTCTTGGATGCAGCAGGTTTTTTGGTTGTCATTGCGTCTCCTTAGTCTGGATTTTGACGTGATTATGTGGGATGGGTCGGATCCAGGTCAATTAAAAGACGGTCAGAACAGGTGGTCAAACAGACGACGCCAAAGACATGTGAGGCTACCTCGCGTGACGCTCAGCAACTTACCTTGATAAATTCCTGCATATAGTTTTCAACGGTTTTGCGTGGCGGCGAATCAGAGAACCGTTGAAACGGTCCAACGGATCATAAGATAAACTCGAATCACCGGGCTGAAGCCACGGTACTAATGAGATCGCTCTGCGTGACAAATAAGTTGATTGGCCAGGAAGGGTCAACTCTAAACGCACGAATTCATTTTGCGAGGACGATGATTATGAAAACTTCGGACATTGCCCTTGAACGACTTGCGAACCAGCGCATTTCCTCCCCAGACCTGAAGAGACCCGTGGAGGTGGTGCGTTGGCTGGGCGCGGTTCAGGCTCAGGATTACCATGCCGCGAAGTGGGCCCTCGGGTTAAGGATGCAGGCCGCTACGGACGAAGTGATCGAAAAAGCATTTGCTGCCGGAGAGATCTTGCGAACGCACGTCATGCGCCCCACCTGGCATTTTGTCACGCCCGCTGACATTCGCTGGCTGTTAAAGTTGACTGCGCCGCGCGTTAATGCCCTAAACGGTCATTACTATCGCAAGCTCGAACTCGATGAGGTTGCCTTCAAGCGTACCAACAAGGCAATGGCCAAGGCATTATCAGGTGGCCGGCAGTTAGGCCGCGAGGCGTTGCGTTCAGTAGTGCGGCGGGCGGGTGTGTCCCCGGACGACTTACTGCGCTTCCATCACATTCTCGTACGCGCTGAACTGGATGGAGTTATTTGCAGCGGTGCCAGGCAGGGTAAACAATTCACTTATGCACTGCTCGATGAGCGGGTGCCCGAAACCAAACCCAGGTTACGTGACGAGGCGCTAGCCGACCTGGCCCGGCGCTACTTCACCAGTCATGGACCTGCAACTTTGCGGGATTTTGTGTGGTGGTCAGGCCTGACCGCTAAAGACGCGAACAGCGGACTCGACATGGTCCAGAGTCACCTCTTGAAGGAAGTGATCGATGGCAAGTCGTATTGGCGTTCGTCATCTGCGCCACCTGTAAAACGCACGGCGCGGGTTGCTTACCTGTTGCCGGCGTTCGATGAATACTTAGTCAGCTACAAAGATCGAAGTGCTGCGTTCGAAGTCAATGACAGCCAAGAGACACCCGGCGGCAGCATGATATTAGGCCCAGTGATTGTTGTTGGGGGCCGCGTTGTTGGTAGCTGGAAGCGTTCGTTGGAAAGAAACTCGGTGCTCATCTCACTCAACCACTTCGCGCCCCTCAGCAAACGAGAAAGCCAGCTGGTCGCAGACGCTGCTGATCGCTACGGTGCATTCCTTGGCATGACCGCGGTGCTAACCTGATTCGAGAGTGCCTAAATTCGAAGCGGTGAGAACAATATCGAGGCCTCGGCATTGGGAGCCTCAAACTCACAAAAGGAGTGCTTTCCATCGGCCGTCACATGACTGCGAATCCACTGCATGCCAATCTGGTCGCAGGCGCCAATGACATTTTAACCAACTGCATTGAGCTGTTCAGGAGTAATGGGCGGCAACGTATGTGTGACCATGAAGCGCGCCATCGATTTCCACCTTTACACGCTGGAAGATCGGATTTTGGTTGAAATGAAGTGTAGGGGCACGAAAACTCTTGTCAAGAGAAAGAACAATTTTCATAACGACCTCGCGGCGATTTCGCCGCTGAACGGCAAGGCCAACTCCTCCTTTTTGCCGCGTCCTATAAAACTGAGAATCACCAGCGACAATCCAAAGCCACCTATTACAACGCTGCCAGCTGTTAAGAGCTTACTCCGTCTTACTTTTTCCTCGTCTTTCATCACGGCGCCAAGGTACATCTGCTCATCCTTTAACGCTTGTTCATACTTCTTTACCAGCTGATTTTTGCTGGCACTTTCTGTACTGGCACCACTTTTCTGGATTTCTTGCTCTAACGCTTTAACTTTATTGTGTGTGTATATGTAAGCCTTTTTCACATATGGCTCTCCTTCAAAAAGGATGATTGAATTGTAATAGGCACTGATGCCACCGCCGATTAGAAGCAAAACTCCTAACACCCGTAGCAACGTTCGCATGTCGGTTACGACCTCCCTTAAAGTTAAGCTTAGCAGTTAAGTGAAGGTGGCAAATAAGGCCTGCCGAAAACGAAAGCCGGATCCGGCAGTCTCTTCATCGCACGCTCAACTTACCGTGCCCCTGCCGGACAGCCGAACAAATCGTCCTTCGCGCTCGAACGATAAGTTTCGGTGCTGTAGGTTCCGCCGCCCGCGTAGTCCTGTTTGATGGTCGCCCCAATGACGTGGCAATACGGATGATCGTCGCTCGAATCGCGGACGTAGACGTAAGCGGTTTTGTAGCGGTAACTCGGCAGCAAATTGTAGTTGTCTTTCTGAATCTGCCAGCCTGCGGTGTTGAGGCCGATGCGGTGAACCTTGACCGTCGCGGGGTTCTTGAAATAACCCATCAACAGTTTTTCGGCGACAGGGTCGCGGTATTGGAAGGCGGCGGCATTCGGCTGGTAAGCCGGCAAACCCTTCGCGGCGGAAGCTGCCAGCGCATCGAGCACAGGATCGAGATTCGGCTTGAACTCCAATGCGCCCGAATCCTTCATCCATTTCTCACGCGTACGCGGCGACACGG
>Ga0190274_10000885_pt1 | contig 17435 bp, 17 predicted proteins | sample Popmic531T_FD_133002 | JGI IMG/M metagenome (GOLD analysis project Ga0190274, IMG submission 133002) | Populus adjacent soil microbial communities from riparian zone of Yellowstone River, Montana, USA - 531 T | ecosystem: Environmental > Terrestrial > Soil > Riparian zone | place: USA: Montana... | reverse complement strand
CGCCGAGCTCTCCCAGCTCAACCTCTACGACCGCACGGTCGAGGGCCTGGTCCTGCGCGACGTCGCCGGCGCCACCGTCCAGTACCACCCCGAGGCGGGCCCCGGCCCGCACGACGCCCGCCATCTCTTCGAGAGGTTCCTGGCCCTGGCCGTCTGAGCATGCCCCGCCGCGACGACATCTCCCGCATCCTCGTGATCGGCTCCGGCCCGATCGTGATCGGCCAGGCGGCCGAGTTCGACTACTCCGGCGTGCAGGCCTGCAAGGTGCTGCTCGAGGAGGGCTACGAGGTGGTGCTCGTCAACTCGAACCCGGCGACGATCATGACCGACCCGGAGTTCGCCACCGCCACCTACATCGAGCCGCTGCTGCCGGGCCCGGTGACCCAGATCATCGAAAAGGAGCGGCCCGACGCGCTGCTGCCGACGCTGGGCGGCCAGACGGCGCTCAACCTGGCGATGGCGCTGCACGAGGACGGGACGCTGGAGCGGCTCGGGGTCGAGCTGATCGGCGCCGACGCGGCGGCGATCCGCCGCGCCGAGGACCGCGAGGAGTTCCGCACGACGATGACCGCGGCGGGGCTGCGGATCCCCTGGTCGATCACGGTCGAGTCGCTCGGGGAGGTCGAGGAGGCACTGGCCGGCGGCCACATCTCGCTGCCGGCGATCGTCCGCCCGGCCTTCACGATGGGGGGCCAGGGCGGCGGGATCGGCCGCACCGAGATCGAGCTGCGCCAGGTCGTCTCCGAGGGCCTCGCCGCCAGCCCGATCAACCAGGTCCTGGTCGAGGAGTCGGTGATCGGCTGGGGCGAGTTCGAGCTCGAGGTGATGCGCGACCGCAACGACAACGTCGTGATCGTCTGCTCGATCGAGAACATCGACCCGATGGGGGTCCACACGGGCGACTCGGTCACGGTGGCGCCGGCGCAGACGCTCACCGACCCGCTCTACCAGGAGCTCCGCGACCAGGCGATCAGGGTGATCCGGGCGATCGGGGTCGAGACCGGCGGCTCCAACGTCCAGTTCGCGGTCGACCCGAGGAGCGGCGAGATCGTCGTGATCGAGATGAACCCCCGGGTCTCGCGTTCCTCCGCGCTGGCCTCGAAGGCGACCGGGTTCCCGATCGCGAAGATGGCCGCCAAGCTCGCGGTGGGCTACGCGCTGGAGGAGATCCCCAACGACATCACCCGCGCCACGCCGGCCTCCTTCGAGCCGACGATCGACTACGTCGTCACCAAGATCCCCCGCTTCGCGTTCGAGAAGTTCCCCGGCTCCGAGGGCCGGCTCTCCACCTACATGCAGAGCGTCGGCGAGGCGATGGCGATGGGCCGCACCTTCCGCGAGTCCTTCGCCAAGGCGCTGCGCTCGCGCGAGCTCGACTCGACGCCGGAGTTTCCGGCGGGCGACGAGGAGCTGCTGGTGGCGATCGCGGTGCCGTGCGCCGAGCGCTTCGACCAGATCCTCGAGGCCTTCCGCCGCGGGCTGGAGGTCGAGCAGGTTCACGAGCGCTGCCTCGTCGATCCCTGGTTCCTGCGCGAGCTCGAGGCGCTGGCCCGCGACGGGGAGGGCAATGACGGCCTCCTCCGCACCTACAAGGCCGTCGACACCTGCGGCGCCGAGTTCGAGGCGGCGACGCCCTACTACTACTCCAGCCACGAGCGCCCGGGCGCCGACGGCACCCCGCCGGCCTCGGAGATCCGCCGCGGCGAGCGCGACTCGGTCGTCATCCTCGGCGCCGGGCCCAACCGGATCGGCCAGGGGATCGAGTTCGACTACTGCTGCGTGCACGCGGCGATGACCGCCCGCGACCTCGGTCGCGACGCGGTGATGATCAACTGCAACCCCGAGACGGTCTCGACCGACTACGACACCTCCGACCGGCTCTACTTCGAGCCGCTGACCGCGGAGGACGTGCTCGCGGTCTGCGAGCAGGAGAACCCGGAGGGCGTGATCGTCCAGTTCGGCGGCCAGACGCCGCTGAAGCTCGCCCGGACCCTCGAAGAAGCGGGGGTGCCCCTGCTCGGCACGCCTGTTGACGCGATTCATCTCGCAGAAGACCGCGGGCGATTCGGCGAGCTGCTGCGCCGGCTCGGCGTCAAGCACCCGCCCTACGGCACCGCACACTCCGCGGCTGAGGCGACCGCGGTCGCCGAGAAGGTCGGCTTCCCCCTGCTGGTCCGGCCCTCCTACGTGCTCGGCGGCCGGGCGATGGAAATCTGTTACTCGACCGAGGATCTCGCCGCCTACCTGAGCTCGCATCTCCACGGCGACCAGGAGCACACGCTGCTGCTCGACCGCTTCCTCGAGAACGCGATCGAGGTCGACGTCGACGCGCTCGGCGACGGCGAGGACGTCTACGTCGCCGGGATCATGCAGCACGTCGAGGAGGCCGGGATCCACTCCGGCGACTCGGCCTGCGTGATCCCCCCGCTCAGCCTCGGCGAGAAGATGCTGGAGGAGATTCGCGCGACGACCCGCACGATCGCGTTGGAGCTGGGGGTGATCGGCCTGATCAACATCCAGTACGCGGTCGCCGCCGGCGAGCTCTACGTGATCGAGGCCAACCCGCGCGCCTCGCGCACGGTCCCGTTCGTCTCCAAGGCGATCGGGACGCCGCTGGCGAAGCTGGCCGCCCGGCTGATGCTGGGGGAGCGGCTCGCCGACCAGGAGCTGCCCGCGGGCCCCCCCGAGCACGTCAGCGTCAAGGAGGCGGTGCTGCCGTTCGCCCGCTTCGCCGGTGCCGACTCGGTACTCGGGCCGGAGATGAAGAGCACCGGCGAGGTGATGGGAATCGCCGCCGACTTCCCGACCGCCTTCGGCAAGGCGCAGGCGGCCGCCGGCGTGCGGCTGCCGCGCGAGGGGTCGGTCTTCATCACGGTCACCGACACCGACAAGCCGGCGGCGACCCAGCTCGCGGCACGCTTCCACGACCTCGGGTTCGAGGTGATCGCGACCGGCGGCACGGCGCAGGCGATCGAGCGGATGGGGTGCCGGTGACGCGGATCAACAAGATCCAGGAGGGCTCGCCCCACGTCGTCGACCTGATCCGGAAGCGGCGCTGCGACCTGGTCATCAACACTCCGAGCGGCTCCGGCGCGCGGGCCGACGGCTACGAGATCCGCACCGCCGCGATCCGCCACGGGATTCCCTGCGTAACCACGCTGACCGGCGCCACCGCCGCGGCGCGGGCGATCGCCGCCGGGCAGAGCGAAGACGCCGAGGTGCGCAGCCTCCAGGAGATCCACGGCCGGCAGGCCCGGGCCGCGCAGACCCGATGACCGCTCCCTTCGGGCGGCGGTCCTGCGAGGTCGGCGATTCGCGGGCCTCGGGTGGCTACCGGATCTTCTCGCTGCTCGATCGCGAGGGCCCCGAGCCCCTACCGGGCCAGTTCTACATGCTCGCCACGGTGGGCCGCTGGGGCGAGGACGGGCGCCCCTACCTGCCGCGGGCGATCTCGGTCGCCGAGACCGGCTCCGCCGCGGAGGGAGTGCGGCTCGACTTCCTGATCGAGGGAATCGGCCCGGGAACCGATCGCCTCTGCGAGCTGGAGGCGGGGGAGAGGGTGTGGGTGACCGGCCCGCTCGGCAACGCCTTCGCCCCGCCGCTCGAGGCGAACCCCGGCGCCGCCGGCGCGATCCTGGTCGGCGGCGGTATCGGCGTCGCTCCGTTGGCGTTTCTGCGCCGCCGCTTCTCCGGGCAGGGCGTGCCGCTCCGCGTCCTGCTCGGCTTCCGCAACCGCGAGCACTCAGGCGGCCTGGAGCTCTTTTGCGGCGCCGGCGGCGACCTCTGCCCGGAGGTCCGCCTCGCCTCCGAGGACGGCCACGCCGGTCACCGCGGCTACGTCACCGACCTCCTCGCCACCGTGCTCGCCGGCGACGACGCCGAATCCGCCGTCGTCTACGCCTGCGGCCCCCCCGCCATGCTCGACGCCGTCGCCCAGCTCTGCGACTCCAACCGCGTCCCCTGCGAACTGGCGATGGAGTCCCCGATGGCCTGCGGCTACGGAGCCTGCTTCGGCTGCGCCGTACCGAAAGCGGACGGGGGATACCACCGCCTCTGCGTCGACGGTCCGGTGATGCGCTCTTCCGCGGGTGGCGTGGTGGTGGGGGACCCCCGCGGCGCGGAGGATGCGAAGCATCCGAGCACCGTGGGGGTGGCCACCACGACAGGACCCGCGGACCAGAGCTCACTGGACTTCTGCGGGATCAAGTTTCAGCACCCTGTGATCAACGCGTCAGGCACGTACGACGCGATAGCGGCACGTCAGGCTTTTGGCGACGAGCTGCTGGAAAGGTTCCCGTTCTCGGCGTTCGTGTCCAAGACGATCACCCCCGAGCCGCGGGCCGGCAACGCGCCGCAGCGGATCTGGGAGACCCCCGCCGGGATGATCAACTCGATCGGGCTGCCCAACAAGGGGCTCGAAGGGTTCCTGGCGGAGGATCTGCCGCGGCTGGCCGAGCTGCCGGTGCCGCTGATCGTCTCGGTGATGGGAACGAGCCGCGAGGAGTTCGGGCGCCTGGTCGAGGGGGTGGCAGGACGCGAGGAGGTCGCCGCGATCGAGCTCAACGTCTCCTGCCCGAACGTGCACTCGGGCCTGATCGTCGGCGAGCAGCCGGGTGAGACCGCGATGCTGCTCGAGGCGCTGCGTCCGCTGACCGAGAAGCCGTTGATCGTCAAGCTGACCCCCAACGTCGCCGACCCGGCATCCGTCGCGGTCGCGGCCGAGGAGGGCGGCGCGGACTCCGTCTCGCTGATCAACACGCTGAAGGCGACCGCGATCGATCCGGCCACCCGCTCCCCGGCGCTCGCCGCCGGTCACGGCGGGCTCTCGGGACCGGCGGTGCGCCCGATCGCGCTGCAGCAGGTTCGCGCCGTCGCCGCCGCGGTTTCGCTGCCTTTGATCGGGATGGGAGGGGTCTCGAGCGGGGCCGATGCGGAGGAATTTCTGGCCGCCGGAGCCCGGCTGGTGGCGGTCGGGACGGAGAACTTCCGCGACCCGCGGGCCGGTTCGCGGATCGCCGCGGAGCTCCTGGGCGCCGCCCCGCGAAGGCCCGCGACCGCCTCCGTGCTCGACCTCGAGTAGAGGTTGAGGTGAATTTGGGCTGAATCGGGTCGCTTCGACTTGCACGCGACCTAGCCGCGGCTATACTCGCCGCGCGCACATGCCCGCCCCGCCAGTCAAAATGTCAGCCGCAGCGCCCGAGAGGTCCCTCGATCAGCGGATGGAAGCGCTCAGACGGGCGAACGACATCCGCACCGCACGGGCCAAGCTGAAGAAGGATCTGAAGGCGAGCCGGGCGAGCATCCACGCGATCCTGCTCGACCCCCCCGAGTACGTGCTCACCGCGAAGGTCTTCGACATGCTCCTCGCCGTTCCGAAGTACGGACGGGTGAAGACCAATCGCATCCTCAACCAGTGCCGGATCTCGCCCTCGAAGACGATCGGCGGTCTCTCCGAGCGGCAGCGCACCGAGCTGGTTTCCCTCCTGCGGCGATAACCGACCGGCCCGCCGGTCAGTATCCGCGGCCCGCATGCCCAAGGTCTTCGTCATCACCGGTCCCTCCGGAGTCGGCAAGGGGACCCTGATCAGGGAGTTGTTGCAGCGCGTCCCCGATCTCGAGCTGTCGATCTCGGCGACCACCAGGGAGCCGCGCGAAAGCGAGGTCGACGGTCGCGATTACCACTTCCTCAGTCGCGGGGAGTTCGACGCCCGCGTCGAGCGCGAAGACTTCCTCGAGTTCGCCACCTACAGCGGCAACCGCTACGGCACCCTGCGCACCGAGGTCGAGAGGCGGCTTGCCGCCGGGCCCTCCGTGGTGCTCGAGATCGAGGTCCAGGGGGCCCGCCAGGTGCGGGCCGCGATGCGGGAGTCGGTGCAGGTCTTCATCGCCCCTCCGGAGCCCGCCATCCTGCGCGAACGCCTCGACGCGCGCGGCACCGACTCCGCGGAGGCGATCGACGCCCGGCTCGAGGTGGCGGCGCAGGAGATGGCGGCGCAGGACGAGTTCGCCTACCGCGTCGTCAACGACGATCTGCAGCGGGCGGCGGCGGAGCTGGAGGGGATCGTGCGCACCGAGCTCGGCCTATCACTAGACTCCGCGGCCGAATGATCAAACCACGCGTAGACAAGCTTCTCGAGCACGCCGACTCCCACTATGCCGCGGTCGTGGTGTCAGCCAAGCGCGCTCGCCAGATCAACAGCTACTTCCACAACCTCGGAGAGGGCGGATTCGGCGAGTACCCGCCGCCGATGGTCGAGGTCAACGCCGAGAGGAACTACCTCTCGATGTCCCTCGAGGAGCTCGCCGAGGGCAAGCTCAAATACGAGTACCGCTCCTAGCGCCCTGCTTGGAGCCCCCTGGGGGGAGGCAGCGAATGGCCAGAATCCTGCTCGGCGTAAGCGGTGGGATAGCCGCCTACAAGGCGTTGGAGCTGGCGCGGCTGGCGACGCTCGGTGGACACGGCGTGCGCGTGCTGATGACCGAGGCGGCGACGCGGTTCGTCGGGCCCCCTTCCTTCGAGGGGATCGTCGGCGCTCCGGTCCTGATCTCCGAGTTCGAGCGCGACCCGATGCGGGGCGGGTTTCCCGGCGAGGGCGAGCCCGGCCACGACCCGATCGGCCATCTCGAGCTGGCCGCCAACTGCGACGCCTTCCTGGTCGCCCCGGCCTCGGCCAACACGATCTCCAAGCTCGCCGCTGGCCTCGCCGACTCGATGCTGACCACCTCCTTCCTCGCCTGCGCCGCGCCGCGCCTGGTCGCGCCGGCGATGAACGACCGCATGTACGCCGACGCCGCGACCCAGGCCAATCTGGCGACGCTGCGTGAGCGCGGGGTGGAGGTGATCGAGCCGGAGGAGGGCAGGCTCGCATCGCGCGGCGAGTTCGGCCGCGGCCGCCTCCCGGACCCCGGACGCCTCCTGGCCCGGGTCGAAGCGGCGCTGCCCGGCGGCGAGCGTCCCTGGGACGGGATGCGTGTCCTGGTCACCGCTGGCGGCACCCGCGAGCCGATCGACCCGGTGCGGTTCATCGGCAACCGTTCGAGCGGCCGCATGGGCCTGGCGCTGGCCGCCGCCGCCGCCCGCCGCGGCGCCGAGGTCGCCCTGATCGCCGCCAACGTCTCGCTGCCGGAGCCGCCCGGCGTGCGGCGCATCGACGTCGAGACCGCCGAGCAGCTGGCTGCGGCGGCCGGCGCCGAGTTTCCGCGCGCCCACGTCCTGCTGATGGCGGCGGCTCCGGCTGACTTCCGCCCGGCGCTGGCGGCGAGCGGAAAGCTGCAGCGCCGGGACGGGCTCGACCTCCGGCTCGAGCCGACCGAGGACATCCTCGCCGGCCTCGCGGCGCGCCGCGCCGCGGGGCAGACCGTCGTCGGCTTCGCCGCCGAGCACGGGGGAGACGGCCTCGAGCGCGCCCGCGCCAAGCTCAGCCGCAAGTCCGCCGACCTGATCGTCCTCAACGACGTCTCCGACCCGGCGATCGGCTTCGACAGCGCCGACAACGCCGTCACCCTGATCGAGAAGGACTCGGAGACCCCGGTCCCGCTCGCCTCCAAGGACGACATCGCCGGCACGATCCTGGACGAGATCGACCGGCTCCGCGAGCGCAGTTCGAGCCCCGCCCCTCCCGGCGGGTGACCCGGGCGAGCTATACTCGGTGCACTTTTCCACGTTTTTCAGTGTCGAGAAGTGGGCCTGGCCCACTTTTTTTTCGGCCCAAACCAGGCATGACCGACCTTCAGCAGAGCATTCAGGAGCAGCTATCCGAACTGGATTCGGAACTCGACCTGGTCGCCCTCGAGCGCCCGGGCACGGAGTCCCTGCGCCTTTTCATCGACCACCCGGAGGGCGTTGACCTGGCCCTCTGCGAACAGGTCACCAGGCACCTCAACCATCTCCTGGCCGCCTACTCGCTCGAGGTGTCCTCGCCTGGCCCCAAGTACCGCCGTCCCAGCCCCGAGACCAAGGAGCCATCGCAGTGAGCAAGGAGATCGTCGACGCAGTCAAAGCGCTCGAGCAGGAGAAGGGAATCTCCGCCGACAAGCTGATGGACGCCCTTGAGGACGCGCTTCTCTCGGCCTACAAGAAGACGCCGGGTGCCGCCAAATACGCGCGCGTCGATCTCGACCACGAAACCGGCGACTTCCGCGTCTTCGAACTGATCCTGCCGCCCGAGCTGGAGGAGAAACTCCTCGCCGAGGCGGCCGAGCAGCAGGAGGAGCCCGAGATCGACCCCGAGACGGGGGAGATGCGCGAGCCCGAGGAGCCGGAGCTCGACCCGGAGATGATCGCCCCCTACGAGGACCAGATCGAGACCCGCGACGTCACCCCGGAAGACTTCGGCCGGATCGCCGCCCAGACCGCCAAGCAGGTCATTTTGCAGCGGATTCGGGAGGCCGAGCGGCAGATGATGTACGACGAGTACCAGGACCGGGTCGGCGAGCTGATCACCGGGATCATCCAGCAGTCCGACAAGCGCTACACGCTTGTCCAGCTGCGCGAGCGGGTCGAGGCGCTGCTGCCGAAGTCCGAGCAGGTCTACAACGAGCGCTACGACCACGGGATGCGCGTCAAGGCCGTGATCACCGACGTCTCCGACTCGACCAAAGGGCCGGCGATCGTCGTCTCGCGCCGCAGCCCCGAGCTGATCAAGAGCCTCTTCGAGTTGGAGGTCCCCGAGATCGCCGACAAGCTGGTGGAGATCGTCGGCGTCGCCCGTGAGCCGGGCTACCGCTCCAAGATCGCCGTCGTCTCGCACGCCGATGGCGTCGACCCGGTCGGCGCCTGCGTCGGCCCGCGCGGCTCCCGGGTGCGGATGGTCGTCTCCGAGCTGCGCGGCGAGAAGATCGACATCATCCCCCACAACGACGAGCCCGCCCGCTTCGTCGCCAAAGCGCTCTCGCCGGCCCGGGTGCGCGAGGTGATCGTCGACGACGAGGAGCGGCAGGCGACGGTGATCGTCCCCGACGACCAGCTCTCGCTGGCGATCGGTCGCGACGGCCAGAACGCCCGTCTCGCGGCGCGCCTCACCGGTTGGCGGGTCGACATCAAGTCCGAGACCGAGTTCGCCTCCGAAGAACAGGAGATGGAGATCGAGGGCGAGGAAACCTTCGACGGCCGCTGCATGGCGCTGCTCTCGAACGGTCGCCGCTGTCCAAACGCGGCGATCCCCGGCTCCACCTACTGCGGCCTGCCCGCCCACCAGGCGCTCTCGCGCTTCGAGACCAGCCAGGTCGCGGTGCTCGGCGATCTCTCCGAGGCCGAGATCGCGATCCTCGCCGATCCCGATGGCGACGATGGGCAGGTCGAGGAGATCGTGACGCGGGCTACGGAGAAGTTCGTCGAGGAGCCGCCGCCCCCGCCGCCACCCGCGGAAGGGGCGCCTGCGGTCCAGGCTGATGAGGTACCGGCCGAGCAGGCCGTCGTCGAGGAGGCGGAGCAGGCTTAGTGGCTAAGAAGCGGGTTCACGAGATCGCGAAAGCACAGGGTGTCAGCTCGAAAGAGCTGCTCGCGGCGCTGAAAGCCGCCGGCGTCGAAGCCAAGGCCGCCGCCTCCAGCGTCGAGGAAGCCGATGCGCTGAAGGCGATCGCCGCCGCCAAGGGCAACGGCGGCGCCGAGGCGACCAAAGCTCCGGCCGGGAAAGCGGCGGCGAAAAAACCGGCTTCTCCGCCTGCGGAGAAACCGGCGGCGGCGAAATCGCAGACTTCGACCAAACCCGTGCGCCCGGCCGGCGCCCGGCAGGGAGGCGGCGGGGCCGCCGGCGGGACGGCGAAAAAACGCCGCGTCGTGATCGACTCCCAGGCCGCCCGCCGCGACCAGATGGGCGGGCCGCCCCCGCAGCGTCCGCCGCGCCGCCGTGGGGGACGGCGCCGCAGGCCGCTGCTCGAGGAGCCGCCGGCGCAGCCGGAGACGCCCGCCGAGCCCGAGGCGACCAAGGTCAACTCCGGCGCCACCGTGCGGGAGGTCGCCGAGTCGCTCGGCCTGGCCCCGGCCGAGGTGATCAAAAAACTGATGATGATGGGCGAGATGGCGACGCTCACCCAGACGCTCACCGACGAGTCGATCAAGGCGATCGCCGACGAGTACGACCGCAAGCTGGAGATCGTCACCGCCGCCGACGAGGAGCCGGAGGAGCCGCAGTTCTCCGACGCCGAGGACGACCTCGCCGCCCGCCCGCCGGTCGTGACGATCATGGGCCACGTCGACCACGGCAAGACCTCGCTGCTCGACGCGATCCGCGAGACCGAGGTCGCGGCGGGGGAGGCCGGCGGCATCACCCAGCACATCGGCGCCTACCAGGTGCACAAAGGCGAGAAGACGATCACCTTCCTCGACACGCCCGGCCACGCCGCCTTCACGGCGATGCGCGCCCGCGGCGCCAAGGTCACCGACGTCGCGGTGGTCGTCGTCGCGGCGGACGACGGCGTGATGCCGCAGACCAAGGAGGCGATCGACCACGCCCGCGCCGCCGATGTGCCGATGCTGATCGCGGTCAACAAGATCGACAAAGAGGGAGCCAACCTCGAACGGGTCCGCAACGAGCTGGCCCAGGAGGGGATCACCCCGGAGGAATGGGGCGGCGACACGGTCTTCGCCGAGGTTTCGGCCAAGACGCACGAGGGCCTCGACAACCTGCTCGACATGATCCTCCTGGTCACCGAGCTCGAGGAGCTCTCGGCCAACCCCGACGCGCCCGCCTCGGGCACGGTGATCGAGTCACAGCTCGACCCCGGGCGTGGCCCGGTCGTGACCGTGCTGGTGCAGCGCGGCACGCTGCGGGTCGGCGACTCGCTCGTCGCCGGGCCCCAGTGGGGCCGCGTGCGGGCGATGCAGGACTTCACCGGCGAGCGGGTCGAGGAGGCGGTGCCGGGGATGCCGGTCGAGGTGCTCGGCTTCGACGGGGTCAGCGACGCCGGCGAGTTCGTGCAGGCGGTCGAGAACGACCGCCAGGCCCGCCAACAGGCCCAGGAACGGGCCAACCGTCTCAAGACCGAGGCCCTGGCCCGCCGCCAGGCGCGCAAGGTCAGCCTCGACGAGGTCTTCGCCCGCGTCCAAGAGGGCGACATCAAGGAACTCAACATCGTCCTCAAGGCAGACGTCGCCGGCTCGCTGGAGGCGCTGCAGGACGAGATCGCCAAGGTGCCCCAGGAGCGCGTCGCGATCAACATCATCCACTCGCAGACCGGTGGCATCAACGAGTCCGACGTGATGCTCGCCTCGGCCTCCGACGCGATCATCATCGGCTTCAACGTGCGGCCGCTGGCCGACGCCCGCCGCGCCGCGGAGCGCGAGGGCGTCGACGTCCGCGCCTACTCGGTCATCTACAAAATCACCGAGGATCTGCGCAACGCGATGGAGGGCCTGCTGGAGGCGGTCGAGGTCGAGGAGACGATCGGCGAGGCCGAGATCAAACAGACCTTCAAAGCGTCGAAGGTGGGCCGGATCGCCGGCTGCATCGTCACCGACGGCAAGGCGACCCGCACGGCCAGCGTGCGCCTGATCCGCGAGGGCACGGTTATCTGGACCGGCCAGCTCGGCTCGCTGCGCCGCTTCAAAGACAACGTCCAGGAAGTCGAGGAAGGGCAGGAGTGCGGCATCGTGCTCGACGGCTACGCTGACGTCAAGGAGGAAGACGTGCTCGAGTTCTTCCAGACCAAACAGGTCGAGCAAACGCTGGAGTAGGATGCCCGGCGCTCGCATGCGTCGCATCAACGAGGTGCTGCGCGAGGTCGTAGGCGCCGCGATCTCCAGCGATTTGAGCGATCCCCGCATCGGCTTCGTGACCGTGACCTCGGTTGAGACCAGCCCCGACTTGCGCACCGCGAAGGTGTACGTCAGCGTGCTCGGGGGCGAGGAGGAGCGGGAGGCGACGCTGAGCGGACTGCGCTCCTCGCACGGCGTGATCCAGACCCGGATCGCGGCGGAGACCCGGATGAAGCGGACGCCGACCCTGACCTTCCACTACGACGAGACGATTGAGCAGGGGGCGCGGATCTCCCGCATCCTCGACGAGGAGCCCGCCGACCCGGATGAGGGTCGATGAGCGGAGGAATCGTCGCCGCGTCGGACCTCGAGCGCGTCAGCGCCGAGCTGCGAACCCGCGACCGCTTCCTGCTCACCGCCCACGAGGGCCCCGACGGAGACGCGCTGGGCTCGCTGCTCGGCATGCATCACCTGCTGACCCAGCTCGGCAAGGATTCGGTGATGTTCCTCGCCGCCAAGGAGTTCCCGCTGCCGGTCGAGTACCGCTTCCTGCCGCTCGAGGAGGTCTTCCACGAGCCGCCGGCCGACATGGCCGACCGCACCGTGATCTTCCTCGACTGCGGCAACATCGACCGCATGCCGGTCGACTTCCTCGCCGCCGACGGCAACGAAATCATCAACATCGACCACCACCACGACAACACCCGCTTCGGGGACTTCAACCTGGTCGACGTCGAGGCGTCCTGCACGGCGGAGATCGTCTACGACCTCGCCGTCCTGCTCGGCGCCACGATCACCCGCGAGATGGCCGCGGCCCTCTACGTCGGTCTGATCACGGACACCGGCAAATTCATGTACGAGAACACCAAGGCCCACACCCACCGGGTGGCGGCGGAGCTGATCGACGCCGGGGTCGACATCGACGACACCTACCGGCGCCTCTACGAGCATGTGCCGATCGAGAAGCTGCAGCTGGTCGTGCGGGCGCTGCAGAAAATTCAGCGCCTCTGCGAGGACCGGCTCGTGGTCACCTACATCAACAGCGCCGACTACGAGGCGACCGGGGCCGGCGAGGAGATGACCGAGGGGGTGATCGACCACCTGCGTTCGATCGACGGGGCCAAGGTCGCCGCGGTGATTCGCGACCTCGGCAACCGCGGGCGGGCGGCGCGGAAGGTCAGCCTGCGCTCCAGCGAGGGCGACGTCGACGTCTCCGCTATCGCCCGCAAGAACGGGGGAGGGGGGCACAAGCGGGCCGCCGGGTTCTCGAGCGATCTCGCGGTAGACGAGCTGGTCGCCTTCCTCGCCGCCGAGGTCACCGCTCAGCTGGGGCCCTGAGCATGGGCGACGGCGCTGCGGCAGGCGCGGTCCTGCTCTACGACAAGCCGGCAGGGGTCACTTCCCATGACGTGGTCGCCGAGGTGCGCCGCGAGCGCGGCTGCAAAGCGGGCCACGCCGGGACGCTCGACCCGTTTGCGACCGGCCTGCTCCTGATCCTGCTCGGCCGTGCGACGCGCCTGCAGCGATTCCTGGTCGGGCTGCGCAAGACCTACCTGGCGACCGCCCGGCTCGGCTGGCGCTCCAGCACCGGGGATCCGGACGGCGAGCTGACCGCGACCGGGAACCTCCCGGACTCGCTGGAGCTGCCGACCGGCACCGTGCGCCAGCGCGTGCCGATGACCTCGGCGGTGCGGGTCGGCGGCGAGCGCCTCTACAAGAAGGCGCACCGCGGCGAGACGGTCCCGACGCCGGTGCGCGACGTCGAGGTCCACCGGGCCGAGCTGCTCGCCGCCGGGGACGGGGTGGCGCGCTACGAGATCGAGTGCTCGGCGGGCACCTACGTGCGCACCCTGATCGAGACGCTCGGCGACGCCTACTGCGAGGAGCTGCGGCGCACGGCGATCGGGCCCTTCCGGATCGAGGACGCGGGCGAGGAGTTGGAGGCGTCGAGGGTCGGCGAGCTGGTCCCGGCGGCGGGGGCGGCGCTGCGATGAGCATCCGCGTCACCTCGCTGCCCGACGCCGAGCCGCGGCCCCGCCACGTCGCGATCGGAACCTTCGACGGCGTCCACCGCGGCCACCAGGCGGTGATCGCCGACGCCGACACGGTCCTCACCTTCGATCCGCACCCGCTCGAGGTGCTGCACCCGGCGGCGCTGCCGAAGCTGATCATGCCCTTCTCGGTGAAGCGCGACGTGATCGAGGGGCTGGGGGTCGAAGAGCTGGTCGTGATCCCCTTCGACGAGGAGTTCGCCCATCGCTCCGCCGAGGACTTCATCGAGGGGGTCCTGGTCGAGAAGCTGGGCGCGGAGAAGGTCTCGGTCGGCGAGAACTTCCGCTTCGGCGCCAAGGCGAAAGGCGACCCGGACATGCTGGCGACGCACTCGAAGTTCGAGACGCGGGTCGTGCCGCTGGTCGAGGTCGACGGCGAGACCGTTTCCTCGACCCGGATCCGGGCGCTGGTCGCGGCGGGCGACATGGAGGGCGCGCGCCACTGCCTCGGAGCGCCGTTCATGGTCGAGGGGACCGTGGTCAGGGGCGACCAGCGCGGCCGCGAGCTCGGCTTTCCGACCGCCAACATCGTCCCCGACGACCGCCTCGCGATCCCCGGGCACGGCGTTTACGCCGCTTTCGCCGACGGCGTGCCGGCCGCCGTCAACGTCGGCATCCGGCCGACCTTCGAGACGGGCCGCGGCGTGCTGATCGAGACCTACCTGATCGACCGCAACGACGACCTCTACGGTCACGAGCTGCGGGTCGCCTTCGTCGAGCGGCTGCGCGGCGAGAAACGCTTCGCCAACGTCGAGGATCTGATCGCGCAGATGCAGCGCGACGTCGAGGATGCGAAGCGCGTCTGTGCTAGCTTCCAGCGGCCGTGACCCGCGGGGGTGCACGGCGTTTTTTCGGATATGAGCCTGGCCAAGGAAAAGAAGAGCGAGCTGATCGGCAAGTACGGCCGTGCGGACGGGGACACGGGCTCCGCCGAGGTCCAGGTAGCGCTGCTCACCGAGCGGATCAACGAGCTCACCGAGCATCTGCGCACCCACACCAAAGACCACCACTCGCGCCGCGGCCTGCTGATGCTGGTCGGTAAGCGGCGGCGCATGCTGCGCTATCTGGAACGGACCGACCTCGAGCGCTACCGCGCCCTGGTTGCCGATCTCGGCCTGCGGCGATGATCGCCGCCGGGGAGCCGGCACCCGAATTCACCCTGCGCGACCAGGACGGCGAAAAGGTCTCGCTGTCCGACTACAGGGGCCGCAGGGTCCTCCTGGTCTTCTACCCGGCCGACTTCAGCCCGGTCTGCGGGGACCAGCTCTCGCTCTACCAGGAGGTCAAGCCGGAGATCTCCGCGAAGGGCGTCGAGCTGGTCGGGATCAGCGTCGACGGCGTCTGGGCCCACAAGGCCTTTCAGGAGAAGCTCGGGATCGACACCCGCCTGCTCTCCGACTTCGAGCCGAAGGGCGAGGTCGCCCGCGCCTACGGCTCCTACATCGAGAAGGTCGGCACGGCCAACCGCACGCTGGTCCTCGTCGACGGGGACGGCAAGGTCGCCTGGACCTACGAATCGCCGCACCCCGCCGAGTTCCCCGGTGCCAACGTCATCTTCGACGCGCTCGCGTAAGCACGCGTCTGCATTTACCCCTGCATAGGAGGGGGTAGAGCAGACGCGTGATGATGAGCGAACTGACGAGCGCAGCGGTTCCACCGGTCGGGCCGGAGGATCACGTGCGTGGCGAAGGGGAGCTGGCGGTCGTCTACGCGGATCTCGGTTGCCCGCACTGCGCCGTTGAGTGGGCACGGATCCGCACCGAGCCAGGCCAGCTCGTCTTCCGTCACTTTCCGCTCGCCAGCAAGCACCCACGGGCGCCGGCGCTGCACGCGGCGGCAGAGGCCGCCGGCGCCCAGGGCCGCTTTTTCGAGATGATCGACTCGCTCTACGCCGACCGCGGCCGGGTCGACGACCCGCACCTCTGGCAGCGGGCCGAGCAGCTCGGCCTGGATCTCCGGCGCTTCGAGGCGGACCGGCGCTCCGCCGGCGTCGCCGCGCGGGTGCGGCGGGATTTCGAGACCGGGATCCGCGCCGGCGTCACGTCGACTCCAGCGGTTTTCCGCTGACCCAGGCGCACCTGTGTAGTCTCCCGGGACAGGAGAACGAGAGTTCTGAAAGCAAATGGCCGCCAACCGGGCGGCCGGAGGTAGACAACTAAATGAGCATGTTTGACGTAAGCCGAGTCTCGGTGGATGTCGGCGAGAGCCAGATTTCCTTTGAGACGGGCAAACTCGCGAAGCAGGCGGGTGGCGCGGTCGTAGTCCAGGCCGGCGACACGATGGTCCTGTGCACCGCAACCGTCGGCAACCTGCGCGACGTGGACTTCCTTCCCCTCACCGTCGACGTCGAGGAGCGGATGTACGCCGCGGGCAAGATCCCCGGCTCGTTCTTCCGTCGCGAGGGCAAATCCGGCGAGAAGGCGACGCTGACCGCGCGCATGATCGACCGGCCGATTCGCCCGCTGTTTCCGAAGGGATGGCACTACGAGACCCAGCTGGTCGCGATGCCGCTGTCGGTCGACCACGAGCACCCCTACGACATCCTCGCCATGAACGGCGCCTCGGCGGCGCTGGCGATCTCCCCGGTCCCCGTCGCCGAGCACGTCGGCGCGGTGCGGATCGGCAAACTCGAGGGCGACTTCGTCGTCAACCCGCCCGAGGAGCGCCACGAGGAGCTGGAGCTGGACCTGATCGTCGCCGGCACCGACGAGGCGATCCTGATGGTCGAGGCCGGCGCCGACGGCGTCACCGAGGCGGAGATCCTCGACGCGCTGGACATCGCCCACGGCGAGATCAAGAAGCTCGTCGCCGCGATGGAGGAGCTGCAGCAGAAGGCCGGCAAGGAGAAGATTCAGGTCGAGGCTCCGTCGATCGACGAGGGCCTGATCGACGACATCCGCTCTTCGCACGGCCAGGCTCTGGTTGGCGCGATCGCCACCGAGGGCAAGCTCGAGCGCTATGAGGCGATCGACAAGGTCAAGGACGAGGTGGTGGCCAAGTACGCTCCCGAGTCCAGCGACGGCGAGACCGACGAGGACCGGGTGGCCGAGGTCAAGGCCGCCTTCGGCGCGATCGAGAAGGACACGATCCGCAAGGCGATCGCCGTCGACAAGAAGCGCCCCGACGGCCGCGCCCAGGACGAGATCCGGCCGATCGAGTGCGAGGTCGACGTGGCCCCGCGCGTGCACGGATCCGCCCTCTTCACCCGCGGCGAGACCCAGATCCTCTCCAACGTGGCGCTCGGCACGACCCGGATGGACATGCGGCTCGACACGCTCGGGCTGCAGACGACCAAACGGTTCTTCCACCACTACAACTTCCCGCCCTTCTCGGTCGGGGAGGCGGGCTTCATGCGCGGCCCGAAGCGGCGTGACATCGGTCACGGCGCGCTCGCCGAGCGTGCCCTGGTGGCGACGATTCCCGACGAAGAGGAGTTCCCCTACGTGATCCGCGCGGTCTCCGAGACGCTCGAGTCCAACGGCTCCTCCTCGATGGGCTCGGTCTGCGCCTCCTCGATGGCGCTGCAGGCCGCTGGGGTCCCGGTCACCGCCCCGGTCGCCGGTGTCGCGATGGGCCTGATCAAGGAGGGCGACGACTACATCGTCCTCACCGACATCGCCGGCGTCGAGGACCACCTCGGCGACATGGACTTCAAGGTCGCCGGCACCAAGGACGGGATCACCGCCCTG
>Ga0190274_10000884_pt1 | contig 17440 bp, 17 predicted proteins | sample Popmic531T_FD_133002 | JGI IMG/M metagenome (GOLD analysis project Ga0190274, IMG submission 133002) | Populus adjacent soil microbial communities from riparian zone of Yellowstone River, Montana, USA - 531 T | ecosystem: Environmental > Terrestrial > Soil > Riparian zone | place: USA: Montana... | reverse complement strand
GGTGCTGCCGTCACCCGGCAGGACCATGAACAGGTAGCGCGAGAGCGGGTACTTGAGCGGCTCGACGCTGATCTTCTCCGGGACGCAGGGGACGCCGTTTACCTTCAGCGCCTTCTGGCCCGGGCCCTGCCAGGCGAGGCCGTCGTAGCCGATCGCGGCCGGGTCCTGTTTGACCGCGTTGACGACGAGGCCGTCGGCGGTCAGCGCGTTGACGTTGGACGCCGGCGGCTCGTTGTTGAGGACGGCCTGGAGGAAGAAGTTGTAGGTCCCTCCGTTGGTGTCGCGGCCGACCGGGTCGATCGTCGTGTCCAGACCGGAACCGGGCAGCTGGCTCCAGTTGGTCAGCAGCCCGCGGTAGATGTCGTGGGCCTGCTGGATGGTGATGTTGTTGAGCTTGTTCTTGGGGTTGACGTCGAGGCAGAGACCGTCCATGAACATCTTGATGTAGGTCGTCCCGGCGTCGCTGGGGAGGGGCGTGCGGGCGTTGCCGGCGAACTGGCTGGTGCCGTTCTGGACATCTTTGACGCCGGCGTTACCGCCGTTGGCGGTGTAGACGAAATGGACTTTTTTGTTGACCTTCTTCGTGTAGGTGGCGAAGAGGGCCTGCAGCACGGGCTGCGCGGCAACGGATCCCGACCCGATCAGGGTCACGGCTCCGGCCGACGCCGGCGCGGCGAGCCCGGCAAGGGCGATGACCGCAATGGCGAGGGTCTTGATTCTCATCAGTTGTAAGTCCTTTCCTGCGTGGTTGAACGGCTTAAATCGAGTTTGTTGACCAACTTGATGGCCTTAAGCTAGCAGTTTCTGTAGTTTATTGACTCACTTAGTAAAGAAAGGCCAACCCGGCAGGAGTAGATGGGCCTCCGGCGGGCCGTGAAATGGAGGTTCAATTGTTGAAGAGAAGGATTTCGTCCCCCCGCGCGGCGACTGTCGTCGCCCTCGCGGCCGTGGTCGCCCTGGCGGTTACGGTGACGCCGTCGCTGGCCAAGAAAGCCGAGTCGTTCCTGACGGCGAAGAAGGCCGCGGCGACCTACGTCACCAACAAGAGCGCGGCGACGCTCTACCTGAAGAAAAAGGCGGCCTCGAACCTGTTCGTCGCCAAGGCATCGGCGGCGAAACCGCCGGTCGTCGGCATTGCCGCCGGCACCGCCCCGTTCGCGATCACGGCGACCACCGCCGGCTACATCCCGACCGCGTTCACCTCGTTCGCGACCCCGGTCCAGGCAAGCTCGGCCGTGATCACGTTCTCGGGCAACGTCAGCTGCACGGCGGCGAAACCGACCGCAGCTCTGGCCTGCCCGATTCAGATCCTCGTCGACGGCCAGTCCCAGGGCAAAGTCAACATCGCCCCCGCGGTTGCGGCTTCGCCGACCCCGGCCCTCCTTTCCGCCACGGTCTCCTCGACCACCGTGCTCGGCAAGGGCGGTCACACCGTTGCGGTCCAGTACGCGGGCGCCAAAGACGTCAGCTTCACGCTGAAAGGCTGGAACCTCTCGGTTCAGGCCTACCCGCAGCCCGAAGAAGCTCCGGTGGCCGAGACCACCACGGGCACCAAGTAGCGAGACGCCCAGTACCCCGGACCGCGCCGATTGTCGGGCGCGGTCCGGGTCCGGGGGTGGGAGGACGCCGGCCGCTCAGCGGTTGGGGCGGGGGAGGGCGTCGCCGAGGATCAGGCGGGCCCGGTAGAAGAGCGCCTCGTCGGCGGCCGACTGGACCGAGTTGCGGTTGGCGCTGCGGGTGGTGCGGTTCTGGCCGGTGCCGGCCGGGCTCTCATCTCTGACCAGACCGGTGATCCGGCCGCGAGAGATGAAGGTCGTGTTCTGGACTCGCTTACTCATCCCGGCTCCTTTCTAGAGTTTGTTGAGCATCTAACTCAAGAATAGCAGCAACGGAGGTCGATGGGCCGATAAGTCGCCCTGGGATCGACATATCGGCCCGCCGGCCAGCCTCAGGGCGGCGAATTGGGGCGGAGCGCTACCCGGCAAAAGTGCGCTCCGCCCCTCGCCTCTTCAAACGGCTGCAGATACCTCTGCGTCGCCCTCGTCGCGCGGTCCACGGGGAGTCGAGGCCCCAGGATCGGACGGGGACGAACCGTTGAAGCTCTTGGCTTGGACTGGCCGCAGGTAGGCGATCTGCCCCTCCCGCAGCTCCAGTCGCTGCAGCTCGTTGCGGGTCAGCTGCGCCCAGACCTCGGTGCCATCGGCGAGCACGAGCTCGACCCGGATCTCGAAGCCGAGGGCGACGATGCGCTGCACCATGCCCTCCTCGGTGCTCGCGTCGGGGTCGGACACGACCTCGATGTCGTGCGGGCGCACGTAGCTGTCGCCGAGCCGGTTGACCTCGCCGACGAAGCTCATCACGAACTCGTTGGCGGGATCCTCATAGAGATCGTTGGCGGTTCCCGACTGCTCGACCCGGCCGTTGTTCATCACCACCAGCTGCTCGGCGACGTCCATCGCCTCCTCCTGGTCGTGGGTGACGAAGATCGTCGTCACGTGCATCTCCTCGTGCAGGTGGCGCAGCCAGGTGCGCAGGTCTTTGCGGACCTTGGCGTCGAGAGCGCCAAACGGCTCGTCGAGCAGCAGCACCTGCGGCTGCACCGCCAGGGCTCGGGCCAGGGCCATGCGCTGGCGCTGACCGCCGGAGAGCTGGGAGGGGAAGCGGCCGGCCAGGCCGTCGAGCTGGACCAGCTGCAGCAGCTCGTGGACGCGGTCGGAGATCTCCGGCTTCTTCCACTTGCGGATCTTCAGTCCGAAGCCGACGTTTTCGAACACGGTCATGTGCTTGAAGGCCGCGTAGTGCTGAAAGACGAAACCGACGCCGCGGTTCTGAGGCGGTTTCGCCGTCGCGTCCTCGTCGTTGATGACGACGCGGCCGGAATCGAGATCCTCGAGTCCGGCGATCGCCCGCAACAGCGTCGACTTGCCGCTGCCGCTGGGCCCGAGCAGGGCGGTCAACGAGCCGTCTGGGACCGATATCGAAACATCCTTGAGAGCCTGAAAGTCACCGAAGCGCTTGTTTGCTCCCTCGACTGTGATTCCCATCAGGCCTCCTTTCGTTTGAGTAGGTTCATGGCGAGCAGGGCGGAGAGCGCCAGCACCGCGAGCAGCAGCGAGGCGCCGTAGGCGCCGGCGTAGTTGAACTGCTCGAACTGCTTGGCGACGAAGAGCGGGAGGGTTTGCGTCTCGCCCGAGATCGAGCCGGAGACGATCGTCACGGCGCCGAACTCGCCCAGGACCCGGGCGGTCGTCAGCACCATCCCGTAGGCCACGCCCCAGCGGATTGCCGGCAAGGTGATGCGCCAGAAGGTTTGCCAGGAGTTGGCGCCGAGGGTCGAGGCGGCCTGCTCCTGGTCGGTGCCGATCTCCTGCAGCACCGGGACCACCTCACGGACCACGAACGGCAGCGAGACGAAGATGCTGGCGAGGAGCATGCCGGGGATCGAGAAGAGGATCTTGATCCCCGCTTCCGCCAGGACTGGACCGAACCAGCCATTGGTTCCGTAGAGGAGGAAGAGGGCAAGGCCGATTACGATCGGAGAGATCGCGAAGGGCAGGTTGATGATGCCGTCGATGATCGCGTTGCCCTTCCAGCGGTGGCGGACCAGAAGCAGGGCGCAGCCGACGCCGAAGATCGTGTTCAGCGGCACCGCGACGACCACCATCAACAGGGTCAGTTTCAGGGCATGGAGGCCATCGGGAGAGGTGATGGCATCGAGCGGCGGACCGAGCCCGTCCTCGAAGGTTTTAAAGAAGATCATCACCAGCGGCGCCAAGAGGAGTGCGGTCAGGTAGCCGATCCCGAGAATGCGCAGGCCCCAGCGGCTGGAGCGGGAGCTACTCATCGTCGTTACCCCTCTCCTTGGTGAAGTCCTCGCCGCTCATCGGCATCACCACCAGGCCGTTGTCGCCGCCGCGTTCGTGGCGGCTGCCCCAGCGCTGGATCAGGGTGATCGAGGCGAGCAGCAGCAAGGAAGCACCCAGTAGGACCACCGAGACGGCGGCGGCACCGGATTCGTTGCCGCTCTCCACCAGCGAGCGGATGTAGACCGAGGCAACTTCGGTTTTAAAGGCGATCGCGATCAACGCGAGCGACCCGAACTCGCCCAGGGCGCGGGCGAACGCGAGAGCGACGCCAGCGGCCAGCCCCGGCAACAGGTTGGGGAAGATGATGCGGCGGAAGATCGTGAAGCCCCGAGCACCGAGCGAGGCCGCCGCGGCCTCCATCTCCCGGTCCATCTCCAGCAGCAGCGGCTGCACGGCACGGACGACGAAGGGCAGGGTGACGAAGAGCAGCGCCATCACGACGCCGACACGAGTGGTGAAGACATCGAGGCCGATCGGGCTGCTTTTGCCGTAGAGGGCGAGCAGGGTGAGGCCGGCGACGATGGTCGGCAGTGCGAAGGGAAGGTCGATGACCGCGTTGACGATCGGCTTGCCCGGAAATTCGTCGCGGACGAGGATCCAGGCGATGATCGTGCCGAAGAACGCGTTGATGACGACGACGATCAGCGAGGCGATGAAGGTCAGCTCCAGCGCCGCGATCGCCTGCGGGGCGGTGACGGCGGTCCAGAACGCGCCGAGCCCATTCTCGAATGCCTTTGAGAAGACGGCCGCCAGCGGCAGCAGGACGATCACGCTCAGGTAGAGCAGGACCGTCCCCCGGCCGAGGCCGGCACCGGCCCCGGGCAGGCGGATGCCTGCCCGGGGACTTGGTGCTGCTGCCGGGTGTGCTGCGTGTGCCTCCATCGTCAGCCGGTGGTGGAGACGCCCAATTCACCCTCGATCTTCGCGACGGAACCGGTTTCGTCGTCGAAGAACTCGTCGTTGACCTTGCTCCAGCCACCGAACTGGCTGATCTTGAACAGGTCCTGGGGGGTCGGGAACTGCTTCTCGTCGACCAGCGCCGGGTTGACCGGGCGGTAGCCGTTCTCAGCCCAGATTTCCTGACCGGCGTCCGACCAGACGTAGTCGAGGAAGTCCTGAGCCGCTGGCTCGGGAGCGTCCGTGGTGACCGCGATCGGGGTTTCGATCAGGATCGTGCTCGGCGGGACGATGTATTCGACGTCTTCGCCCTCGTCGATCGCCTTGATCGCCTCGTTCTCGTAACCGAGCAGCACGTCGCCCTCTCCCTGAGTGAAGGCAGCGAGCGCGTCGCGGGCGCTGCCCGGCTGCACCACTGCCTTCTCGAGCAGGGTCTTGACATCGGCGAGCGCCTCCTCCGGGGACTTGCCCTGATTGATCGCGTTGCCGTAGACGGCCATGATGTTCCAGCGCGCGGCGCCGGAGCTGAACGGGTTGGGGGTGACCACGTCAACGTCCTTGGCCAGTACGTCGTCGAATGATTTGATCCCCTCGGGGTTCCCCTTGCGGACGGTGATGACGACGACCGAGTCCTGGGCGATGCCCTTGTACTTGTTGTCGGTCCAGTCTTTGGCGACGAGGCCGCCTTCTTCGACGAGCCTTTCCATGTCGCCCGCCTGGGCGAAGTGGACCACCGATGCGGGCTGGCCGGCGACGACCGCGCGGCTCTGGTCGCCGGAGGCGCCGAAGGAGTTGCTGAAGCTGACGCCCGATCCCTCCGGGGTGGCTTCGAACCCGGGCTCGAGGGCTTCCTGGTAGACGGATTCCGGAGTGGAGTAGCCGACCACGCTGAGGCTGCCTCCGTCTCCGGAGCCTCCCGAGGTCGAACCGGTGCTGTCGTCACTGCTGCCGCATCCGGCGGCGAAGACGGCGATGAGCAGGGCGAGAAGCGCGGCCGGGAGGCCGACGTTCACGCTGCGCCGCCGGGAATTGCGAGCGTTCCGCATTGATGTTCCTTCCTTTTTCGACTGACTTACTGCGAAATAGCAGTGCGGCACCGTAGCATAAAGTCGATAAACAAAGTAGGGAATGCCGATCCGGATTCCCGGATTAGGCTGTGGCGACCGATCAAGGGAGATATGGGTCGACTTCCTCTCGCATGCCGAGAGCAACTCGACCCAGGGGGGAGTGGACGTGGCCATAGACGCGATTCGCACGCCGGATGAGCTGCTGGAGGGGTTGCCGGACTATCCCTTCGAGTCGCGCTACCGCGAGGTCGACGGGCTGCGCCTCGCCCACCTCGACGAGGGGGAGGGCAGGCCAGTCGTCTTCTTCCACGGCGAGCCGACCTGGTCGTTCCTCTGGCGCAAGGTGATCCCGCCGGTCCGCGACGCCGGCTACCGCTGCATCGCTCCCGACTACGCCGGCTTCGGGCGTTCCGACAAGCCCACCGACCTCGGTTGGTACACCTACGACCGCCACGTCGAGCTGATGGCGCAGCTGCTGGAGGAGCTCGATCTGCGCGACGCGACCGTCGTCGTCCACGACTGGGGCGGCCCGATCGGGTTGCGCCTGGCGGTCGAGCACCCCGAGCGCATCTCCCGCATCGTGATCATGGAGACGGGCCCCTTCACCGGCCACCAGCGCATGAGCGACGCCTGGTTCGCCTTCCGCGACTTCGTCCGCGACAACGACGACGTCCCGGTGGGGATGCTGATCCGCGGCGGCTGCAAGAACGATCCGGGTGACGAGACGATCGCCGCCTACGACGCTCCATATATAGACGGCGCCTCGAAGGCCGGCGTCCGCGCTTTCCCGCTGATCCTGCCGACCACCCCCGAGGCGGTCGGTGCACTCGAGGGCAAACGCGTCGCCGACGGCCTGCGCGAGGACGAGCGGCCGGCGCTGGTCCTCTGGGCCGACTCGGACCCGATCCTGCCCTTCTCGGTCGGCGAGCGCGTCTCCAGCGAGCTCAACCTGCCGGCGCCGCGGCCGATCGCCGACGCATCCCACTTCCTGCAGGAGGACGCGGGGGCGGAGATCGGCGCCGTCATCGCCGACTGGCTGGGCTAGCGCCTCTCAGCTCGAGCGGGTGCGGCCGACCAGCTCGCTCATCTCGCCGTGTGAGCGCTCCGCCAGCAGCCGCACCCGCCGCGGCGCGGCGTCGTCCTCGAGCCAGGTGACGGTGCCGGGCCAGTAGGGCCCCGGCGGGCGTCCCGGGTGGTGGAAGACCGAGGCGAAGATCCAGTTGCCGGTGTTATGGAGGCGGCCGCCTCCGGCCAGCTCCCATTCGGCTTCGCCGTCGCCGGGGCCGCCGCGATGGGTGTGGCCGGTGATCACGTGGCCGCCGTCGACCCCCAGCCGCGCCGCCATCTCGGTCGCCGCGGCGACGCCGCTGTGGAAGATCGCCTCAGCCGAGATGTCGGAGTCGAAGTCGGCGCGCAGGAGGCGGTTGATCCCCCTGATCGCGACCGGGAAGGCGGCGCGGACCGCCGCTCCGCTCAGGCGCTTGCCGCGGCTGGCGCTCTCTTCGTTGCCCGACAGCCGCCGCCAAGCGGCCTCGGAGGGGCGGCCACGGGATTCGGCGAGGCCGGTGGGGCGGACCTGGGCGATGCCCCAGCCGAGTCCATATATGGGACGCAGCACCCGCTCGTAGTCGCTCGGCTGCGCCGGGTCCGGGATCGGTCCGGAGAAGCGCATCGTCACCGCGGCGGCGACGCACTCGGCCCGGGGCAGCGCCAGGTGGGGGTCCATGTAGTGGCCGTGGGTGGCGTAGACGTCCTCGCGCAGCCAGATGCCGGGGTAGGCGAGCCGCAGGCGGGCCGGCTCCAGCCAGGCGGCGAGCTGGGCGGCGGGGCCGGGGGAGGGGTCGTAGAGGTGCTCGAGCTCGAGCCGGGCCGGGCCGCCCAGCGAGAGCTCGTCTAGCAGCGGCTCGGCGAAGCGGTGGTCGTGGTTGCCGGGCACCAGCACCACCTCGCGGCCGCTCAGCGCCTCGCCGAGCTCCTCGAAGAAGGGGCGGGCGGAGGCGAGGGCGACGCCGAGCGGCAGGTCGCGCAGCTCGACCGCGTCGCCGAGCAGGACGACCCGGTCGGCGTCGCCGATCTCCGCCAGCATCGCCTCGCGGATCGCGGGCTCGCGCAGAACGTCTTCGCCGTTGGCGCCGCCCAGGTGAAGATCGGAGACGATCGCCGTCCGCATCCACACCTTTTACCGTTTGGCTGAGCAGCCAGGCGGGTGGCTAGACTTTGCGGATGCATTCCTTCGGCGACGAACTGATCGCCCCGGCCAACGGAATCGAGCTCGCCTACCAGGAGATGGGCGCCGCCGACGGGGAGCCGCTGCTGCTGATGATGGGGCTCTCGATGCAGATGATCGCCTGGGACGAGACCTTCTGCGGGATGCTGGCCGAGCGCGGTTTCCGCGTCGTCCGCTTCGACAACCGCGACATCGGCCGCTCGACCAGGATCGAGTCGGCCGGGGTGCCGCGCCGGCTCGACATGATGACCGGTCGCCGCGCCAGCGCGCCCTACCTGCTGCGCGACATGGCCGCCGACGCGGCCGGGCTGATGGACCACCTCGGCATCGACTCCGCCCACGTCGTCGGCGCCTCGATGGGCGGGATGGTCGCCCAGACGACCGCGATCGAGTACCCGGAGCGGGTCCGCTCGCTGGTCTCGGTCATGTCCAACACCGGCAGCCGCTGGACCGGGATGCCGAGCCGCAAAGCGATGGCGGTCCTGCTGGCGCGGCCGCCGCGCGATCGCGAGTCGGCGATCGAGCGGGCCGTCAAGACTTTCAGCGTCATCGGCTCGCCCGGCTATCCCTTCGAAGAGGAGCGGGTCCGCCAGATCGCCGGCCGCTCCTACGACCGCGGCCACAGCGGCGCCGGCGTCCTGCGCCAGCTGCACGCGATCACCGCCTCCGGCGACCGCACCCAGGCGCTGCGCGCCGTCCGCGCCCCGACCCTGGTCATCCACGGCAGCCGCGACCCCCTCGTCCGCCCCGCCGGCGGCCGCGCCACGGCCCGCGCCATCCCCAACGCCCGCCTGAAGATCGTCGACGGCATGGGCCACGACCTCCCCCGCCAGCTCTGGCCGACCTTCGCCGAGGAGATCGCCACCAACGCCGCCCGCGCCGCCAAGGGCGCGGGGGAGAAGCAGCCGGCCTAGGCGCCTGCGCCCAGCCAGCCGCCCTGCGATGCGGCTGAAAGGAGTCGAACCTTCACGGAGTTTCCTCCACACGGACCTGAACCGTGCGCGTCTACCAGTTCCGCCACAGCCGCGTGGGGAGAGCCAATTTACCGATTGAGGCCCCGAAGCCGCCCCCGCCCCCACAAAGCGGACCAGCGCCAGCAATCGCTAGAATCACCGTCCCTCGCCGCTATCGTCTAGGGGACTAGGACGCTGGCTTCTCATGCCAGAAACCGGGGTTCGAATCCCCGTAGCGGTATGGCCTTTTGTGGAGAGGGAAGTCGTTGCGATCTTCCTCTGTATCCGTCAGGCCCCAGTAGAAGTCAGCCGGGGCGGACGCTACGATCTGGCCATGACCAAGGCTGAGTTGCTGGAGCAGGTCAAGTCCATGAGCGAAGAGGAGGCGGCCCAGGTGAAGCTCGTCTTCGCCCCCGATTGGCCCTCGAAAGCGACCTCGATCGAGGAGATTCGTAAGCGGACTGGCACCGGTCCGATGAGTCGCGAGGACTTCGATCGTCACTTCGGATTGCTGCCCACCGACGGCGAGGGATAGGCGGCGGTGAGCGCGGGCGCGGGTCCGCGCTTCGAAGTTCGCGTCGTCAATGAGGTGCTCAACGAGGATCTCACTCGCTGTACGAAGGCAGCGCGAGTGGCGATCGAGGCGGTAATGGACGAGGTTTGCGGCACCGGAGTGCCACGCGAGTGGCTTCGCCGCTGTGAAGAGGAAGGCCATGACGGGACGCGCCTCGGGGGATGCGTGAAGTTCTATATCCCTCGCCCAGCTGGCCAATGGGGCGCGGTCCTTGTCGCCGATCAAGAAGCAGCGAAGCCCGCTCTGCTGTTGCTCGCCGTTGGCGAGCGCCACCCGGCACGTCCGTGGCGGCAGAGCGTGTATGAGATTGCGCATCGCCGATTCAACAGAGGCTGAGGCAGTTGGAGCATTCGCCTCCGCTCTCCTGTATTGAGGTAGTGCGCAGCAAGCCCTGAAGTCAGCAATTAGAAGCAGGGGTCCCTGGGACCGGAACCAAGATCTCCCCTAGAGGAGAGTCCCCGTAGCGGTACTTCATTTACCGCGGGGAAGCTCTCACTTGCCGGCAGCCGATTACCTCAGGACGACGAACCGGTAGGCGATCGTTTTGGAGTCGGCGGTTCGGACCTGGAAGGTGTGTTTGCCGGGGCCAAGCCTCGGCAGGGTCGTCGGCGAGGTGCAGGGCTGGAAGCGGCGGCGGTCGAGTTTGCAGCTGAAGCTCGATCCGGACGGCTCGGCGGCGAAGCGGATGGTCGGGGTGCGGTCGCGGGTGCGGTGCGGGGTTTTGCCGGTCAGTCTGAGGACCACCGGCGGCGAGGTCGCGATTGGTGGCGGGGTGGAGGCTGGAGCGGGCGTCGTGCGCTCCTCCCCGAGCTGGAGCAGCGTCGCGCTGCCGGCAATCGGCGGGTCGGTCGAGAGATCGGTGGCGGTGATCGTCTGCGCTCCGATCGCCGTCGGGGAGCGGATCGTGGCGGTGTAGGTGCCGTCGCCGTTGTCGGTGACCGGGCCGATCTGCTCGTCCCCGTCGGTGCTCGAGAGCACCAGCTGATCGCCCGCCACGCCGAGCTCGGAGGCATCGGTCACGGTGACGGTGGCGACGCTGGTGGAGTCGCTGCCGGCCAGGAGCGACGACGGCGAGAGCGAGACGGACACGTCCGTCGCCGGGCCCGGACAGGCCCCCCCGCCGGGCCCGGAGTCGAGTGTCAGCTGGCGCTGCAGGGTGAAGTCGAGGGATGAGTTCCAGGAGCCGACGACGGCGTTGACGGGATGGTCGCCGCACTGGGGAGGGGTGACCAGGAGGCCCGCCCCAGACGCGAGTTTCAGCAGATAGGCGTCGAACGGGACGGGGGGAAGTCCGCTGAGGGAGAGCGCCAGGCGGCCGGCTTCCGGGCTTGGCCGCAGCGGCGCCACCAGCTTGACGTCCATCCCGAAGCCCGAGGCGACCAGGAAGAGGCGGTACATGCCGGCGCTCTCGGGCTCGCCGAAATAGGCGTCGCCCTCGAGCGATCCGCCGAACCCGGGAGCGCCGATCACGAAGCTGCCCACTTTCGAGTCGCCGGGGCAGCCGGGTGGGCTGGGCGAGGCAAAGTCAGCGAGTGCGCAGGCGTCTTGCCCGTCCACGTCGGGATCGACCGCCAGGCCGGGCGGCAGCGTCACGACCAGCGACTCGATCGCCGCGGAGGAGAGCCCCGATGGGTTGAGCAGTCCCTCGTTGAACGTTTTCAGACCGAGATCCAGTCCCGTCGGCGTGCTCGTCGCCGTGGTGGTGAGGTCGGCATCGAGGCCCGGGGAGAAGACGAGCTGGTTGCACCCGGTGCTGGGAAGGCTGGTGGCTGCGGTCGTGACGAAGTCGCCGGGATCCTCGTAGGTGTCGACGGTGAGCGTGCTGCTCAGCGCGCCGCCCGGGCAGGCGGTGGGATTGACGAGCAGCGGCATCTGTGGAGCGGCTGACGCGGTCGGGCCGACGAGACAGCCGGCGTCCGCGAGGCCGGGGCAGCCCGGCGGGTTGCCCACCGAGCCAGCGGGGAAGCGCTCCGCGTCGTGGCTGGTATCCGCGGGAACGGCCCAGAGGTCGATTTGCGCGCCCGCCAGCGGCACCGACTGGGGAAGGTTCTGGAGCGACAGGGTCAGGCCGTAGTCGGCGCCCGTGCGGACGCTGACGGGAATCGTGACCGGGATGTCGACGGTCGGGGCGACGAAGCCGAAGCGAGCCGTCTCCGTGGCTCCCGGAGCCAGCGCGTATACCGAAGCGGTCCCGAGCAGGGAATCCGGATCTCCTTCGTGCTTGGCGCGGATGGTGATCAAACCCGCCTGGGCGGCGGGCGAGCACTGATTGAGCGCGAAGTCGGCGCTCGTGCAGCGGGGAGTCGCCGCCGGGTTGACGAAGAATCCGCTGGGAGTATTGAGGAGCACGCTTTTGGCGACCTCGGACTGGTCCGTGCTGGCGAGCGAGAAGGAGGCGCTGAGATCGGCGTGGGCCCCCGCCTGGGGCGTGGAGGCGTCAAACGCGAACGATTCGATCTGCGTCGCGGCGCCGGCGGGCTGTGGGCTGAGCGCCAGGGCGAGGAAGGCCAGCCCCAGGGCCAACGCGGGGGCGAGGAGAGGGCCGACGGCTGTCCTTCGCGTCCGCATCGCGAGCCGCACGTTAGCGACAGCGCTTGCCGCTGCGAGCGCCAACGACGGCTACTCGATGCCCTCCTGCTTGCCGCCCGGCATCAGGATCCGCGCCGCTATGTAGCCGAGGCCCAGCATCCCCGCGCCCACGTAGAAGGCGGTCTGCATCGCATCGGCGAAGTCCTGGGGGCCGCTGGCGCCGGTCAGGTCGGTGGCGCCGGCGACGACACTGCCCATGATCGCCATTCCCAGCGCCGAGCCGAAGTTGCGGAAGGTCTGGATGATCCCCGAGCCCTGGCCGCGCATCGCATCGGGCAGGCGATTGAGGGCGTCGGTGTTGAGCGGCGAGAAGACGAGGCCGAAGCCGGCGCCGGTCAGCAGCATCCCGACCAGCGTTTCCGAGTGGCTGAGGTTGCTCAGCTCGCCGGCCCAGACGATCATCCCGATCGTGCCGAGGAGAAAGCCGATCGAGACCGGTTTCTTGGCGCCGAACTTGTCCATCCAGCCACCGCCGATGCGGGCGGCGACGAAGAAGGAATAGAACATCGTCAGGATCGAGAAGCCGGCCTGGGTCGGTTCCTGCCCGACCGCGATCTGGAAGTACATGCTGCCGAAGAAGAAGACCGCGAGCCAGGGCCCGAAGGCGAGGAAGGTGAGCAGGTTGTCGACCGCGAAGGGCCGGTTGGCGATCATCGCGTTGACGTCGATCAGCGGGTTCTCGGTCTTGCGCTCGACCGCGACGAAGAGGCCGAGGACGACGACGCCGGCGACGATCGAGCCGATCGTCGCCGGGTCGCCCCAGCCCCATTCGGTCGACTGCTGGGTCCCGAGCACGGTCAGGGCCATGCCGACGACGATCAGGAAGGCGCCGCGCCAGTCGACCCGGGCCGGGTTCTTGACGTCGTGGAGCTTGGCGAAGGAGAACTCGATCAGGGCGAAGAGCGCCACCGGCACGTTGATCCAGAAGATCGCCCGCCAGGTCCAGAACTCGGTCAGGTAGGAGCCGGCGATCGGGCCGATCGCGGTGAAGAGGCCGGCGACGATGAAGAAGACCGCCAGGCCTTTGCCGCGCTCGGCCGGGGGGAACGCGTCGAGGACGAGGACGGTCGCCGAGGGGATCAGGAGCCCGGCGCCGATGCCCTGCAGGACCCGGAAGCTGACCAGCCAGGGGACGGCGATGGCGCCGCTGTCGGGGACCAGGCCGCACATCAGCGAGGCACCGGCGAAGAGGATGACCCCGCTGACGACGATCCGCTTGTGGCCGAGGATGTCGCCGAGCCGGCCGCCGAGGGCGACGAAGGCCGCGGTCGAGAGCGCGTAGGCGGTGACCAGCCACTGCACCGCGGTCTCCGAGAGGGCGAGATCGCTCTGGATCGTGCTGGCCGAGATGCTGACGATCGTGAAGTCGATCATCACCATCGCCATCGCCGGCACCAGGGGCCAAAGGACGCGGTAGCGCTGGAATTCGTCGGGCATCTGCGGCTCCCTCTCGTTCGGACTGGGCGATTTCGGCGCAAACTACTTGAGGCGGCGGTCAGCCTCCATCGCATAGATTCTCGCTTCGATGGCGACCCCCTTCGAGATCGGAGTCCGCTATGAGCGCCCGCCCGCGGAGCCGGCCTCGTGGTTCCACGACGTCCTCGGCCAGGTCCGCGACGAACGCGACGGCGAGGTGCCGCTGCGGCTGGAGGCGACCACCGGCCACCGGGTAGACGGAATCCTCGGCGAGCTCGACCCGGCGATCTCGCCGGGGCCGCACGGCAAGCTCAGCATCCTCTCCCACGGCGAGGACCTGGTGATCGGCGCGGAGATGATCGCGGCTTTCACCCTTTTGCCTGGCAGGTCGGTCGACCGCGAGGACAGCGACTGAGCGAGGGGTTAGGGCGGTTGCCACGGCGGGTACCTGGGGGCAGTTACACAGGAATCCCGATCGAATGGAATCCTCCTCCCAGAAGACCGAGCAGGACCTTTTCGGCGTCTCGACGCCGCTCTCGATCGGCATCGAGGAGGAGCTGCTGCTGGTCGACGAGCGGCTCTGCCTTTCGGCATCGAGCGAGCGGCTTCTGCGCGATATCGACCCGGCTCTCCGGAGCCGCGTCAGCACCGAGATATTCGCCACCCAGATCGAGCTCAAGACCGGGATCTGCGACGACGCCACGAGCGCCGCCGCCGATCTCTGTCGCCTGCGGCGGGCCATCCGCGCGGAGGGCGCGACGCTGCTCGGCGCCGGCCTCCATCCCGAGGACTCCGAGGAGCAGCCGGCGCTGGTCGAGAAACCGCGCTACGCGCCCGTTCAGAAGGACTTCGCCAGCCTCCTGAAGACGCCGCCGTGCGGGCTGCACATCCACGTCGGGATGCCCGATGCGGAGACCGCGGTCCGGGTCGGCAACGCCCTCCGCTACCACCTGCCGCTGCTGCAGGCGATCACCGCCAACTCACCCTTCCGGCAGGGCGAGGACTCCGGGCTGGCCAGTGCTCGCACCGCCGTCGTCCGCAGCTACCCGCGTTTCGAAATGCCGCGGGCCTTTCGCGATTACGAGGACTTCCGCCGTGTCGCCGACCAGCTGATCGCCGCCGCCGGGGTCGACGACTACACCTACCTCTGGTGGGACGTGCGCCCGCATCCTCGCCTCGGCACGGTCGAGGTGCGGGCGATGGACGTGCAGCCGACGGTGACGGCGAACGTCGCCGTCGCCGCCCTGGTCCAGGCCCTGGCGGCGAAGGAGATCGACCAGAGGGCGACGCCGGAGATCTGCCGGGAGGCGCTGGAGGAGTCCTACTACCAGGCCAGCCGCTATGGCCTCGAAGCCCGCCTGATGGTCGATGACGAGATCGCGGCACCGGCCCTGGAGGTCGCCCACCGGGTGCTCGCCGAAGTGCGGCCCTACGCCGGCCAGCTCGGTGGCGAGGGCGCCCTCGACGAGATCGAGCGGATCGTGCGCGAGGGCAACGGGGCCGACGATCAGCGCCGGATCCACCAGGCCGCGGGCATGGACGCCCTGCTGACCTGGCTGGCCGAGCGCTCGGGCGCTACGGCCGCGTAGGCGCGGCCGGCAGTTTCAGCCGCTGGCGGGCGGCGGCCACGGCCGAGACCGAGGAACGGCAGGCTTTGGCGATGGCGCCGTCGCCGTGGTCGGGCCGGCGGCTGACCTCGAACTCGATCAGGGCGGCGCGGCGCAGTTTGGCGCGGACTTCGATCGGGCTGTCGTCGGGCGCCGACTCCAGCGCCGCCTGGGCGGCGCGGTCGCGGCGGCAGTTGAGGCAGAAGATGCCGTCCTTGCAGCGGTCCCAGGTGTCCGGGAAGGGCACACGGCCGCCGTCCATGCGGCCGACCGAGACGCCGCACTGGCCGCAGGTCCACTTCTTGGCGGTGCCGGGTGCGGTTGCGGTGCTCATGCGGTCACCTTTGCCTTACTGCGACGACGCCGTCGCCGCCGCTTCTGCGCGGCGGAGGAGGAGCCGTTGCCGTTGTTGTTGGGACGGGGGGTGGAGGCGGTTTCGGTCCGACCCGAGCCGGCGGGCCGGTTGAGGTCGAACTCGCGGCTGAGGCCGAGGTCGCGGGCGATCTTGCTCATCTCGCCGACCTGGTCCTCGAGCACGAAGCTGATCCCGGCGCCGCGGTTGCCGGCGCGGCCGGTGCGGCCGATCCGGTGCACGTAGGCGTCCTGGTCGCCGGGGGCGTCGAAGTTGATCACGTGGGTGACGTCGGCGACGTCGATCCCGCGGGCGGCGACGTCGGTCGCGATCAGGGTGTCGACCTCGCCCTTCTCGAAGCGCGCCAGCGCCCGTTCGCGCTGCCCCTGGCTCTTGTCGCCGTGCATGGCGACGGCCTCCAGCTCACGGCTGCGAAGTCGTTTCACCAGTCGGTCGGCGCCGCGCTTGGTGCGCACGAATACAAGGGTACGCCCGCGCTCGGCGTCCTGGAGCTGGATCGTCAGGTGGTCGAGCTTGGCGCTCTGGGACTCGACGTGGACGAAGCTGTGCTCGATGTCCCGCTCCTTGTGCTCGGTCGGCTCCTGGGTGTGGCGCCGGGCGTCGCGGGTGTAGGCGGCGGCGAGCTTGCCGGTCGCGCCCTCCAGCGTGGCCGAGAAGAAGAGGGTCTGGCGGTCCCCGGGGGTCTGGCCGACGATCCGGCTGACCGCCGGCTTGAAGCCCATGTCGAGCATCCGGTCGGCCTCGTCGAGAACGAGGACACGGACCTGGTCGAGCGAGATCGTGTTGCGGCCGAGCAGGTCCTCGAGCCGGCCCGGGGTGGCGACGATGATGTCGGCGCGGCGGGCGGCGTTGCTCTGCGGGCCGAAGCCGACGCCGCCGTAGACGGCGGCGATGCGGAGGTTGCGGGAAGCGGCGATCGAGCCGAGCTCGTCGACGATCTGGCTGGCCAGCTCGCGGGTCGGCGCCAGGACCAGGGCGGAGACGCCGCCGCCGGGCTTGATGCGGTCGACCATCGGGATGCCGAAGGCGAGGGTCTTGCCCGAGCCGGTCGGGGACTGGACCAGCAGGTCGTGTCCGGCCAGCGCGTCGCTGACGACCATCTGCTGGACGGGGAAGGGCTTGGTGATGTCGCGCGCTGCGAGCGCGCCCACCACGGGTTTAGAGATGCCGAGGTCGGCAAATGACTTCAAAGTTATGTGCTCCTTATATGGGCGATTCAGGGAGATCCAGCAGCCCCAAACGCCAATAGCGCACAGAGGAAACGGAACCTCTCGGGTGGCGTTGGAGCCGAACCCGACCTGACAACCGTAGCAGGCCGGTGTTTTTGGCCTGCTTTTAGGCACTTTTTCGGCATTTCCTACACTTGTCCGATGGCTTCGACGGGCGGGACCGAGGCGACCTACACGCTGTACCGGCGCGGCATCGAGCTGCTCGAGGACGGCGACTTCGCCGATGCCACCGAGCCGCTCGCCGAGGCGGCGCGGCGGGCGCCGGAGAAGTCCTCGGTGCGCGAGGCCCTCGGCCGCGCCTACTACCGCGCCGGCCGCTTCGCCAAGGCGGCGATCGAGTTCGAGGCGGTGGTCGAGACCCACCACGCCGACGACTACGCCCATTTCTGCCTCGGCCGCGCGCTCAGCAAGACGGGCGAGCTGGACCGCGCCCGCCATCACCTGGCGCTGGCCTCGAACCTGCGCCCGGACCGCCGCGACTACCGCTTCTACCGCCGCCAGCTCGACGCCTGACGGCGGTCGCGACTCAGGCGACGAGCGGGATCACGCAGCGGTATTTCTTGGCGGCGCTCGATAGTGCGGAGCCCACTTCCCCAGCAGTAGAGACCGTCGCCACACTGTAGGAGTTCAGAGACGTGTAGC
>Ga0190274_10000883_pt1 | contig 17440 bp, 8 predicted proteins | sample Popmic531T_FD_133002 | JGI IMG/M metagenome (GOLD analysis project Ga0190274, IMG submission 133002) | Populus adjacent soil microbial communities from riparian zone of Yellowstone River, Montana, USA - 531 T | ecosystem: Environmental > Terrestrial > Soil > Riparian zone | place: USA: Montana... | reverse complement strand
CGAGCCGGGAAGTGTGCACCGTACGCGAGCACACGACCATAGATGTCGAGGTTGCCGTTGTCCGTGAAGACGAATCTCTCACCACCAACAGGGACACTCTGCGGTCCCATGACTAACTGCCAGCCACTGCCATCACCGAAGTAGATATGCCCGCCGACCGGTGACGTACCACCTCCAGTGATCCACAGATTGGGAGCCTGAAGTGTCCCATTGCGGTGCATGGTGATGGTGCTCGTGTTCGCAGTGACAGCGTCGTTCGTTGCCATGAACGCGAGTGTCTGCCCGATGTTCTGAATACGCCAGCGCCGAGCGTCTACAGGCTGTGCATGATCAAAGAACTGTAACTGTGGTCCACCAGTCCCGGCGATAGTCATTCCGCCGGCTCGCGCGAACGTGAGACCACCTATCGAGACGTTATCCGCGTCGCCGATACCTTCGAGCGATAACTCGCCGTTCAGGTAGTTAACGAACCGCCACCGTCGCTGACCGATCGGCGCGCCTAATGCGTTGAAGTACAGCATCCCATAGTCGCCATCAATCGAGACTTGCGATGTGAGGCTGAGAATGGGATCCGTGCCGAGATATCCATGCGTCGGTGCATGTGGCCCCGCGCCTTCGCCAGCCGGACCGATCGGCCCTGTATCGCCAGTGTCTCCCTTCGGCCCTTCGGGACCAATCGGACCCTCTGGACCTGTAGGACCTTGCGCACCAGTTGCGCCTTGTGGACCGACAGGTCCAGGCACGGTTGAATCCGCACCAGCATCGCCTTGCGGTCCCTGTGGACCGGTAAGCCCCTGCTCACCCGTCGCGCCTGTCGCACCGACAGGGCCAGCGACGCCTTGCACACCCTGTGGACCAGTCTCGCCCGTGTCTCCCTTTGGACCTGTCGCACCAACGCTACCAGTCGGACCAGCGACGCCTTGCACACCCTGCTCGCCTTGCGGGCCAGCGGGACCTACTGGGCCAGTCGCGCCGTCGAGACCATCGGCACCGGCCGGACCGGCGACACCCTGAGCACCAGCGGGACCTTCTGGGCCTGTCGGACCGGTCGGCCCTGGTGCACCATCAACTCCGTCCGTCCCGGCTGCTCCTGTGAGGCCTTGGGGGCCTTCTGGACCCTCTGGGCCGGCCGGTCCGGTTGCACCATCGGCACCAGCAGGCCCGACGTCGCCCGTGTCGCCCTTCGCGCCTGTCGCGCCGGTCAGTCCGATGGGACCTTGCGGACCCTCTGGACCTGTCGCGCCGGGACTACCCGTTGCGCCAATCGGACCAGCGGGACCGACCTCGCCCTGCGGACCAGCGGGACCCGGTACGTCTGAGACGCCTGCCTCACCTTGCGGGCCTTCTGGGCCGGTCAGTCCGATAGGACCTGCTGGCCCCTCTGGACCTGTAGGACCTTGCGCACCAATCGGTCCAGCCTCGCCTTGCGGGCCAGCAGGGCCAGCCGGTCCGGGAATGTCCGAGACGCCGGGAATACCCTGTGGTCCCTCTGGGCCAGTCGCACCGATGGGACCCTCTGGACCAACAGGGCCAGCGACGCCTTGCGGACCGGGGTCACCCTCTGGACCATCGGCGCCAGCAGGGCCAATCGGACCGACGGCTCCCGGATCGCCCTTGGCACCTGTAGGCCCGGGGTTACCTTGCGGACCGGTCAGACCGATGGGACCCTGAGAACCTGTCGCGCCCTGACTACCCGTGTCGCCCTTCGGACCGATGGGACCCGCAGGGCCCGTCGCTCCTGGCGGTCCGGGGATATCTGAGACTCCGTCTTCACCCTGAGGGCCCTGTGCGCCGGTCGCACCGACAGGGCCAGTCGGACCTGTAGGACCTTGCGCACCTGTTGAACCCTGTACGCCGGGCACACCCTGCTCGCCCTTGTCGCCAGTCGCGCCCTTCGGACCTGTTGCGCCCGTTGCGCCTACCGGTCCGTCGTTACCTTTTGGACCCTGTGCGCCGGTCGCACCGACAGGGCCAACAGGGCCGACAACACCCTGTGGACCTGTAGGCCCGGGATTACCTTGTGGGCCAGCGATACCCTGTGGTCCCGGAGGTCCGGGAATGTCTGACACTCCTGGCTCGCCTTGAGGACCTGTCGCGCCGACGCTGCCCTGCGAGCCAGTCGCGCCCTTCGGACCTGCTGGTCCAGTCGCGCCGGTGTCACCCTTGACGCCTTGCGGACCGGTAGGCCCAGTGTTACCTGTTGCACCAGTCGCGCCCTGCACGCCCTGCGGACCACGATCGCCGGGAATGCCTTTGTCACCCTTCGCGCCGGCTGGTCCTGTCGCGCCAGTGGCACCCGTGGCGCCAGTCGAGCCTTTCGGACCGACCGGACCCATGACTCCATCGGGGCCTTCTGGGCCTTCCGGACCGGCTGGCCCTGCCTGACCCATTGGACCGGTCGGTCCGGCCTCACCACGAGGCCCAGAGGGGCCTTCTGGACCGTCTGAGCCGACCGGACCGGCTGGCCCTGCTGGACCGACCGGACCGACGGCCCCTTCTGGCCCCTCTGGACCGATTGGGCCGGGAGGTCCTTGCACTTGGCCCATGTCGAGCCACGTTCCAGACGACTCGTCCCACAGCCACAGGTGGCCGGTGTCTTCCGCGATCCACGCATCTCCCGGCTCGCCAGTCGCAGGCAGGTCTCCGTCAGTCGGGACGCTGCCCTTGATCTGGATGCCTGTTCCCGGCTCGCCTTTCGGTCCGTCGGTCACGAGCACGAGTGTGCTCTGCTCAGTCAAGACGACGGACTGAGGTGCGACTTCTTGCGCGTAGACGACGACAGGCGCCGACGTTGTGATCACGGTCATCGGCGGTTCGCTAGGCGGTGCATACACCACCACTGGAGCGGACTGCGTCACGACCTGTAGCGGCACTTCTTCCGTGACGACGACAACCGGTTCACAACTCACCGCGGCCTCCGCGCTTCCTGCTGACGCGTGACTTCCAGGCTGATGATGACGGCGCCCTCGAGTAGTCGAGTGACTACATCACCCTTCACCATCTCTAAGTCGTAGACGGCACCCTTGATGTCCATGGCTGCCGTCTGCGTAGCGGTCAGTGACAGACCAATCGTGCCATCTGCACCGCCGATGACGATAGAGCCGTTCTCGGTCGTGAGTTCAACCTCGAACTCGTCGTCCGACAACTTCTTACGAATGTGCATGCGAGCGGTGTACCCAGTGACATCAATGGGTACACCCTCGGCGGTCTGCCAAACGAGCGGCAGGGACCACGTTGCACCTTGCTCAATGTAGATATCGTGCTTCCCTGCCGGCATCGGACACTCCCACTAGACGCGAAGGTTGTTACTTACCGACGACGACGAACTACGCCGGCGCCCAACAGGCCCATCCCCAGCAACAGCAAAGTCGCTGGTTCGGGCACTGCGTCTACCTCGCTAATCTCCGTCTGACTGCGCCCGACCAACGTCCCGCCCGGAGTGAGCGTGAACGAGGTGTAGAGCGTCATCGAGAACGGAGCGCCGAACGGCGTCGCGAAGTCGGGTGGTGCACAGGCGATCGCGTCCGAGTTATCCGTAGCGGTAACCGTACAGGTGTGCAGCAGAATCCCCGGCGTATCCGTCGAGAACTCTGCGCCCTGTGCGTTCGCTGGGTCAGCGTACCAACTCATCGTCACCGTCGAACCAGAGGCAAGCTCCAACGTGCCACTGCCGGAGACCGACGTAAACGAGATGGGCGGCGTAAAGCCCGTCGCGCTCACGGCGATGTTGCCTACCTGATTCACGCCAGACGTATTGGTAACCTGGAAACTCGCCGTGTTGAGGATGTTGTTCGGCGGTCCAAAGGTTGCCGTCTGGCTCGAGCCGAAGACTTCCAGCCCTCCGATGAGGATCGGCGTGCCGCCGAACGACATCTGGTTCAGTGCCGCGTTGACGTCGCCGATGGGCGTACCGAACGAGCAGCCGAAGTTGTTGTCAGACGCACAGGCCTGCACGCCGTTCGTGTCGATGGCGAGCAGCAGCGCAGCGTGTGCTGGCATGGCGAACAATGTCAGCACGATAGCCACGATGGCATGACGCAGTTTCATGTGTAGCGCTCCTCTTTCTCTTTCCTGTCGATGGGAATACCATTGCGCGTCATCTTGCGACGTGCGGGAGGGGTGTGGCCTTCAACTACTACCGGCTCCGCTGACGGCGGATCTGGCATTGACGGCGGAACGAAGAAACTTCCGGCTCCCGCGAACGGACTGCGCACAAGGCGACCGATGCGATAGTTGAGTGTGATTCTCTGTCCTGCGCTGAGATGGCCTGTCTGCTCGACCACCATGGTCGCTGGATTCAGCACTTCATAATCGAGGTCCCAGCATGCCTCGATCTCATAGGGCGGCTTCCCGGCGTTGACGAGCACGGCGAATCGTCCACCGCTCTCGGCACCGTCGATGCGCGCCGGCCCATGACTCACACCTGCATCGCCATAGTAACCGCTCGGTGACTTGAATGGATTGTTGCTCGAGCCGCCTCTAGTCGTGCTCCAGTTGAAGACGTCTGGTTCGCACCCTGCTACGGCTCGAGGGACCTCGGTGAATCCGGGCTGCGCCTCGATTGGTGAGTTCCACCTTACGCCTTGCCCGGACATGTAGCACCAGCGCTGACCTGTCAGCGTCGAGATGATCGCCGCGGCGCACAGGAACTCCACATCGTCTGAACGTCCGAGCGGATCGCCATCGTGTCGCGTCCCGCTTACGTCATCGCCCGGACCGAACGGCTCGCCCTGAATGACGACTGTATTCTCCTCGAAGCCTTCACGGCGGCACGAGAAGATGTGGCGCAAGACGTCGTGGAACTCGCCGGGACGCATGCCATGCACGCTGCCGACGTCGGTCCCTTCGCACCATGCGCGAAGCGCCTCTGGTTCTTCAGTACCACCAGGGGCGCCATGGCAGACGAGCACGCCGGGAAGATTCTCGTACACGGCCTCGGCGAGGAACTGCGCATCCTCTGGCGTCTCGACTCCGTTAAAGACGGTCTCGTTGCAGACTTCCATCAACTCGACGTCGACGCTGAACCCATTGTCGCGAAGGACTCGGCAGACCTGTGCGATGTGTTCCTTCATCCTGTTGCGATCGCCGAACATCTGCAAGTCACCACGCGAGTGGTGAGCCTTCAACTTCAGGTCTTTGAGTACCTGATAGAAGCGGATCAACTTGCCCCAGTAGTCTGGGGTGGCCGGAACATGGTAGCCGCCCTGCGCTGTGAAGTCGTGCGGGTTGACCTCGCGACCTTCCCAGTAGTCGTAGTAGCCGAGCGTGTCGCAGAAGCGAATCGCCGGATACACGGCGGCGATGGCCTGCAACTGCGCGATACAGGTAGGCTCGTCGCGACAGAACAGCGAGAACGCTTCCATGAAGTGACAGACGACATAGACGCGAGCACCAGAGTCGTCACAGAAGGCCATCCCATCCGTCCGCATCTGGCCAACGAGTGGGTTGGAGTTCGCTCCACCGACAGCGCCGCCAATCGAACCGCTAATGACTTCGGCGCCGAACGTCTCGTAACCTCCCGGTTCCGCAACAGGCTGGTCGTTCGCCATCGGCTGCGCGAGGTCGACATGCCCATCGGGAAAGGCCTTGATGAAGAACCCGCGTCGACAGGTCGCCTCGAAGCTCAGTCGGCCGTCGTCGTGTCGCCATACGAAGTACTTTTCCCACGGTCCCATGCTCGGGCGATTGAACACGACGCGCCCATCGCGGCCTTCGTTCTCGTTGCATGCGAACCTGTCGCGGCCATCGGCAGTGACGCGCAATCCGTAAACACCCGGTTCCCCATCTGGGTCTGGCACGAGTGCGAGCGTCTGCCAATCGCCCTCGCCGCCGGCGTTGTCACGGTTGGCGACAGCACGGCCCATCGGTTGTGTCTTGCTCGCATCCTCGAATTGTCCCTCGTCGCCGCCGCCATTCTCGGCGCACAGGAACTGTCCGTGGTCGGCACGGAACGAGGCATAACAAAGTGTTGGGTCAAACATCGAGACTCCTTCGCGGCTCTGGGCCCGCGAGTTAGTTAGAGTTTCTTGGCCAGAATCACGACGATCATCACAAGAATGATGATCAGTAGGATGTTGGTTACAGACATCAGTTCCATGCTTTCCCCCTTGGTTGCAAGTGATGCCGGCGCATGTGACAAGGGCAATCTCGAAGCGCACGCGGATTCAACGCAGGGGAGCGCTGAACCTTCTGCCGGCATCACTTACAATGTTATGGCCGCGGCTGCTGTGCCTGTGGCGCGACTTGTGGCACGGGCGGCTGCGCGACCTGTGGAGCCGACGTCGGCGCCACGGCTGTCTGCTTGCGCGTGAACTCCAATGTGTTGGGGTTCACGTCCCATTCCGGCGCCGCGGCCTGCAACTTCTGGATAAGTGTCGGTGCCGCGGTCTTCAGTCGATCCTGCACGAGCACCGTCTTGAGTTGCGTAACCTGCGCCTCGAGTTCCGTGACTCGAGCAGTCAGCAGCATGTTTTCCCGCTCGAGCCGCAACTCATTCGACAGTTGCGGCTGGTCCGGCTGCTGTGGCTGCTGTGGCTGCTGTGGCTGCTGCGCGTATCCGTTCATCCCAGTCATGAGTAGCACCGCCAGTGTTAGTGAGAGAGTGAATCGCATCATAACTCCTAGTAAAGTTGGCCCATCGACTTAGCCAACGCTGTCCACCGCTGACGCAGATACAGGATCAGTTGTGCGTCTGTAACTGATGTCGTGACCTGTCCCTGCGAGTTCGTCGCGATAGGTACGCTGATGACCACCAGTCGCGCGAGCCGACGTCCAGCCTCATCGGGGTTACGCATGATGTTACCAACGAAGCGCAAGCGTACTTCGTGATCCGGCGTTGCCTCTGGTTCCATCAAGACTTCACCGACGACAGTTGCCGCGGCCAAGATAACTCGTCCAACGAACCATGTATCTGCGCTGAGTGCATATCGCTGTGTGTACTGCGAGGCCTGTGTCGGCATGGCCGGCATCGGCGGTGTCCATCCTACTGGCTTCGTCGGGTCATATGGCGTAGCATTGTCCGACGGCGGCGGAGTTACCAGAGGCTCGCACGTCTGTCCCGCTGGACAATCTCCCGGCTTGACAGGATTCGGATTGTCCTGTGGTGCTGGCGTGTTAAGTGGAGTCGTCGGCGGTGCCGTCGTTGGAGTTATCGTCACAGGCACAACGACAGGTTCCTTGGCCTTCGAGTTAGGCGCCTCGGCGGCTTTGGTTGCACCCGGTGGTGGCTCGACAGGTTTGCCCGGAGACTCTGGCTTCTGCCCTGGTCCCGGCGTATTTAGGCTCGGCGGTTGCTTCTGTGGTACGTCCGGCTTCGCGCCAGCCGGTGGATTCGTTGGTGGCGCCGGCGGCTGCGCTGTCAGCACTGCCGACAGGACAAAGGGCACGACGAGCAGTGTGAGATAGCGGCGCATGTTAGTTCCTCAGTAGTTCTTGCAATCCGTGCTTACCATGATACCGCCATAGAAGTTATAGGTGCAGTATCCTGAGTTATCCCACTTACGAACCTGTGTTGGTCCGGTGAATCCAGCATAACCACTGGAGACGTATGTCTGGCCGTAAATGGTATTCCAGGATGTACCCGCCCATGTGCCACCTAACACGTTATTGACACCCGGACTGTTCGAGCCATGCAGTGGGATAAACTGCGTCATCGTGTAGTTACCATTGGCGCTGATACCTTGCAAGACGAAGTTCGTCATATGGTAACTACCTGCCTGCTCATGTGTTAAGAACACACCTGGACGCAGACCACCGACGAGATGCTCCGCAGTACCAACCGCGAGACGGATACCTGTGCCACCACCCCACGTGCGCGAGTGAAGCAAGATAGAGCCTTCATTGCCCATGCCCATGTCGGCGTACAAGACGCCGGCCTTGAACCACTGGATGGCGCGGTTGGCTTCATACTGTGCCGCGGAGTAGACCTCGAAGCGCAAGCCCGACGTCGCACCAAGTGTGAAGTTACCACTGCTCGTGACGTTACCACCACCAGTGAGCAGGATGTTACCAGCCGAGTTGATGTTACCACTCGTCCCATAGAACACGAGTGGACAAGAGTAACCGGCGTTGCAGAACTGCAAGTATGTTGGGCTAGTCTGCAGGTATGTACCACCGACGTTATACCAGTCACCCATGTACACGATGCCTGGAGTAATCTCATACCACTTCTTATTCGCGTTGTCGTACATCGACAAGTTACCGGCAGCCATCACAATACGGGCACCAGCATCCACACCGCCGAACTGTGCTTGATCTGAACGTATCTGCTGTCGTGCGATACTCGACGGGTCATACCAAGTCATCGCCCCGTTCGCATCGAGTAACATGCGAACGGTACCGCCAGCACGCATATACAACTGACCTGTCGTGTTGATGTGAATGTTCCCGAAGGCTCCATGCGTGTATCCGAAGTTCGCACCGAACGCACCGAGCACTAGATGCGGATATCCACCACCAGTATCATAGAATGAGATGTTCGCGTTGGCGGCGTCAAAGATGATACGTGGTACCTGTGTCCCTGCCGTGTTGGCCGAGTAGAAGATCATTCGACCGGTCGACTGCTCGAGATAGATACTGTTATGGTACGCGAGAGCATACCCGAATCGAGAAGAGTTATGACCGATGTTCGCGATGATCTGCGTACCCGACTGGTTGTAGACATACAGGCCTTCCATATTTAGGTAAGACCGCAGGACACCAGTCGGATCGTAGTTATAGACCCCATCTGCGTTGATGAGTGTGCGTGGCACCGTACCAAGACGCATCTGCATATGTGTGCTGTCGAGGTATGTATTGGCGCGCCCACCACCTGTATCGCCGAGAATGATGATGCCGTTCGGCTGTATCACGAACTTCTGGTCAATGCCTAACTTACCACGCAGGCCGTAAGTCGAGTCGATGATCATGTGCACAGCGTTCACGTCGCCGAAGGCGGAACCCCACGTCTGCGCTGCGCCCTGCTCGTAGATACCGGCGAGGTTACCAATGGCCCATCGCGGTCCCCATTCGTTGTATCCGTAACCTGTGCGAACGTTGCCGACAATCGTCGGTCCATTCTCACTCGCGCCGGGTCTCATACCACGAAGGCTGTAGATGTCGATGAAACCATTCCCCGGCTGGCCAGTGTTGAAGATAGCGTCACCTTCAATCCACTCGCGTGGTGGAGCACCATTACCCTCTAGGTCGCGCTGCATCTGATAGATGTAGCCTGTAATGCCGGGAGCACACGCACCTGGAGTCTCACAGGTACCAGCGGAGCCGAGCACTTTCCAGAACTCGACCTGTCCACCGGCTTCCATGTAGACGATATCGTTAGCGAACAGGTTGTTATGCTTTGTCGTGATGTACCATGACGCACCGCCATCTACGCTGCCCGGTACCATCTGCAAGATAGTCGTCGGACCTACGAGGACACGTCCACCAATCGTGCCGATGGTATCTTGTGCGACGAGCGTCTCAACCCAGAGTTCCGCAGCATGTAACTGCAGATACTTCTGGTTGATCTGCCCGAGGTTCGTCATGTAATTCTTGTTCGGGTTGACGTTCTTAACTGCGTCACCCCAATACAAGCCATTCGGGACAGCAGCAGACATCGTGCTGCGGAACAGGTTGCCCCAGGTGTTACCAGCATCGTTACCAGCGTCTACGCGATACTGCCCACCAATAACACCTGCTCGCCATAACTTCTCGTCCACGGCATTGCCATGCGCCTGATATTCCCAGTAAGTATTCTGACCAGTGTTCCTCACGACGTTGCGACCTGCGTCGAACAGGTGCATCAGCGGAGTCACTGTGTCCGTCGCGTAGATAGTAAATGGATCAGTCATACTGTACAAGCCAGTAAGACCAACCTTGTCGTAGAACCGCCAGCCAGCGGCAGTCATCTCGGCTTTGTTCACGCCCTGATGCTGGAACTGCATCGGCAACGTATCAAGTCCACCAATAGTGCCAGTGGATAAGACGACTGCATCAGTGTTAATGCCGAGAAACCCATAGGCCGTTCCGGGATTCGCGACGTCTTCACGATTGAAGACAATAACGCTCGAGCCACTCGCATCACCTGTAAGCGACTTAGGTATCAGTTGCAAGTGCGTCTGACCACCTGCCGCCGCGCTCGTCTGGAATGTCAGACGTTCAGTAGGCGTGCCGCTCATCTCGCCAGTGATACGACGACTCATGCCGTTGAACGTCAAGTTACCTGTGATGCTCGAGTTCGCGCCGGAGTTATAGCCGCCTGTCAATGTCGAGAGACCTGTAACTCCGAGTGTCGTGCCAACCGTCGCCGAGGTCCCGATAGCAGCAGATGTCGTGACTCTGATGTTCGCACCGAAGTCAGTCACATACCGCATCGTGATCGACGTATCGAGGACCATCACAACCCATGCCGTGTCCGTCGAGTTACGAATGGTGAATGACCCAATGGGTGCGCGAATCGCCGGCGCCACGATCGTATCCGTGAACGTATTCGCGCCGGTGAAGACTTGATCATCTGCGAGCCATGCGATGCCCGGAGGTAAGTCAGTCTTGAGCAGGGCACGCTTCAGGATATCTCCCTCAGCATCCGAGAACAGCGGGCCATTCTCGGCACCTATGCCAGTGATACGAACAGTCGAACCCTGCGGCGGCGTTGGCGGTGTCCCTGGTGCGGCGATCGTAAGTCCCGAGCCGGCGATTGTCTGAGCATGCACCATCGTCTGCATCCCGCAATAAAACAGGAGCAGGCCGACGATGATGAAGATAAGCCAGAGGTGTTTCTTCATGGGTTAGTTCTTCACGAGGATGCAATGACCGATGGTCGCCATGCCCGCAGTGCCAGACATCCGACAGAACGTCGTAAGGTCGCCGACCATCGTTGGAGCCATGAACTGATAGTCGTCGTAGCCCCATGGCCCCTGAGTCATGTTACCAAGTGCGTCGATGACCGCGAGAGCAACCTGTATGCCGTTGATTCGCACCTGTATCTCGAGGAATCCCTGTCCAGCGGCACCGTTGATCTTGTAACCCCACGCCTTCAACATCCACGAACCCTGCATTCCGGCACCGCCGAAACGCATCGGTATCATCTGCGGAATATCTGTAAACTCGGTAGTAAGACTCATGCCGAGCATGTTATCGCCGCCGAGATGGAACGTGAAGCCTGAGGGCAGTGTCGCCGGTCCTGTCGTACCCGTAGGCGGAGGATTACCACCTTCAACAGAGCCACCGGAGCCGGAGATAGATGAACCTCCGCCACTTGCACCGCCAGCGAGGAACTCACGAAAAAGCGTCTCGTACTGTCGACCCACGACACCACCCTCGATGAACTCGAGCGCGTAAGTCAGAGACTCCACCTGTTTTGTGTCGAGGCCTTCATCCGAGATAGTGACATTCTGCAACAGGAAGTCTTCCGCAATCCACATCTCGGGAATGTACAGCATCCCACTCATGAGTGGATAGAATCCCCGGATGCGCGTCGAGCCTGTCACTACACGTGGTGAGAGTGCACGTCGTGCTAACTCAGTATCACCCCATGCCTTGACCTGCCAGACATCCGCGATGTGCGAGACGTTCAGCGACTTATCTTCGATAACATCATAGTTCCACGTCCCTGCCGGCCATAGTGCTTGCGGTAACCAGACGCGAACTGTCGCCGGATACCCGATCTTGTACTCCATGACTTTGATCGAGGTACCAGCCGCGACAGGATCATTGGCTGACTCCGGCGTCGAATGAAACACTGCATGTTCCTCGGCGTCGTAGTGCCAATTCGTAGATCCGTCGAGGTTATGATCCGCTCCGTTAACCTGTATCTTCGTGGGGAAGTAGTAGGTCCACGTCTCCACCTCATTCTCGGTCTTCTTCGTGGCTAACTTCGGCTCGACATGAAGCATGAAGTAGTTCTTTATGCCATCGCCGTAGTGCGTCTCGCTGTGATTCGCGTCACCTGTACCGCCGCTCTGCAGGATAAGTCGATTCGCGTACTCATACACCTTAGACTGAATGTTAACGGTACCCTTCAGGAAGTGCTGTGCTTCCATGCGGCCATTAACAGGTGCGAGTGGCAAGTCTCCAGGTAACATCACAGCGAACCACTTCTCGCCGTTGATACGCCATGTCGCGTTAGCCTTCTTGCACATCTCATTCAAGATGTCAGAGAGCTTGGCACGAACGAATGACGTCTCACCAATGTCCGGTCCGCCAGCCGTAGGTCCAATCCACGTGATGCCACGGCCCTGAAGATAGTGCTCCCAGATCGGGTAGATAACTGTGCGAATCGGACCGCCGGCATACGCCCCTGTAAGAATGATCTTCTCAGGAATCTCCTCGTAGCCGCGACAGTTAACATCAAGCGCGATAGTTGCTTCACCACCGAGGCGGTACTCGTTCGTGCTCTTGATCGTGCCACCGAACAGGAGATCCTGTCCATGCCATGCAACGATATCTGCGCCGAGTGCCGGACGATATGCCGCTTGTCCGTACACATCATGCCAGCGAGTGAAGTCGAATGTTTCGGCAGTCAGACGCTTACTGATGTTCCACGAACCCTGTCGTAGGATCCATGCGCTATGGTTCTGTCCACCATCTGCGTAGACGCGAACAAGGTTATCACCCGGCGGATGTGGTGCCAGAGGATTGACCCACCGGTAGAACGGATGGTCCGGCGGTATCTCGATGCGATCGTTCACGGACGAATCCCCATCAACGCGAGCCTATGATCCTGCTGCTCCATGATGATGTCGAGGAACACGTTCTTGTTACCCACGACCATCGTCACAGGCAGCGTGACCTTACCACCGCCACCGCTTGAGTTCATCTCACCGCTTGTCGCGCCGGCTGCAGTCATGCCGAGGACGTCAGCCGCGAAGAACGGCGCCTGACTCTTTGTGATAACTGCCTCGTCGCCATGCAGACGGGTATTTCTGCCTGCACCGAAGTCGCCGAACCACTGGCCATGTCTGCCGAGTGTGCCGCTGGCATAACCGGGATCATCACTTGTGCTCGAGCCACCACCGCCTGCATCGCCGCCGCCCGTGTTCGGGTTGTTGATCTTCGGCGCGTCTATCTCGGACGGAATGTCGTTGATAGCAGACACGAGGTCATTCTTGATGACTTCCACCAAGGTCTCGATGGCCGAAGTTATCTTCTCAAACTCCGTCGCCATTGAGTCGCCGAACTTGATGTTCGACAGGTCCGTGATAGCGTTGCCATTCTCGTCGACGAGTCGACCTGTTCGCTGTAGCTCACTAATCCACGGACGGAAGTTCTCAGGTATCTCAGTCCCAAACTTCGCCGAGTCAGAAACTAACTTGCTAATCTCCTCGGCCATGCCACCGAGCACAGTGCCGACACTTGCACCGCCCTTGACCAACAGGTCAAAGTCATTGATCATCTGCTGCGCCATCTCGTCAGACTTGAACTGCACATACTCGATGCCGAGTGCAGCCTCGTCGATGTTATAGCGCTTCGCAGCTTCCTCGAACTTCTTGTAGTCAATGCCTGGAGCCGTCGACAACTTCGCTAACAGGCCGAGGTTTTCTTCGGTGAGTTCACCGAGTTCCGCCATGGCCTCGAGTGAGTCGAGGATAGAGTCTGGTAACTTCTGCCCTAACTCTGCGGCCGCCGTCAGCATGACTTCGAGTTCGGCGTTCGTAACTTCAAGAGACATCTTGAAGTCGTTCATAACTTCGGCAATCTCGGCGATCGCCTTCTTACTCTTCTCGGGATGTGCTGTGTCCCACATCCGACCGACAGCGTCCTCGGCCTCTTCGGCAGTCTTGCCGACGCGAATATAAGCGTCGCGCACCTTGATGATAACTGCCTTCCAGCGTTCGCCGCCGGCTTCCGCAGCCTGTCCTTTGTTCAACATCTCGACGAGCGAGTTCTGGAACTTATCCGCTTCCTCGCGCATCATCTTCACTTCTTTGCTAACAGTGAAGAACTTCTTGTAAGCCATGTATGCGCCGACAGCCGCGAGGCCGATACCCATCGTAGCAGCGCTAAGTCCTACAGCCGCGGCCATGCTCGCCTTCGCAGCAGTGCCGAGTGCTGTAAGTCCGAGTGCAGCACCGCCGATGGTGCTCGCCATGCCACCAATCATCGCGCCTGTGTTACCACCCATCGCGCCGCCAGCGCCAGTCGCTCCAGCGATGCCGATAGACACGGCGGCACCGACCTGCTTGCCCATATCCTTTAACTTCAACGTCAACGGCTTCGCGATAGCATCGGCGATATCAGTACCAATGGCCTTGAACGCTCCTGCGAGTCCACCACCGCCAGAGAACGCGCTCGAGATACTGTTACCCAAGTTATCAAAGACGCCGCCGAGGTTCGCTTTGATCTGAGCACCAGCAGTCAGGTCGTTACGCTTCTTCCCATTGATCTGGTCGATGAGGGCCAGATATTCCTTGAGTTTTTCGTTCGTCCAGTTCTGCGCTGCGGCCATCTCATAAGCCGCGGCCACCATGTCTTCGTGTTCCTTGACTAACTCGGCTTCTGCTCGCTTCGTTCCTGTCAACGAGTTGAGATACACCGTCCACTGTGCTTCGCGGATGGTGGCGTTCATCTGCTTATGCTTCTGAGTAAGATCGCCAATCTGCGCGGCCATCGCTTTGAAGTCTACGGCGATGACTCCAGGTATCTCACCGAGTTTCAGTAGCTGTGTGCTAAGTGGTATGACTGCAGTCCGTAATTTCGCGGCCTCTTCACGAATCGTCTTCCAGACCTCGGACACAGGCTGACCCATAGCCACCTGTCTCTGCCAGCCTTCAGATATCGCGGCGTCAAGTGCTTCCATCTGCTCAAGAGAAAGCTGCACGCCCATCTCTGTCGCTTGTACGTAGGCAGTAGCCTGCTTATTCGCGGCATCAATGGCACTCAGACCTAGCATCTCGCCGAGTGCGTCAGCCTGTTCCTTCGCAGCCTTACTAACTTGTCCTTGCTCGAACATCTCCTGGAAGATAGCCGGTATCTCTTTACCCTGCGCGCGAAGCGAATCAATGGCCGTCTTGAACGTATCACCAATCGAGATCATGGCTTCGTTACTGATGGTCGCGCCAGACCTCATGGCTTCTGCGTAGACGGTTGCTAACGCATTCAACTCCTGCAGGTTCTCAGTGTTAATGCCGAGTATTTCTTCCTTGGCCTTCTCGATTGCCTTCGCCCACGCCTTCGCTGCGGCTTCCGCGGCTTTGGTCTCTTCCGCGGTCTTACCTATCTTTGCGGTGACCTTGGTATCAAGATCCTCGCCCATCTTTATCATTTCATCGAAGCCGGGTAACTTCGTGTCCGGTCGTTCGGCTGCCTTCTCCCATGCAGATTTAGGTGGCTCAGGTAACTTGATCTCTTTGTTCGTACCGAGCCAGTCGCGCCATGCATAGATCATCGCTTCGATCCAGCCGGCGGCTTCCTTCGCGGCCCACGCGACATGCTGGATGATACTCGCCACGTCGGTCAGCACAACCATCACGATCTTTGTGCCGATAGTCAACGCATCGAACGCGAGTGCAACCCAATCGACCGATTCCTTTGTATCACTGAGTGGTGACAGGATAGCACCGATCAAACTGAAGATGGCCTTCCATGCCTCTCCAACTTGATAGAGTGCTTTAGTAACACCCTCCCACAGGGGCGCACCGAAGTTCTCCCATAGCTCGACTAACTTCTGCTTGACAGTCGCGAATGACTGAGCGAGGAAGTTCATGATCGGCGTGATAGCGCCGACTGAGTCGAGGGCTTTATACAGACCTGTCAGAGCAAGGACCACTGCTCCAATGATAAGGATGATCTTACCGAACGCCAGGAGCATCGCGCCTGAGACGCCGACACCAGCCAACGCACCGATAGAACCTGCGACCGCGCCGAGGCCGAGCAGTAATGGTGCGAGAGCCGCTACCAATGCAATGACGGCTGCGATCGCGAGACGCATCGGCTTCGGCATGGTGGCAAACCACTCAGCCACCTTCTTGAGTCCATTGAACACGGGGTCAAGTGCTTTGACCATGTCCTTGAGACTCGGCAGGAGTGATAGACCTATCTCGACGCCGACGGCCTTGAGTTTGTTCCACGCGATTGTTAGCTGCGATGACAGCGTGGCGTAACGTGCCTCGGCTTCCTTTGTAAGTGCGGTGTTCTCACCCCATGCCTGAGCACCAGTCTTGAGTGTTTCGTTCATCAACTTACCGGCACCCGTAGACGCAAGGATCGCGTTACGCATCCGGACTTCGCTGATGCCCATCTCCTCGAGGAACAGCAGAACGTTCTCACCGCCGCCGCCTCTAACATTGCTCAGGTTCTGCATGAACGACGCGAGCGCACCAGCAGCGTCATCGCGAAAGGCCTTCTGGAAGTCAGCCGAGGACATACCTGCTGCCTCGGCGAATAACTTCAACTGGTCTCCGCCCTGTGCTACTGCCAACGCCATATCAGTCATGACTTTGGAGATAGCACTACCACCAGCATCCGCCTCGATACCGACCGAGGACAGGCTCGCTGCGATCGCCATGATCTGGTCTTCAGTCATACCGACCTGATTAGCAGAACTGGCGAGCCTTGTCGCCATGCTAACAATATCCGCCTCAGTCGTGGCGAAGTTGTTACCAAGAGCAACAATGGTGGAACCCAGACGGTCAAAGTCCGTCTGTGCCATACCTGTGATGTTCGCGAACTTCGCGAGAGAACTCGCGGCTTCCTCAGACGTGAGGTTAGTCGTTACGCCGAGGTCTGCCATCACACGGGTAAACCCGATGATGTTTTCCTTCTTGATACCTAACTGGCCGGCGGCCTCACCGATAGCATGTAACTCGTTGACACTGACCGGAATGGTCTGTGCCATATCCTTGAAGCCCTGCTCGAGCTTCGCTATCTCTTCCGCCGTACCATTGACGGTCTTTTTGACGCCGGCGAAACTGTTCTCATAGTCGATGGTAACTTTGGCAACACCGGCGATAGCTGCGCCAGCAGCAACAGATACACCTAGCAGGGACTGTCCTGCCTTGGTGAACTTGTTACCTGTTTTCTCCATCGACTCCGCGAACTTTTCGTTCTTCGCGGCGGCGGCGGACATCGTATCGCCGAACTGCTTGTGGAACTCTTTTAGGCTGGCACTAGCAGACTTCAAGACGCCTGTAAAGGCGTCCTTGAGTGACAGTGTGCCTTCGAGTGTTCCGACCGAGATGTCAGCCATTGATTACTTACCGCCTGCCATTGCCATGGCCCAGATACGAAGGTTGCGGCTCTTTTCTTCGGGCGTCTGTGTCATCACTGGCGCAGGTCCCACAGGTCCGACAGGTAACTTGCTGCTGCCATCACCGGGAACAATCAGTGGCGCGAAGTTATGACCGAACTGAATCAAGAACTTGTCTAACTCGAACGGCTGTGGATGTTTCTTTGTGTCTCGAGCAATATCCCATAGCGCCTTCGTGATAGACGCTAGATAGTAACTCGACCGAACATCCTCGAACGG
>Ga0190274_10000882_pt1 | contig 17446 bp, 19 predicted proteins | sample Popmic531T_FD_133002 | JGI IMG/M metagenome (GOLD analysis project Ga0190274, IMG submission 133002) | Populus adjacent soil microbial communities from riparian zone of Yellowstone River, Montana, USA - 531 T | ecosystem: Environmental > Terrestrial > Soil > Riparian zone | place: USA: Montana... | reverse complement strand
GACCGGCGAGACCGGCCGCGTCGGCTCCCCGAAGCGTCGCGAGGTCGGCCACGGTGCGCTCGCGCGCCGCGCCCTGCTGCCGGTGCTGCCCGACCGTGAGCAGTTCCCGTACGCGATCCGCCAACTCTCCGAGGCCATGGGCTCCAACGGCTCGACCTCGATGGGCTCGGTCTGCGCGTCCACCCTGGCCCTGCTGCAGGCCGGTGTGCCGCTCAAGGCGTCCGTCGCGGGCATCGCGATGGGCCTGATCTCCGGCGAGGTCGACGGCGAGACGCAGTACGTCGCGCTCACCGACATCCTCGGTGCCGAGGACGCGTTCGGCGACATGGACTTCAAGGTCGCCGGCACCCGGGAGTTCGTCACCGCGCTCCAGCTCGACACCAAGCTCGACGGCATCCCGGCCGAGGTCCTCGCTGCGGCGCTGAACCAGGCCAAGGACGCCCGGATGACGATCCTCGACGTGATGGCCGAGGCCATCGACGAGCCCGAGGAGATGTCGATCCACGCCCCGCGGATCATCACGATCAAGGTCCCCGTGGACAAGATCGGCGAGGTCATCGGGCCGAAGGGCAAGATCATCTACCAGATCCAGGACGACACCGGTGCCTCGATCTCGATCGAGGACGACGGCACGATCTACATCGGTGCCACCAACGGTGAGGCCGCTCAGGCAGCGAAGGACGCGATCAACCAGATCGCCAACCCGACGATGCCGGAGATCGGCGAGCGCTACCTGGGCACGGTCGTGAAGACGACCAACTTCGGCGCGTTCATCTCGCTGATGCCGGGCAAGGACGGGCTGCTGCACATCAGCAAGCTGCGCGACCTGGCCGGCGGCAAGCGCGTCGACGCCGTCGAGGACGTCGTGTCCGTGGGCCAGAAGATCCAGGTCCAGATCGCCGAGATCGACGACCGCGGCAAGCTGTCGCTGATCCCGTTCATCGAGAAGGACGAGGCTGCCTCGGACACCGCCGGTGAAGGCGCGGAAGCCGCCGAGTGACCAACGCTTCATCGTCGACCCGCTCGAAGGCAGCTTCGGGCGGGTCGACGCCTTCTCAGACCACCGTCACTCTCTTCACCGAGCGTGACGGTGCGGGTCAGGCGACCTCGAAGGTCCGGCGTACGACGTTGCGCAGCGGGCTGCGGATCATCACCGAGCAGCAGGCCGGGGTCCGCTCGGCGGCGATCGGGGTGTGGGTCGGGGTCGGCTCGCGCGACGAGTCACCGGCACTGCACGGGTGCTCCCACTTCCTGGAGCACCTGCTCTTCAAGGGCACGCCGGAGCGCTCCGCCCTGGACATCTCGGTGGCCCTCGACGCGGTGGGTGGCGAGTTCAACGCCTTCACCGCGAAGGAGTACACCTGCTTCCACGCTCGGGTCCTCGACGAGGACCTGCCGCTCGCGGTGGACGTGCTCGGCGACATGATCACCAGCTCGACCCTCGCGCCCGAGGACGTCGAGGCCGAGCGCGACGTCATCCTCGACGAGATCGCGATGCACGACGACGACCCCGACGACGTCGTCCACAACCTCTTCGCCCTGCAGGCCTGGGGCGACTCGCCTCTCGGTCGCGGGATCGCCGGCACCGAGGCCTCGATCCAGGCGCTGACGCGGGCCCAGGTCGACCGCTTCTACCGGCGTCACTACCGGCCCGCCAACATCGTCGTGGCGGCCGCGGGCAACGTCGACCACAACACCGTCGTACGCCAGGTCAAGGCGGCGTTCGGACGCAACGGCTGGCTGGACGTCGAGGAGACGCCGGTCGCTCCCCGGCACGGTGGGCGCAAGCGAGTCCGGCCGGGCCAGATCGAGGCGACCCGCCCGTTCGAGCAGGTCAACCTGGTGCTCGGCATGGAGGGGCTGCCCCGCGACGACGACCGTCGGTTCGCGCTGGGCGTCCTGAACACCGCGCTGGGTGGCGGTACGTCGAGCCGGCTCTTCCAGGAGGTGCGTGAGCACCGCGGCCTGGCGTACTCGGTCTTCTCGTTCTCCTCCCACCACGCCGACTCCGGCCTCGTCGGGGTGTCCGTGGGCTGCCTGCCCAACCGCCTCGACGACGTGCTCGGGGTGGTCCGCGAGGAGCTCGCGAAGGTCGTCCAGCACGGCATCACCGCCGACGAGCTGGCCCGCGGCAAGGGTCAGCTGCGCGGGGGACTGGTGCTCGGGCTGGAGGACTCCGCGTCGCGGATGTCGCGCATCGGCAAGGCCGAGCTGGTCCACGACGAGCTGCTCGGCATCGACGAGGTGATGCGGCGCATCGACGCCGTCACCGTCGAGCAGGTCCGCGACGTGGCCCGTGAGGTCTTCGGCCGTCCCGAGATCCTCGCGGTCGTCGGCCCGGCCTGAGTCACGTCCTGGCCCACCTGGTCAGGACCGGTAGAGGTCCGCCATCGCCTTGCCGTAGCCGGCGACCAGCTCGTCCATCGAGGCACCGGCGCACGCCTGGCCGATGAGCGCGTCGAACAGCACGACCGCGTTGAAGATCATCGACAGCGGCCAGACGACCACCTCGGTCACCAGCGGCTGGATGGAGACCGGCTGGAGGTACCGGAAGACGACGGCCGACACCGACTCGCCGAGCTCGAACCCGGTCAGGGGGAGGCTGGAGTTGACCAGGTGCAGGAACCGGGCCGTCGTCGCGACCGCACCCGGCGCGACGTCGTACTCCAGCGCGACGATGTACTGCAGCACCGGCGGCAGGTCATGCTCCGGGAGGAAGCACAGGTTGATCACCGCGGTGGCGCCGTTGTCGGCGACCAGCGGGATGATCAGCTGGGCCGGGGCCTCGCCGACCGCCGCCACGAGCCGGTTGTCGATCTCGCCGGAGGCGAGCTCCTCGCCGAGGAGCCCGAGGAGCTCGTACGCCGGGTCCTGCGATGGATCGAGCGCCGCCGGACCGCCCACAGCAGAGTCCACCGGCTACATCGACTCCATCTTGGAGAGCTTCTTCTCGATGAGCTCCTGGCCGGACGGCGCCACGGCTTCCTCGCGGGTCACGTTGATCGTGCTGAGGAGCATGTACGCGTCGTAGAGCTCCTTCCACGACTCGTGCGGGAACCTCGCCGGGATGCCGCTCGGCTTCTCGACCTCGGCCTCCAGCGCGCCCCACACACCTTCCTGACCGGTGTCGTCCGCCCAGAGCATCGCCTCGCGCAGCTCCGAGGCGATGACGGCGGTGCTGGAGGCCAGGCGGGCGACCTCGTTGGCCTTCTCGATCGCCACGTTGCGAGCCTTGACGTCGTCGCCGACCTCTTCGCCGCCGTTCTTCTTCGTGGAGCGCTCGTTGGCCTTCTTGACGTTCTTGACGATCTCCCTGTTGGAGGCGATGACCGACTTCTTGCCGCCGCCGTCGGCCTCGATCTCGTCGGCGGGCTGCCCGCTCTGGATCTGTTTCGCGATCTCGGTGCGCTTGCTGGCGTCGCGGATCTTGGCCCCGATCTTGGTCGCGGCGTAGACGCCGCCGGCGATCGCCGCGGCGATGCCGATGCCCCAGCCGATCGGGTTCGACACGATCAGCAGGGCACCGGCCGCGATGCCGAGCACGCCCAGGGCGGTCTTCACGACGCCCACGCCCAGCTTGAACTTCTCGGCGCTCAGAATGGCCGGCTTCCAGGTGCCCTTGCCCTTCTTGCTGTACATCTCCTGCGAGCGCCCCCAGGTCAGCCGGCAGAGCTTCTGGACCGCCTTGCCGCTCTTCCAGAGCCCCTGGAGGGTCTGCACGGAGCCGACGGCCACGCCGAGCCCACCGGCGGCGGCGCCCAGCGCACCGTTCGCGACCCCCGACTTCATCGCGGCCTTGATGCCGGACTCGCCGGCGCTCGCGAGGTAGCCCATCTCGACGCCGCCCTTGGCCATGGTGACGGCACCACCGAGGGCCTGCATCCCTTGGTTCTTGTACTTGCGGTCGGACAGGTTGCTCATGCCCTTGTCGCCGTACGCCTCGGCGTCGTTGCCCATCTTGCGGGCGTTGTTGAGTCCGGTCAGGGCGTCGGCCGTGGTGAGCAGGCCCGCGGCGCCGCCGACGGCACCACCGAGCGCGTTGCCGGCCACGCCGGTCCCGGTCGTCGCCATCCCGGCGACCTTCGCGCCACCGACGACGGTGGCGACGACTCCGGCCTTGCCGCGCTCCTCCGTGTTGGTGGGGAGCTTGCCGGCGCCGCCTTCGTACTTCTTGGGCGGCGGAGTGAGGTTGTTGACCTGCGGCTGGGCCGGCTGCGCGGCCTCGGGGGCCGGGCCGGCGGCGGGCTTCTTCCGGAAGTAGTCCAGGACCCCGCGTCGGACGGTGTGCGTGGTGGCGACGCTGCGCACGATCGCGGCGTGCGCGCGCGGGGAGACGCCGGGGGCGGCCGCCACCTGCCGCCGCGGGCCGTCCTCGGGCTGCAGCGTGTGCGCGAGCTCGTGCGCGAGCACCCGGTCGCCGCCGGGAGTCCCCGGGGCGTACTGCTTGCTCCCGAAGAAGATGTCCTTGCCGGTGGTGAACGCTGTCGCGGACACCGCGGTGTTGAGCTGGGCGGCCTTGGCGTCGTCGTGGATCCGGACCGAGGAGAAGTCGCGCGAGAAGGCGGTCTCCATGCGACGGCGTACGTCGGCGTCGAGTGGTCGCCCGCTGCCGCGGCTGGTCTCGATGGCGGAGCTGGTGCCGGAGTCGAGCGCGCCGCCTTCGTAGCCGACGACCGGGGCGCCGCTCGGCGGGGCCGCGCTGCGGCGTACCTGTGAGTGGTCGCAGCCCGGGCCGTGGCTGTGGGTGTCACCCTCGAGCCGGCGCAGCCGGCTCAGCGCGGTGTCCGCCATCGCGTCGGCATCGTGCTCCGCGCGGTCCTCGGCGTGGCCGACCATGAGCGGCACGGGCGCCCCGGGGACCACGGTCGGCGCGGGGGGCTCGACCTGCGGCGCGGACTCGGCCGCTTCCGGAGTCACATGGGTCGGACCGGTCACGAGGGGATTCTCCTCGCCGGGGCGCTCCCAGTCTCGCGAACCGCCCGGAACGCGCCGATTTGTCAGGTGGTCAAGACCGGTTCGGGAGTCCTGCGGGAGGTCGTCGGCCGAGCTTGAGGTGCTCGCGGTGCACGGACTCGGTGACGTGCCGCATGCCGAGCAGCGCGCCCTCGGCGACGGAGGCGTAGACGGCGGTGAGGACCATGTTGCGGATGTCTCCGCCCGCGAGCTCGACCGCCGACGCGAGCCGCTCGACGTCGATCGGGTCCGCGGGGTCGGTGGTGAGGTCCTCGAGGTGGTGCGTCCACAGGCGCTGACGGGTCGCCTCGTCGGGGTCCGGGAACGCGACCATGAAGTGCAGCCGCCGGGCGAACGCCGTGTCGATGTTGCCGCGGAGGTTGCTGGCGAGCACCGTGATGCCGTCGAACTGCTCCATCCGCTGCAGCAGGTAGGCGATCTCCTGGTTGGCGTACCGGTCCTTGGCGTCCTTGACCTCGGAGCGTGAGCCGAAGAGCGCGTCGGCCTCGTCGAAGAACAGCACGGCGTTGGTGGCCTCGGCCTCGACGAACACCCGCTCGAGGTTCTTCTCGGTCTCGCCGATGTACTTGTCGACGATCGAGGAGAGGTCCACCTGGTAGAGGTCCATGCCGAGAGAGTCGGCGACCACGTGCGCGGCCAGGGTCTTGCCGGTGCCGGGAGGCCCGGAGAAGAGCGCGCAGATGCCGATCCCCTTGCCGCCCTTGCCGTGCAGCGGACCCATCGCGGTGACCTCGTCGCGGTAGCGGGCCCAGTCGAGCAGGCGCTGGACCTCGCCGAGTGCCGCTGGCGGCAGCACCAGGTCGTCGAGGGTGACCGAGGAGCCGGCGTTGGCCCGCACGCTGCGCCCGCGGCTCAGCTCCCGTGCCGAGTGGCGGACCCGCTCGGCCGAGACGCCGTCCTCGCCGTGCAGCGCGGCGCTGGTCGTGGCGTGCCGGCCGACGATGGCGATCTGCTCCGGTGAGAGCGGCATGCCACTGACCTCCCTGCTCGCCGCCTCGTCGCCGAGCAGGGGGGCCCAGAGCGCCTGGCGCTCGGCCACGGAGAGCCGCGGCGCCGGGACGGTCAGGGGCAGGTCGGCCGGCCACTGGGGGTCCCACGTCTCGGTGCTGACCGCGACCACCGGTACGGCGGAGCGCTGGTAGACGTCGGCACGCACCCGCTCCGCACCGACGAGCACGACGACGCTTCCGGCCAGTCCGCCTTCCAGCAGGATGTCCAGGGTCGCCTGCTCGGCGGACGCCGCCGGGTCGAGGCGGGCGAGGTCGGCCACCAGGTGGGCCACCCCGAGCCGGCGGCAGGCCGCGGTCGCCATGGCGGCACCGGCGCCCGCGCCGGGGGCGTGCACCCACACCAGCCGCTGGCCCGAGCTGAGCGCGGCGGCGACCAGGTCGGTGCCCTCGACCTCGACCGGGACGGCGTCGAGCAGGAGGGTGAGCACGCGCTGCGGCGGCAGGTCGTCGCCGGAGACGTGTGCGGCAACCCGGTCGGCCAGCACGACGCGACGGCTCAGCAGCACGTCGGTGCCGGAGGTGTCGACCAGCCCGTAGTGGACGAGCGGGGAGCGCGGACCGAGGTGGGCGCGGGCGGCGCGGGCGTCGGCGGGCAGGCCGGCGACCTCGAGCGCGACCGCGACGCTCGGTCGCGCCGGCCCGGCATCGCCCGACAGCAGGCCGAGGAGGAGGTGGCCGCTGACGCTCTGGTCGGCCAGGGTCGCGACCTCGAGGATCGACGCGTCGGCGGGGGAGAGGCCGAACTGGTGGGCGAGGCTGCCGAGGGACGCCTCGAGGTCGACGTCCGGCGTCGACGGAGTGAGCGCGGCCAGGGCCGCTTCCGCGGTCGCGGCACTCGCCCAACCGGCCTCCGCGCGGCGAGCGACGGCATGGGCGAGCCGGACCGCGAGCGTCTCCACGTCCTTCAGGATTCCACGCCTGTCACGTCACCGCAGCAGAAGTAGGACGACACCGGCGCAGGCGCAGGCCCAGAGCACGCTGGTGAACGTCCCGATGATGAAGCGCTCCGCGGCCCCGCTGCGTACGCCGTCCTCGGCCGCGCGCAGCTCCGGGTAGCGGCCGAGGCCCTTGACGGCGAGCACGACGGCGAGTCCCTCGGGCCAGCCCGCGACCAGGGTCGCGAAGATCGCGACCCGCTCGAGCGCGCCGATCCAGGCCCCGCCCCGCAGCACGTGCCCGGCCAAGTCGAGTGACTGGCCGAGAGAGTCCGCCGGCGACTCCCGCTGGTCGACCAGGTCGAAGACGAGCGCGGTCGGCGGCCCGCCTCCGGAGATCGCGAGCGCGCCGCCCACGCCGATGAGCACCGTGGTCAGCGCGCGGCCGTCGAGGGCCACCGGGTCGGGCACGGCCGCCACCACCGCGGCGCCGGCGAGCACGACGAGGGTGGCCGGCGCCCAGATGCGACGGCCCGCGGCGGTCCATGCCGGCAGGCTGCACAGGAGCCCGAACCCGAGCAGCACGAGCGACAGCGCGCCCCAGTCCTCAGCGCTCATCTGGGAGGTCCTTCCGCAGCAGGTGCGTGGTGATGGCGGCCACGAGTTCGCGAGCTCGGCGGCTCTCGACGATGCCGGCGGCCTGGGCTCGCTGGCTGACGGCGGACTGGCTGATGCCGAGGCGCTCGCCCACCTCGGCGTACGAGAGCCCCTCGGCGGCGAGGTCGGCGACCTCCCAGCCGCGGCTGGTCCGGCGCGCCAGCACGGATGCCCAGAGCCAGATCGTCGTCTCGAGGGCCCGGGTGGCCGGGTCGTCCCCGGCGACGCGGGTGTGCCACGGGCTGTTCTTGGCCGCGGTGACCGCCGCGCGCGCGTGCAGGTACGCCGGGCCGCGCCCGGCGCGCGCGTGGTCGGGCAGCGGCTCCTCGACGGTGCCGACCCCGACACCGATGTTCCAGGCGTCGTCTCGCAGCAGCCGTTCCACGGTGCCGGCCACGGCGGGGCCGTGGTCCAGCACACCTTGGAACTCGTCGCCGACCGTGCGCTCGAAGTCGACCCGGGCCGGCACCTCGGCAAGCCAGGTGAGCGCCTCGGGGATCAGGTCCGGGCCGGTTCGGCTGCCACGCTGGTCCACGGTGAGGACCACGACGGGGGTGGTCATGACGCCGAGATTAATGTAGGAAAAACCCTTATGCAAGACAGATGAAGGATATTTCCTTATCGACGGCCGATGATGCCGACGACCGGGGGTGCCTTCTGGTCGACGACCGAGACCCGGAAGCCGCCCTCCTGGAGCGCGGCCGACGCCTTGCGCACGATGTTGGGCACCAGCTCGGGGCGGTTGGCGTCGAAGAAGAGGTAGACCGCTCCACCCGGCAGCACCCGCTCGTGGAGCAGGGCGACCTCGTCGGCGCAGGAGCGGATCCAGAACAGGTTGACGTTGAACGCGAAGACCTTGTGCAGGCGCTTGACCGGGACGCGCAGCGTGGCCAGGTCGATCTGGCGGACCGTGAGCCGGCCGCTGTCGACGAAGCGCTGGCCGCGCCGCTTGGTGCGGTCGACGCCGGACTCGGACCGGTCGATCGCGAAGACCTTGCCGGTCTCCAGCCGCTCGCAGATCGCCTCGGCCCCGAACCCCGGCCCGCAGCCGATCTCCAGGACGTGATCCCCTGGTTGGACGTCCATCAGGTCGACCGCCCATCGGATCCGTGGGGGGATGGTCTGCACAGCCATGCCCACAGACTGCCAGACGGTCGGCGCGTAGTCAGGCACCGGCAGGCCGGTAGGTTTTGCCGGGTGAGCGATGGCGAGATCTTGGTAGGGGTGCTCGGCGCGCGGGGCCGAGTCGGCAGCGAGGTGTGCCGCGGGGTCGAGGAGGCCGACGGGATGGCGCTCGTGGCGGCCGTCGACGCCGGCGACGACATCGGCGAACTGGTGACCGCGGGGGCCCAGGTGGTCGTCGACTTCACCCATCCCGACGTGGTGATGGACAACCTCGAGTTCTGCATCGACCACGGGATCCACGCCGTCGTCGGGACCACCGGGTTCGACGACGGCCGCCTGGACACGCTGCGCGGCTGGCTGGCCGGCGCTCCGACGACCGGTGTGCTGATCGCCCCGAACTTCTCGATCGGCGCCATCTTGATGATGCGCTTCGCCGTGGCGGCGGCGCCCTACTACGAGTCCGTCGAGGTCGTCGAGCTCCACCACCCGACCAAGGCGGACGCCCCGTCCGGCACGGCGCGTCGGACGGCTGAGCTGATCGCCGCGGCCCGCCGTGAGGCCGGACTCGGTCCGGTGCCGGACGCGACCAGCACCGGTCTCGAGGGCGCCCGTGGCGCCGATGTCGACGGTATCCGGGTGCACGGGCTGCGGATCCGGGGGCTGGTCGCGCACCAGGAGGTCCTGCTCGGGGGTCCGGGGGAGACCCTGACCATCCGGCACGACTCGCTCGACCGGGCCTCGTTCGTGCCCGGCGTGATCACCGGTGTGCGTGCCGTCGCCGACCACCCTGGTCTCACGGTCGGCCTCGAGCACTTCTTGGAAATGGGTTGAGCTCGGACCTGGGCTGAGCGCTGCAGGTTCGTGCATTGCACGAACCTGTGCGTGCCCCCTGGTACCGCCCGTCGTTGAGAGCGACAAGGCTGCGAGTCACGCAGCCCTCCTCGACGACGAGAAGGATCTCTCATGCGCACGATCTCGGGACTGGCCGCCATGGCGGCACTGGCAGTCGTAGCCGTCGCGGCACCAGCTGGTGCCGCGCCCGCCACGCTGGAGAACGAGGCGCCCACGTACGACGTGGTCGGCGTCGTCACCGACCCCGACGGGAGCACCCACACCCGGATGGTGAGCACGTACGACGGCCTGCCGGTCATCGGCGGCGACCGCGTGGTGCACCGCGGCCCCGCGGGTGCCGTGCGCGGCGTCAGCCAGACCCTGGCGGCGCCGCTGAGCCTGGCGACCGCGCCGGTCCTCGGCGTCAACGCGGCCGAGGCCGTCGTCGGCCCGAAGGCGGAGTCGTCGCGGCTCGTCGTCGACGCCACGTCCGGCACCGGTCGCCTCGCCTGGGAGGTCGTCTCCGGCGGGACCCAGGCCGACGGCACGCCGAGCCGGCTCGCGACGTACGTCGACGCCCGCACCGGCAAGGTGCTCTGGCGCGAGCAGCAGATCCAGACCGCCGAGGGCTCCGGGCAGTCGCTCTACTCCGGCACGGTGCCGCTCCAGCTGGCGCAGTCGGGCTCGACGTACCAGCTCAAGGACCCGACGCGCGGCAACACCTACACGACCGACCTGAACAACAAGGAGGACTCGCTCCTCTGCCAGCTCCTCGGCGCCGGCTGCAAGGCCGGCACCCTCTTCACCAGCCCGGACGCTTCGTTCGGCAATGGTGCGACGAGCAGCCGGGAGTCGGCGGCCGTCGACGCGCAGTACGGGACGAACATGACCTGGGACTTCTACAAGTCGACCTACGGGCGCAACGGGATCTTCGGTGACGGCAGCGGCTCCTACAACCGGGTGCACTTCGGCAAGAACTACGTGAACGCCTTCTGGGACGGCACGAAGATGACGTACGGCGACGGTGACGGCACCAGCTACGGACCGCTCGTCTCGCTCGACGTCGCCGGCCACGAGATGTCCCACGGCGTCACCGAGCACTCCGCCAACCTCACCTACGAGGGGGAGTCCGGCGGCCTCAACGAGGCGACGTCCGACATCTTCGGCACGATGGTCGAGTTCTTCGCCAACAACCCCAACGACGTCGGTGACTACCTGATCGGCGAGGAGTTCGACCTGGCCCGCCACGCCGGTTTCCGGCGGATGGACAACCCGGCGTCCGACGGCGACTCGCTCAACTGCTGGTCCTCGACGGCCGGCAACGTCGACGTCCACTACTCCTCGGGGATCGGCAACCACTTCTTCTACCTGCTGGCCGAGGGGTCGGGCGCGAAGACCCTCAACGGGGTCTCGTACAACAGCCCGACCTGCAACGGCTCGACCGTCACCGGCATCGGCCGCGACGACGCGGCGCGCATCTGGTACCGCGCCCTGACGGTCTACATGACGTCCGGCACCGACTACCACGGTGCCCGGACTGCCAGCCTGAATGCCGCTCGCGACCTCTTCACCGCGGGCAGCGTTCAGTACAACGCGGTCACCACGGCCTGGAGTGCTGTCGGCGTGAGCTGACCCTCTGGGAGACCGCGAGGGGGACCCGTACCGGAGACGGTGCGGGTCCTACCTGTGTCTAGAGAAGCCGGAACAACGCGGCCGCGAGCGCCGCTCCGAAGACCACGACCAGGAACGGCGCGCGCAGCAGCAGGAGCACCACCGCGACGCCGAGCCCGAGGGCGCGGGCGTCGAGCGAGAGGCTGTGCCCGTCGCTGAACACCTGCACGGCGATCAGTGCGGCGAGCAGGGCGACCGGGATGTAGTCGGCGACCCGCTCGACCAGCGGTCGCTCGAGCACCCGGGGCGGGACCGACAGGCCGGCGAGCTTGAGCAGGTAGCAGCCGACCCCGGTCGCGATGATCGCGGCCCAGATCACGGGTCACCCTCCTGCGGCTCGCCCGTCGTCAGGATGCCGGCCAGCAGGGCGACGCCCGCGGCGGCGAGGACCGGTACGCCGGCGGGCACGAGCGGCACGGTCCCGAGAGCGACCGCGGCGGCGGCCGCCGCGATCAGCTGGTTGCGCCGGCCCTTGAGTCGTGGCCACAACAGCGCCAGGAACGCGGCCCCGACGGCGGCGTCGAGCCCGTACGTGCGCGGGTCGCCGATGGCGTTGCCGGCGACCGCGCCGGCCAGGGTGGCCAGGTTCCAGAGCACGAAGATCGAGACGCCGGTGGTGAGGAAGCCCAGGCGCGCGGCGGCTGTGCTCTCGCGGGTCACCGACATCGCCGTCGACTCGTCGATCAGCACGTGGGCGCCCAGCACGCGGCGCCAGCCCCGCCAGGCGAGCAGTGGGGCGAGGCGCAGCCCGTAGAGCGTGTTGCGGGTGCCGAGCAGCATCGCGGTGAGGGCGCCCGAGACGGGGGCGCCGCCGGCGGCGATCACCCCGACCAGCGCGAACTGGCTGGCGCCGGTGAAGACGAGGAACGACAGGGCACACGTCTGCGCGACCGAGAGGCCGGAGGCGACGGACACCGCGCCGAAGCCCACGCCGTACGCCCCGGTGGCGACGCCGACGCCGAGACTGTCGCGGATGATCGCCGACCGCTCGCGCGGGTCGAGCGGGGTGTCGGTCACCCGGCCGAGATTAGTGGGGAGAGATCAGTGCCGGCGTACCCGCACCGGACGGGCCCGGTGGTGGAAGTCGTGCAACAGGACGTAGTTGAGCAGCAGTCCGGCGAGGAGGCCCCAGCCGAGGCCGGCGGCGACCAGGGACGGGCCCTCGATGAGCTGGGCCAGCCAGACACCCGACAGGACGCCGACCACGAGCGCGGTGAGGACGACCAGGATGCGGTGGAGCTGTGGCAACGGACCGAACACGACTACCCCCAGATGTGGAGTGGATCTCCATCGTGACCGTCGTTCCCAGGAAATCAAGAGGTCTAACCTGTGAGCGCGGTGTGCAACCGGACCTGCTTCACCAGCGTGGTGCCGGAGCCGTCCAGATCGAGCTCGCGGTGGGCGCCGTCAGCGGCCCAGCCGGCGTCGCTCAGGAACTTCCGCAGGCCGTCGTCGCCGGCCATCGACCAGAGCACCGCGCGCTGGAACCGGTCCGCGACCAGGGTGTCGGCGGCCGCCTGCAGCAGGCGGGATCCGTGGCCCCTGCCGCGCTCGGCCGGGTCGATCGTCACCTCGGAGAGCTCGGCGTCGACGATCGGGTCGCAGTCGGGGTCGTTCGCGGGGGAGGTGATCGCGAAGCCGACGACCCGGTTGCGCTCGAGCGCCACCAGCACCCGGTTGCGTGCATCGCGCGGGCGGCTGAGCGAGGCCTGCCAGGCCGCGGCCGCCGCCGGCACGTCGTCGGGCAGCGCGTCGGCGGGCAGCAGGTCGGCGTACACCTCGCGCCAGGTGCGCACCTGCAGCTCGGCGATCGCCGCGGCGTCGTCGGACCAGGCGATGCGGACCGAGACGTCAGCGGTGGGGCTCATGCCCGCATCCTGTCAGCACGAACAGTGTTACAGGACGGCGCTCGTCGGGATGGAAGGTGTAACAAACTCTGGTAGCGTCCTGAACATGCCCGACACCGACTTCGCAGGCCTGCTCGCCGAGGATGGTCGCGTCGAGCCGCGCGACGAGATGCCGGACGCCTACCGCCGCACCCTGATCCGGCAGATCGCCCAGCACGCGCACTCCGAGATCATCGGGATGCAGCCGGAGGGCAACTGGATCAGCCGGGCGCCGAGCCTGCGCCGCAAGGCGATCCTGATGGCGAAGGTGCAGGACGAGGCCGGGCACGGGCTCTACCTGTACGCCGCGGCGGAGACGCTCGGCGTGGACCGCGCCGACCTCCTCGACCAGCTGCACACGGGCCGGCAGAAGTACTCCTCGATCTTCAACTACCCGACGCTCAGCTGGGCCGATGTCGGTGCGATCGGCTGGCTGGTCGACGGCGCCGCCATCGTCAACCAGGTGCCGCTGTGCCGGTGCTCCTACGGTCCGTACGCCCGCGCGATGGTGCGGGTCTGCAAGGAGGAGTCCTTCCACCAGCGACAGGGCTTCGAGATCCTGCACACGCTCTCCCACGGCTCCTCGGCCCAGCTCGCGATGGCGCAGGACGCCGTGGACCGGTACTGGTGGCCGTCGCTGATGATGTTCGGCCCGCCCGACGACGACTCGCCCAACTCGGCGCAGTCGATGGCGTGGGGGATCAAGAGGTTCTCCAACGACGACCTTCGGCAGCGGTTCGTCGACATGACCGTGCCGCAGGCCGAGGTGCTCGGGCTCACGCTGCCCGACCCCGAGATCCGGTGGAACGAGGAGCGCGGCCACTACGACTTCGGAGCCATCGACTTCACCGAGCTCGGTGAGGTGATCGCCGGCAATGGCCCCTGCAACCGCGACCGGATGGCCCACCGCGTCGGCGCGCACGAGGACGGTGCCTGGGTGCGTGAGGCCGCGACGGCGTACGAGGCGAAGCGGGTCGCTCGGATGGCAGGCGCGGCATGAGGGATTGGCCGCTGTGGGAGGTCTTCGTCCGGTCGCGGCGCGGGCTCTCGCACGTGCACGTCGGCTCCCTGCACGCGCCCGACGCCGAGCTGGCGCTGCGCAACGCGCGCGACGTCTACACCCGCCGCCAGGAGGGCGTCTCGCTGTGGGTCGTCCCGTCCTCGGAGATCGTGGCGTCGGACCCGGGGGAGCGGGAGACCTTCTTCGACCCCGCCGACGACAAGGTCTACCGGCACCCGACCTTCTACTCGGTGCCTGAAGGGGTCGAGCATCTATGACTTCCCGCTCCGATGCACTGAGCGACTACGTCCTGGGCCTGGCCGACGACGCCCTCGTGTCCGCGCAGCGGATGGGCTGGTGGATCAGCCGGGCGCCCGAGCTGGAGGAGGACCTCGCGCTCGCCAACATCGGGCTCGACCAGCTCGGCCAGGCGCGGACGCTGCTGTCGTACGCCGGGGCCGTCGAGGGTGCCGGGCGGACCGAGGACGACCTCGCCTACCTGCGTGACGACCGCGACTTCCGCAACGTCTGGCTGGTGGAGCGGCCGCAGACCGACTTCGGCGTGACGATCGCCCGGCTGCTGGTCTTCGCGAGCTACCAGTCCGAGCTGTACGCCGCTCTCGCCACCTCGTCCGACGCGACCCTCGCGGGCGTGGCCGGCAAGGCGGTCAAGGAGGTCGCCTACCACCTCGACCATGCCCGGCTCTGGACGCTGCGGCTCGGCGACGGGACCGACGTCTCGCACGAGCGGATGCAGGCGGCGCTGGACGCTGAGTGGCCCTACGTCGAGGAGCTCTTCACGCCGGTCGAGGGCGCGCTGGTCGACCCGGCGTCGCTGCGCGCGCCGGTGCTCGCCCGGGTGTCGAGCGTCGTCGCCGAGGCCACGCTCCAGGTGCCGGACGTCTCGCCGACCGTCGGCGGGGGCCGGCGCGGCCTGCACACCGAGCACCTCGGGCACCTGCTCGCCGAGATGCAGCACCTGCACCGCTCGCACCCGGGGGTGACCTGGTGAGCACGGACGGCTCGGCCTGGAAGATCGCCGCGGACCTGCCCGACCCGGAGCTGCCGGTGGTGACGATCGCCGACCTCGGCATCCTGCGCGACGTCACCGAGGACGACCAGGGCCGGGTGCACGTGCAGATCACGCCGACGTACTCCGGCTGTCCCGCGATGGAGACGATCAGCGCGGACCTCGTCGAGGCGCTCACCACGGCCGGCTACCAGCACGTCGACGTGGAGTTCGTGCTCGCGCCGGCCTGGACCACGGACTGGATGACCGAGGAGGCGAAGGCCAAGCTCGCGTCGTACGGCGTCGCGCCGCCCGGTCCCGTCGCGCTCGCGCTGTCCGTGCGGTGCCCTCAGTGCGGGTCGCTCGACACCCGCGAGTGGAGCCGCTTCGGCTCCACGGCCTGCAAGTCGCTGTGGGTGTGCGGCTCGTGCCGCGAGCCGTTCGACCACTTCAAGGCCCACTGAGTGTCCGCCACTTTCCACGCGCTGCGGATCGCGGCGATCGACGAGCTGACCGACGACGCGGTCGCGCTCACCTTCGAGGTGCCGCCCGCGCTCGCCGCCGACTTCGCCTACACGCCCGGTCAGCACCTGAACATCCGCGGCGGCGACGACGTACGCCGTTCCTACTCGATCTGCACCGCGCCCTCGTCGGGCCGGCTCCGGATCGGGGTCAAGCGGCTGCCGGGCGGTGCGTTCAGCGAGGGGGTGCTCTCGTCGCTGTCCGTCGGGGACACCCTCGACGTGATGACGCCGGCCGGGCGCTTCACCACCGCCATCGATCCTGAGGCCGCCCGGCGGTGCGTCGTGGTCGCCGCCGGGTCGGGGATCACGCCGGTGCTCTCGATCGTCACCGCGATCCTGGAGGGCGAGCCGTCGTCGTCGGTCACGCTGATCTACGCGAACCGGACGCACCGGACGGTGATGTTCCTCGACGAGGTGCACGACCTCAAGGACCGCTTCCCGTCGCGCCTGCAGATCGTCCACGTGCTGTCGCGCGAGGCGTCCGACGTCGAGCTGTTGTCCGGGCGTCTCGACGGTGCCCGGCTGTCGCGGATCGCCTCCGCGCTGCTGCCGGATCCGGCGGACGCCGACTGGTTCCTGTGCGGTCCGCAGCAGATGCTCGTCGACCTACGATCCGCGGTCTCGTCCCTCGGCGTACCCGACGCCCGGGTCCACAGCGAGCTCTTCCACGCCGACCCGGTCCCGCGCGCTCCGGTCGCCGTACTGGCCGGTGGTGCGGAGGGAGCCGCGCAGGTGACGGTTCGCCTCGACGGCCGCTCGTCGTCGTTCGAGCTCCGACCGGATGGTGAGTCGGTGTTGGACGCGGCGGTCGCCGTACGCTCCGACCTGCCTTTCGCCTGCAAGGGCGGTGTCTGCGGGACCTGTCGTGCGCGGCTCGTCTCCGGCACCGTCGCCATGGACGCCAACTACGCCCTGGAACCCGATGAGCTCGCGCGCGGCTATGTGCTCACCTGCCAGGCGCACCCGACCTCCGAGGAGGTCGTGCTCGACTACGACGGCTAGGACACGCCTAGGTCGCCTGCTGCTCACGCCGTTCGTGCAGGCGCTGCTGGGCGGCATCGACGTACGCCAGGCAGGGCGCCTCGGCACCCGGGTGCTTCTCGATCAGGTGGAAGATCCACCGGTCCATCGCCGCCATGTAGCCGTTGTCGCCGCCGGCGCGGTGCGTCGACCACTTGGCCTTGCCCTTGGCGCCGCACGTCGTGCAGCTGACCTTGTAGAGGAACTGCTTGTCACCGTCGAGGTCGATCTTCACTGTCGCCAGTGGCCCGGCCTCGACGGCCGCCTTCCGCTCCCGAGCGGACTTGCTCGCCACCATGTCGCACCTCCTGTCGTCCGCACCTGGAGCCTACGGCCGCCCGGCGGCGTTGCGGTCGCCCGGTGCATGACTGTGGCCCCGCCGACCGTAGTCGGCGGGGTGTGGGTCAGCGGGTATGTCGGGTGTGGTTGGTGTCCCAGTCGTAGGAGTAGCCGTACTTGGTGGTCCAGGTGAACGAGGTGGGGCCGGTGCGTACGACGTCCCATCCGGCGTGGGTTTTGTAGCGGTGGTGGCCTCGGCACAGCGGTGCGAGGTTGCGGCTGGTGGTGTTGTGGCCGTCCCAGTTCTCGACGTGGTCGAGGTCGGCTGATCGTGATGGTCGTGAGCAGTGCGGGTAGACGCAGGTCGCGTTCGTGAGAACCGCTTGTTCGCGCATGAGGTCGGTGGGCCGGTAGGAGTCGGTGTGCAGGTCCTGGTTGAGGTCGATCACCGGCCGGATCGTGACGTGGGTGTTGGTGCCTTGGCACCATTGCTTGACCTGCTCCACGCTGATCGCCGACCGGGTGTTCTCGACCCCGGCCACGGCTCCGTCGGCGAGGTGGACGTAGATCATCAGCTCCCGTTTC
>Ga0190274_10000881_pt1 | contig 17450 bp, 15 predicted proteins | sample Popmic531T_FD_133002 | JGI IMG/M metagenome (GOLD analysis project Ga0190274, IMG submission 133002) | Populus adjacent soil microbial communities from riparian zone of Yellowstone River, Montana, USA - 531 T | ecosystem: Environmental > Terrestrial > Soil > Riparian zone | place: USA: Montana... | reverse complement strand
TCGCCCCCGCACGGTGCTCGTCGACTCCGCCCAGCTCGAGTCGGGCGAGGCGATGAAGAAGGAGTTCAAGGAGGCCGCGGTCGCCGAGATCGCCGCCTTCCAGGCCGAGATGCGGCTGCGCAATCCCGGAGCCGACATCGACAGCATCACCGACGAGGAGCTCCTGCGCGAGGTGATGAACACGGTCGGCAAGCCGGGCCGCCTCGGCGGGCCGGTCCGTTGTGTGGTGTCGGTGGCGATGCTCACCGAGGGTTGGGACGCCAACACCGTGAGCCACATCCTCGGCATCCGCGCCTTCCGCAGCCAGTTGCTGTGCGAGCAGGTGGTCGGCCGGGGCCTGCGACGTCGGTCCTACGACGTCGACGACAGCGGACGGTTCGAACCCGAGTACGCCAACGTCTACGGCGTTCCCTTCGCCTTCATTCCCACGGACAAGGCGATCGGGCCCGAGCGGGTGCCGCGTCCGTCGACCCTGGTCCGCACGATCGAGGGTCGGAAGTCGGCGCGGATCAGCTTCCCGCGCTTGGTCGGATATCGGCTCGAGGCGCCCGAACGCGGTCAGCTGTTCCTACCCGACGACCTGCCGCCGTTCGTGATCGGACGAGACGTCCTCCCGGCGACCACGGAGGCCGCGCCGGTGGTGGGGGAGTCGGAGCTGATCTCCGACAGCCCGGAGGGCAACCGCCCGCAGACCGTCGCCTACCACCTGGCGTCCAGGCTGGTGCGCACCCACTACCGCACCGACGAGGGCGACGTCCGGCCGTGGCTGTTCCCCGAGCTGGTGCGGTTGTGCCGCGACTGGATCGTCCGCGCGGTCCAGGTCCAGGACGGGCTCTCCCTGGCGTACCTCACGGCGTACCCGCAGTGGCAGAGCCGTGCTGCGGACGAGGTGCACAAGCTGATCCACCGTCAGGGCGTCGCGCGGCCGCTGCTGCGGCCGATCCTGCACGCCTTCGAGCCGGAGGGCTCGACCGCTCGGGTCTCCTTCGTCACGCGCAAGGTCGCGCTCCCCACCGACGGCTCCCGTTGCGAGCTCAGCCACGTGGTGCTCGACGGACCTCACGGGAACACCTGGGAGCAGCTGCTGATGGAGTTCGCCGAGCATCACCCGGACGTGGCGGCGTACGCCAAGAACGACCACCTCGACTTCACGATCCCGTACCTGCACGAAGGCCGTCCGCACGAGTACCTGCCCGACTTCCTGCTCCGTCTCAGGCGGCGTGACGAGGACGTCGTACGCACGCTGGTGGTCGAGATCTCGGGCGGCCAGAAGCGGCTCGCCACCCCCGGCCTGGTCGACATGAAGGTCGCGGTGGCCCGCGACCAGTGGTGTGTGGCCGTCAACAACCATGGCGGATTCGGACGCTGGGGCTACCTGGAGATCACCGACATGACGACGGCGAAGGCCGACCTGACCGCCGCCATCGCCCTCCTCTACGCCGACGGCCCGATCGTCGGCAGCCGTGATCGGGCCGACTTCCTCGAGCGAGACGCGGGGAGGCGCTATGCCGCCTCGTAAGCGCAGCGGGCCGATCTCGATCGACTCGATCACCCACGGTGACCGCCGGACCAACCTCCCCACGGCCGACGCCCAGGAGTTCGTGACCCCGGAGGTCGAAGAGCAGCGACAGGTGCTCCTCGAGCGCGACCCTTCCCTCGACCCGCAGCTGGTCTGGCGCGGAAAGTACGACGCCGCCGATGCGGCGGACGCTCCGCCGATCTACATCCAGGAGAAGATCGACCCGCGGGTCCTGGTCGAGAACCTGCGACGCACGGCCGAGCGCGCGGAGGACGAGCCCGAGCTGGCCCTCTTCGACGCCTTCGACGACCTCGACGAGCTGGACCTGGTCGACTTCTACCGCCACTCCACCTCGTGGTCGAACCGGATGATTCTCGGCGACTCGTTGCAGGTGATGGCTTCCCTCGCCGAGCGCGAGGAGCTCCGCGGCCAGGTGCAGCTGGTGTACGTCGACCCGCCGTACGGCATCAAGTTCGGCTCCAACTGGCAGGCCTCGACCCGGAAGAGGGAGGTCAAGGACGGCAGGATCAGTGACGCCGCCCGCGAGGCGGAGCAGATCAAGGCGTTCCGGGACACCTGGGAGCTGGGCATCCACTCGTACCTGTCCTATCTGCGGGACCGGTTGCTGGTCGCTCGTGAGCTGCTCACGGAGTCGGGATCCTGCTTCGTCCAGATCAGTGACGAGAACGTCCATCTGGTCCGCAGCCTGATGGACGAGGTGTTCGGTCCCGAGAACTTCGTCAGCTTGATCTCGTTCGCCACGACCAGCGGGTTCACCCAGGCGGCCGCCTTGGGACGCAACGGCGACTACCTGCTGTGGTACGCGAAGGAGCTCGGCAGCCTCAAGTCCAGACCCCTCTGGGTAGCGGCCGACACGCGCTCCACGTACAAGTGGTTGCACTTCGACGACGGCACCAGCCGGGGGCTCCGCAAGGGCGACCACGGGGCCATCCCGGCCGGGGCACGGCTCTACTCGCCGGGAGACCTGCAGTCCCAGGGAGCCGCGGACGGGCCACAGCCGTTCGAGTTCCGCGGTCGCACCTACGCGCCGGGCGCGAACTCGCACTGGAAGGCGAGCTACCCGCACGGCATGCAGCGACTGGCCTGGGCAGACCGGATCCACACCGCCACCGCCAGCATTCGCTACCGCCGGTACCAGGACGACTTCCCGTGGCAGGCCACGACGAACTTCTGGCCGGACACGGGGACCGGAAACTTCACCGACGACAAGTTCTACGTGGTGCAGACGAACACGAAGGTGATCGAGCGCTGCATCCTGCTGGCGACCGACCCGGGTGACCTGGTCCTCGATCCCACGTGTGGCAGCGGCACCACGGCGTACGTCGCCGAGCAGTGGGGCCGGCGCTGGATCACGGTCGACACGTCGCGGGTGGCGCTGGCGCTGGCCCGGCAGCGCCTGATGGGGGCGAAGTATCCCTACTACCTGCTCGCCGACTCCGAGAAGGGCCGAGCGGAGCAGGCCAGGGTCACCGGCAGGGCCTTGCCGCCGGCACCCACGACCGACGACATCCGGCATGGGTTCGTCTACGAACGTGTCCAGCACATCACCCTCAAGTCGATCGCTAACAACCCGGACATCGTCGCGGGGATGAGTCGCGAGGAGGTCGACGCGGCGATCAAGCGGCACGCCGAGTTCGAGCTGCTCTACGACAAGCCGTACGAGCTCAAGGGTGCCGTGCGGGTGACCGGGCCGTTCACGGTCGAGAGCCTGAGCCCGCATCGCAGCCTGGCCTTCGCCGGCGGGCCCGACGACCACGAGCCCGTCTCCGAGAAGGTCGGAGCCGAGCAGCCGGACGGCCCGACGTTCGAGGCCTCGATCCTGGAGAACCTGCAGCGCGCCGGCGTGCAGAACGGCCGCAAGTCCGAACGGATCGAGTTCGTCTCCGTCGAGTCGTACCCGGGCAGCTACCTCCAGGCCGTCGGCGTCACGACCGACGACACGAGAGTCGGGATCGCGATCGGTCCGCAGTACGGCACGGTGAGCCAGGGGTTCGCCAAGGACGCCGTCCGCGAGGCCATCCGGGCGCACGATCTCGACCTGGTGTGTCTCCTGGGATTCGCGTTCGACGCCGCGACGGCGGAGGTCACCGAGGAAGACGGTGTCACCGTCGACACCTCCGCCGAGGGCTTCGCCGAGGTGACGGGCGAGCGGTCATTCGGTCGGATCAAGCTGCTGTTCGTGCGGATGAACGTCGACCTGCTGATGGGCCAGGAGCTCAAGAAGACCGGCGCGGGCAACCTCTTCACCGTCTTCGGAGAGCCCGACATCGAGATCCTGGCGACCGGCGACACCGTGGTGGTCGAGCTGCGCGGGGTGGACGTCTTCGACCCGACCACCGGTGAGGTGCGCAGCAACGACACCGGTCAGATCGCGCTCTGGATGATCGACACGAACTACAACGGCGACTCGTTCTTCGTCAGGCACTGCTACTTCACCGGCGGCGGTGATCCCTACCGACGACTCCGGACGGCTCTCAAGGCCGATATCGACGCCGACGCCTGGGCGTCGCTTCGCGCGACCACCTCACGACCGTTCGGCAAGCCGGAGACGGGGCGAATCGCGGTCAAGGTCATCAACGACTACGGCGACGAGGTGATGAAGGTCTTCGACGTGCGCTGAAGGCTCAGAGCCCGCCGTCTCCGCCGCCGCCGGTGTCGCTGGACCCGCTGGTGCCGCTGTAGTTGTCCACCCGGCCGTGGGCGAGGATCGAGGCCCGGTTGACCCGGGAGTCGAGGCCGCCGGCCCGCGGCCAGAACGCGTAGACGCCCGCGGCGAGCGCCACCGCACCGACGATGATCCAGACCCACATGGTGTCCCCCGAGCAAGTTGGTGGAGGCCGACTGTAGCCCCTCAGGGCAGTGCGAGGGAGTAGATCGCCAACGACCGCGGCGCCGGCGTTCTCGCTCGTGGGGTGCGGCGTCAGGCGCCGAGGTCGGCCGCGCGTACGGCGTCGATCGCCTCGTCCGGGCCCTCGAAGGCGAGGTCCCTGGTCGCCTCACGGCCGAAGAGGAAGAGGATGATCTCGACGACGTCGCCGGTGATGACGACCGGCGCGGCGCCCTTCTTGGCGACGACGGAGTCACCGGTGTCGGCCCGGCGCAGCACCGTCGGACCGGGGAGCTTGCGCCCGACGAAGGCCACGCCCTTGCGGAGCTGCGTCCAGAGCTCGTCCGCGTCTGCCGGGTCGAGCCCACGCGGCTCCCAGCCGGGCCGGCCACGTCGCAGGTCCTCGTGGTGCACGACGTACTCGAACGTGTTCGCCGCCTTGTCGACCACCGGGATCGCGAACATCCCACCCGGTGACCGCAGGCGCTCGACGAGCGCGTCGAGGTCGCGCTCGCCGTAGCGCTCGGAGGCGCGCCGGGTGAAGCCCGACAGCGGGGAGACGACGATGCCGGCACCGCCGAGCGGGCTGCGCTCGCGCACGAGCAGGTGGACGACGAGATCCTTGGCGGTCCAGCCGGAGCAGAGGGTCGGCGACTCCGCGCCGACCTCCACCGCCAGGTCGCACAGGGCGGCGCGTTCACGGCGAGCGAGGGAGACGGTCACGGGCTCGAGCGTATGGGACGCGCGATGTCGGGGCGTGGGAATAGCCTGGCGGGACGACGGGGTTCCCCGCCAGCACCAGCAGCAGACCAGCAGCGGACCAGGGCGACGACGGGCAGGTAGTGAGCGAGACACTCAGTAGTGGGTCGTACGGGAAGCGGGGGACCTCGATCGAGGGTTTCCGGGTCCTCGGGGTGGCGATCCGACGCGAGCCGTGGATCTTCACGCTCTCCACCGTCGGGAGCGTCCTGTTCGGCGCGCTCACGGTCGCGGACGCCTGGGTGCTCGGCTGGTCGACCGACCACGTCGTGCTGCCCGCCTTCGAGGACGGCGAGATCGGGGTCGGCCTGATGGTCGCGGTCTTCGCGCTGTTCCTCGGTGTCGCCCTGCTCCGTGCGGTCGGCATCGTGGCGCGTCGGCTCGGTGCGGGCGTCATGCAGTACCGGATGCAGGCCCACACCCGCCGGGAGGTCACCCGGCAGTACCTCGCCCTCCCGATGGAGTGGCACCACCGGCACCCGACCGGCCAGCTGCTGTCCAACGCCAACTCCGACGTCGAGGCGGCCTGGGGACCGATCGCGCCGTTGCCGATGGCGGTCGGCGTGCTGGCGATGATGGTGATCGCGGTGGCACAGATGTTCTTCGCCGACATGGTGCTGGCGCTCGTCGGGCTGCTGGTCTTCCCCGCCGTGGTGCTCGCCAACGTCGCCTACCAGCGCCTCGCCTCCCCGCTGATGACCAAGGCGCAGCAGCTACGCGCAGAGCTCAGCGAGGTCGCCCACGAGTCCTTCGACGGTGCGATGGTCGTCAAGACCCTGGGCCGCGAGGCCGAGGAGACCGCCCGGTTCGCCGAGAAGGCCGAGCTGCTGCGCGACATCAACATCCGCGCCGGCCGGATCCGTGCCGCCTTCGACCCCACGCTGGCCGCACTTCCCAACCTGGGTGTCCTGATCGTGCTGGTCGTCGGCGTCGGGCGGGTGCTCAACGGCGCCACCGACCCGGGCGACGTCGTGACGGTCGCCTACCTGCTCACCATCGTCTCGTTCCCGATCCGTGCGATCGGCTGGCTGTTGGGTGAGTTCCCGCGCAGCGTCGTCGGCTACCATCGGGTGCGATCGGTGCTGCGGGCGACCGGCGAGATGCCGTACGGCGACCACACCGTCGACCCGGAAGCCGCCTCGGGCGCCCGGCTGGAGGTCGACGGGCTCGGCTACCGCTACGACCCCGACCAGCCGCTGATCGAGGGCGTGTCCTTCACGGTCGAGCCAGGACGCACGGTCGCCCTGGTCGGCGCCACCGCGTCCGGCAAGAGCACCCTGACCACGCTGATGGCCCGGCTGGTCGATCCCGACGAGGGCCGGCTGGTGCTCGACGGCACCGACCTGCGCGACTTCGCTCGCGGCGAGCTCGCCCAGGCCGTGGCACTGGTCCCGCAGTCGGCGTTCCTCTTCGACGACACCGTCCGGGGCAATGTCACGCTCGGGGCGGACGTCTCCGACGACGACGTGTGGGCGGCGCTGCGGGCCGCGCAGGCCGACGGCTTCGTCGCAGCCCTGCCCGACGGCCTCGACAGCCGTCTCGGTGAGCGCGGCACGTCGTTGTCCGGAGGGCAACGGCAGCGGATCTCGCTCGCCCGCGCCCTGGTCCGGCGGCCGCGGCTGCTGGTGCTCGACGACGCCACCTCGGCGGTCGACCCCGAGGTCGAGGCACGGATCCTGCGCGCGCTCCGCTCCGGTGATCGCGCGAGCAGCCTGGTCGTCGTCGCCTACCGCAAGGCCACGATCGGGCTGGCCGACGAGGTCGTCCACCTCGAGGACGGCCGGATCGCCGACCGGGGCACCCACGAGGAGCTGCTCGGCCGCAGCCCGGCGTACGCGCACCTCGTCAACGCCTACGAGCAGACCGGCGAGCTCGTCGGGGAGGTGACGACATGAGCACGACCACCGAGACCGGGATGGACACCGGCGAGGACATCGGCGGGATCGAGACGATCCGCCGTGGTGTGCAGGTCTCGCCCGAGCTCAGGGACGGCCTGGGCTGGACGATCGCCCTCGCCTTCCTGGCCGCGACCGGTCAGGTCGTCGTCCCGATCGCGGTGCAGCAGACCCTGGACCGCGGGATCAACGGATCCGGCGGACCCGACGTCTCCTTCACGGTCATGATGGGGCTGGCCGCGGCCGCGGCGATCGTGCTCGCGAGCTGGGCGTCGTACCTGATGACCACGCGCCTCTTCACCACGTCCGAGCGTGGTCTCGCCACCCTGCGGGTGAAGGCGTTCCGGCACGTGCACGACCTGCCGGTGCTGACCCAGAACACCGAGCGCCGCGGCGCCCTGGTCTCGCGCGTCACGAGCGACGTCGACCAGGTCAGCCAGTTCCTGGTGTTCGGTGGCCTGCTGCTCATCGTGAGCGTCGGGCAGGTGGTCATCGCGACGGTCGTGATGCTCATCTACAGCTGGCAGCTTGCCGTCATCGTGTGGGTCTGCTTCGCGCCGCTCTTCCTCTCCATCCGTTACTTCCAGCGCAAGCTGTCCGAGGCGTACGGCGTGGTCCGGCGCCAGGTCGCCGTGCTGCTCTCCGCGATCTCCGAGCCGGTCGTGGGCGCCGCGGTCGTGAAGTCCTACGCGATCGAGCGTCGCACCCAGGAGCGGATCGACGAGGCGATCGACGAGTACCAGGCGGCCAGCACCCGCGCCCAGCAGTTCACGGTCGTCTCGTTCTCGCTCGGCGGCATCTCGGCCGGGCTCGCGAACGCAGCGGTGCTGGTCTTCGGGATCCAGATCGGCCTGCACGGCGGCGGCTTCGGGCAGGACCTGACCGCGGGCAAGGTGCTCGCGTTCGCCTTCCTCGTCACGTTGTTCGTCGGGCCGGTGCAGATGGGCACCCAGATCTTCACCGACGCCCAGAACGCGCTGGTGAGCTGGCGCCGGGTGATCGGCATCCTCGAGACGCCCGCTGACCTGGTCGACCCGGGGGAGGAGGGGCAGGTGCTGCCCCGCGGCCCGATCGACGTGTCCCTGCGCGACATCACCTTCGCCTACCCCGGTGGTCCGCCGGTGCTGCGGGACATCGACCTCGACATCCCGGCCGGTACCCGGGTCGCGGTCGTCGGCGAGACCGGCTCGGGCAAGTCCACCATCGCCAAGCTGCTCACCCGGCTGATGGACCCGTCAGCAGGCGCCGTGCTGCTCGATGGCATCGACGTACGCGAGATCGCGCAGGAGTCCCTGCGCCGCAGCGTGGTCCTGGTGCCGCAGGAGGGCTTCCTCTTCGACGACACGCTCGCCAGCAACGTCCGGTACGGACGGCTGGGGGCGACCACGGAGGAGATGGTCGCGGGCGCGGAGGAGCTCGGTCTCGGCGACTGGCTCGCGGGGCTGCCGGCGGGCCTCGAGACCCGCGTGGGGCAGCGTGGCGAGTCGCTCTCGGCCGGTGAGCGTCAGCTCGTCGCCCTGCTGCGCGCCCAGCTCGCCGACCCCGACCTGCTCGTCCTCGACGAGGCCACCAGCTCCGTCGACCCCGCCCTCGAGATGCGGATCGGCCGGGCGCTGGAGCGACTGATGACCGGCCGCACCAGCGTCACCATCGCCCACCGGCTCTCCACGGCCGAGAGCGCCGACGAGGTGGTCGTCGTCGACCACGGCCGGATCGTGCAACGCGGCCCGCACGTCGTCCTCGTCCAGCAGGAGGGGTCGGTGTACGCCGGGCTGCATGCGAGCTGGGTGAGCCAACAGGGGACAATCGAGTCGTGACCAGCCCGTTGGACGCCGAGATCGCCGCCCGCCTCAAGCGCACCGCGGAGGGCCTGGTGCCCGCCGTGGTGCAGCAGCACGACACCGGCGAGGTGCTGATGCTCGGCTGGATGGACGACGAGGCGCTGGCGCGCACGCTGAGCACCGGCCGGGCGACGTACTGGAGCCGCTCACGGCGGGAGTACTGGGTCAAGGGCGACACCTCGGGCCACGTCCAGTGGGTCAAGGAGGTCCGCCTCGACTGCGACGGCGACACGCTCCTGGTGAAGGTCGACCAGGTCGGCGCGGCCTGCCACACCGGCGACCGGACCTGCTTCGACGCCGACCTGCTCCCTGGCTCTGTCGATCTCGGGGCGGCCGATGCCTGAGTCGAGGCGCCGCACCTTCGGCCCGGTCGTGCTGCTGGGGCTGGCGACGGGCACCCTGACCGCGATCGCCGGGGAGAAGCCGGCGGTCTCGGGCTCGGGCGACGTGGCCCGGGCGGTCAGCGGCCGGCTGGTCTCGTTCGACGCCCACCTGCCGCTGGTGACCGCGCTCGCGCTCGTCGTGCTGGCGTGCTGGGGCGTGGTGCTGGTGACCCGCGGGCGGGTCCGCCGGGCCGTGGCCGTGCTCGGCACGATCGCCGCTGCCGGAGCCCTGGTGGCCGCGCTGGCGGCGTACTCCCAGGTACCTGCCCAGTTCCGCGACGAGCTCGCTCTCGTCGGCATCGGCGACCCCGAGCTCAGCCACACGGCCTGGTACTGGGTCGCCGTGGTCGGGGCGCTGCTCGCCACCGTCGCCGGCGCGCTCGCGGTCGCCTGGGCGCCGGCCTGGCCCGAGATGGGCACCCGGTACGACGCCCCGGGCAGTGCCCCGGCACCGCCGGCCGTCCCGCCCGAGGAGCAGAGCAGCCTCGATCTCTGGAAGGCGATGGACGAGGGGCGCGACCCGACTGCCTAGACTCTGTTGACTAGAGTTTGCGCCCGCACCACATCCGTCCCGTGCTCGAGGAGCTTGCATGTCTGACAACCACGGCAACACCCCCGCTGCCTGGACGGCCGTCACGGTCGCCATGCTCGGCTTCGTGGTCGGCGCGGTCGGGCTGATGCTCGAGCCCATCAACTGGGTGATCCTGTGGATCGGCATCGCGCTGGGCGTGGGCGCGTTCGTGCTGTTCCTGGTGATGGCGAAGCTCGGCTTCCACGAGTCCACGCACTGACGAGTGGTCGATGACCACCACGGCACCGCACTCCGCCGAGGAGGTCTCGACGCGTCGGGAGCGGATGCGGGCGCCGATCGTGGTGATCGGTGGCCTGGCTGCCGCAACGTTGGCGCTGCGCCTGCGTGACCCGCACGAGCATGGCGCCTGGGGCTTCTGCCCGAGCGCCGCGATGGGCATCTACTGCCCGGGCTGCGGTGGTCTGCGTGCCGTGAACGACCTCACCCATGGAGACGTGGTCGCCGCGGCCTCGAGCAACCTGATGCTCGTCCTGGCTCTGCCGGTGGTGATCTTCGTCCTCGCTCGGTGGGCCTACGACGGGTGGACCGGCGAGGAGCGCCACCACAGCACGCGGCTCGTCCTGGGGGTGAGCGGCGCGTACCTCGCGGGACTGGCGGTCTTCACCGTGCTGCGCAACCTGCCCGTCGGCTCCTGGCTCGCACCCTAGGCGCGCGCCAGGAGCCGCGGGCGTGGCTCAGCTGGTCTCGAAGCTCGTGTCGATGACACCGGTCGCGGCCAGCACGAGGACGATGACGATCAGCACCAGGCCGACCGCGCCCGTGATGATGCCTGCGAGCGCCATGCCGTCGCCCTTCTGCTGTCCGCTCGACGCCGCGATGTCCTTGCGGGCGAGGATGCCGAAGACGATGCCGAGGATGCCGAGGACCGCACCGACCGGCCAGCAGCAGACGGCCGGAAGACTGACGATCCCGGTCACGAGCGACGTGATCGCCTTGCCCGAGGTCTTCGGCGGCATCCCACCCTGCGGCGGCACCGGGGCGCCGTACTGAGGCGGAGGCGGGGGTGGCTCGGAGTAGCTCACGTGGGGGCCTTTCGGATGGCGGGCCGGTCCGTCTCCCGGGCCCGTGTTCAGCGGACACTACCCACGCGCGAGCCCTTCACACAGCGTGAAACACTGGCCCCGCAAGGGTGACCATCCGGTGGGAGATCAGCATGTCCGTGCTCGACGACATCGTCGCCGGCGTGCGCGTGGACCTGGCCGAGCGCGAGGCGCACACCTCGTTGACCGACCTGCGTGCCGCGCTGGCCGACGTGGACCCGCCGCGGGACCCGATGCCGCACCTCCGCGCACCCGGCTCGAGCGTGATCGCCGAGGTGAAGCGGCGCAGCCCCAGCAAGGGGGACCTGGCCGACATCCCGGACCCCGCCGACCTCGCGCAGCAGTACGCCGCCGGCGGCGCCGCCGCGATCAGCGTGCTCACCGAGCAGCGACGCTTCGGCGGGAGCCTCGATGACCTGCGCGCCGTCCGGGCGGCGGTCGACATCCCCGTGCTGCGCAAGGACTTCATCGTCACCAGCTATCAGCTGGTCGAGGCCCGGGCAGCCGGCGCCGACCTGGCGCTGCTCATCGTCGCCGCGCTCGACGACGACACCCTGCGCCGCCTGCACGACGAGGCTCGCGAGCTCGGCCTGACCGTGCTCGTGGAGGTCCACGACGAGCCCGAGACCGAGCGCGCGGTCGCCCTCGGCGCCGAGCTGATCGGCGTCAACGCGCGCAACCTGAAGACCCTCGAGATCCACGACGACACCTTCGGTCGACTGGCCCCTCTGGTCCCGGACGACCGGGTCAAGGTCGCCGAGAGCGGGATCTTCGGCCCCGCAGACGTCAAGCGCTTCGTCGGCGAGGGTGCCCGCGCCGTACTCGTCGGCGAGGCACTGGTGAAGGACGGCGATCCGCAGGCCGCGGTCGCCGCGATGACAGGAGTTCAACCATGACCACTCATCCCGAACGAACCTCGACGTTCGACGCGGATGAGCAGGGCTGGTTCGGCGGCCTCGAGGGCTTCGGCGGCCGGTTCATGCCCGAGGCGCTGGTGGCGGCGCTCGACGAGCTCACGGTCGCCTGGCAGGACGCGATGGCGGACCCGACGTTCGTCGCCGAGTTCGAGGCGATCCTGCGCGACTACGCGGGGATCCCGAGCCCGCTCTACTTCGCCGAGCGCCTGAGCGACAAGGTCGGCGCCCGGATCCTGCTCAAGCGCGAGGACCTCAACCACACCGGCGCCCACAAGATCCGCAACGTCCTCGGCCAGGCGCTGCTGACCAAGCGGATGGGCAAGACCCGGGTGATCGCCGAGACCGGCGCCGGCCAGCACGGTGTCGCGAGTGCGACCGCCGCGGCGTACTTCGGCCTCGACTGCACGGTCTACATGGGCTCGGTCGACACCAAGCGGCAGGCGCTCAACGTCGCCCGGATGAACCTCCTCGGCGCGAAGGTGGTCGCCGTCGACTCCGGCAGCGCGACCCTCAAGGACGCCATCAACGAGGCGCTGCGCGACTGGGTCGCGAGCGTCGACCACACGGCGTACCTCTTCGGCACCGCCGCCGGGCCGCACCCGTTCCCGACGATGGTCCGCGAGTTCTGCCGCGGCATCGGCGACGAGGCGCGCGCCCAGAGCATCGAGCAGTACGGCGGCCTGCCGGACGCGATCGTGGCGTGCGTCGGTGGCGGCTCCAACGCGATCGGGCTCTTCACCGCGTTCCTCGACGACGCCGACGTGGCGATCTACGGCTTCGAGGCCGGCGGTGACGGCTACGAGACCGGACGGCACGCGGCGACGATCTACGCCGGCGAGCGCGGGGTGCTGCACGGCGCCCGGACGTTCGTGCTCCAGGACGAGGACGGGCAGACCATCGAGTCGCACTCGATCTCGGCCGGGCTCGACTACCCCGGGGTCGGACCCCAGCACGCGCACCTGGCCGATGTCGGTCGCGCGACGTACGAGCCGGTGACCGACGCCGAGGCGATGGATGCGATGGCCCTGCTGGCCCGCACCGAGGGGATCATCCCGGCGATCGAGTCGGCGCACGCCCTGGCGGGTGCGCTGCGGGTCGCCGAGGAGCGGCAGGGCCAGACGATCCTGGTCAACCTCTCCGGTCGCGGCGACAAGGACATGGGCACCGCGCTCGAGTACTTCAAGCTCGGCAGCCCCGACGAGGAGACGGGGGACGTCGAATGAGCAGCAGCACCGCGTTCGAGAAGGCCAAGGCCGAGGGCCGCGCCGCCCTGGTCGGCTACCTGCCCGCAGGCTTCCCCGACGTCGCCGGAGGCATCGAGGCTCTGCGCACGATGGTGGACGCGGGCTGCGACGTCATCGAGATCGGGCTGCCCTACAGCGACCCGGTCATGGACGGCCCGACGATCCAGGCCGCCGCGCAACAGGCGCTCGAGGGCGGCGTCCGGACCAAGGACGTGCTGCGCACCGTCGAGGCGGTGGCCGCCACCGGCACCCCCGCCCTCGTGATGACCTACTGGAACCCCGTCGAGAGGTACGGCGTCAGCCGGTTCGCCACCGACCTCGCGAACGCCGGGGGAGCGGGCCTGATCACGCCCGACCTCACGCCGGACGCCAACACCACCTGGGCTGAGGCGGCCGACGAGCACGGCCTGGACAAGGTCTTCCTGGTCTCCCCGTCGTCCACCGACGAGCGGATCGCCATGACGACGGCCGCCTGCCGCGGCTTCGTCTACGCGACGGCCGTCATGGGCGTCACCGGCACCCGCACCACCACCTCCGACCTGGCCGGGCCACTCGTCGCCCGCACACGCGCAGCGACCGACCTCCCCGTCGGCGTCGGCCTCGGCGTCAGCAACGGCGACCAGGCCGCCGAGGTGGCTGCGAGAAATGGGATCGGCGCCGACGGCGTGATCGTGGGCTCCGCCTTCGTGCGGGTGCTGCTCGACCACCCCGGCGACACCGGCGCGGGGCTGCGCGCCCTCGGCCGGCTGACCGAGGACCTGGCAGGAGGGGTACGGCGTGCCTAGGCGCGCCGTCGCCGCTGTCCTCACCGCCCTGTTGATCCCGCTCGCGGCCTGCGGCAGCGACGGGACCGAGAGCGGCCTGCACGGCACCGAGCTCGACCCGCCGTTCGAGGTCTCGGCGACGCCGCTGACGGACACCGACGGTCAGCCGTACTCGCTCACCGAGGACACCGACAAGCCACTGACCCTGGTCTTCTACGGCTACACCCACTGCCCGGACATCTGCCAGACCGTGATGTCCAACCTGGCCTCGGCGATGACCCGTCTCGACGCCCAGGACCGCGAGCGGGTGGACGTGGTCTTCGTGACCACGGACCCGGCCCGCGACACGCAGGAGGTCCTGAAGCGGTACCTGGGCCACATCGACCCCGCCTTCATCGGGCTGACCGGCGACCTCGACACCATCGTCGCCGTGGCGAAGCCGATGGGGGTCGGCATCACCCTCGGCGAGAAGCTCCCCTCGGGCGGCTACGACGTCACGCACGGCACCACGATCACCGGTGTCGACGCCGACGACGAGGGCACGGTCTACTGGAGCGAGGCGACCTCCTCCGCCGACTTCGCCGCCGACATCCACCGCCTGCTGGACAAGGACTGATGAGCGCCTGATGACTGCACTCACGACCGTGCTCTCGATCCCCAGTCCCTCCTCGGGACTCTGGTACGTCGGGCCGTTCCCGCTGCGCGGCTACGCGCTCGCGATCATCCTCGGCATCGTCGCCGCGATCTGGATCGGCGAGCGGCGCTGGGTCGCACGCGGAGGACAGCCGGGCGACATCCAGGACATCGCGATCTGGGCGGTGCCGTTCGGCCTGGTCGGTGGCCGGCTCTACCACGTGCTCACCGACCACGCCCTCTACTTCGGGGGCGACGGGCACCCGATCGAGGCGCTGTACGTCTGGCGCGGCGGGCTGGGGGTCTGGGGGGCGATCGCGCTCGGTGCCGTCGGCGCGATCATCGGCGCGAAGCGCAAGGGCATCAAGCTGCTGCCGGTCCTCGACGCGATGGCCCCCGGGGTGCTGGTGGCGCAGGCGCTCGGGCGCTGGGGCAACTGGTTCAACCAGGAGCTGTTCGGCCGGCCGACGGACCTTCCGTGGGGGCTCTCGGTGAGCGACGACACCGCCGTCCGGGCCGGCTACCCGCCGGGCACCACGTTCCACCCGACGTTCCTCTACGAGAGCCTGTGGTGCCTCGCGGCGTTCGGGATCCTGGTGTGGGCCGACCGGCGGTTCCAGCTCGGCTACGGGCGGGTGGTCGCGCTCTACATCATGGTCTACACGGTCGGGCGCGGCTGGATCGAGATGCTGCGGATCGACACCGTCGAGCTCGAGGACGTCGGCGGGCTGCGCTTCAACGTGTGGACCTCGCTGGTGCTCTTCGTCGCCGGGCTGGTGTGGTTCGTCATCAGTGCTCGCCGTCATCCGGGCCGTGAGCAGCAGGTCTATGTCGACGGTCGCGGTCCGGTTGTCGACCCGGTTGTCGACTCGGTCGTAGACTCGGAAGACCCGACGACGGACAGGGGTCCGGAGCACCCTTAGACCGGTGTTAATCTTTCCTTTCTGCCAGGGCCAATGTCGTCCCCTGCCCGCAGAGTCTGCTTCGCTGATCCGCCGGTGCCGGCCCGACAATGTCGTGGGGTCGGCGCGGCGCTGAGACGACGGGAGAATGCCCGGTGCACTTCTCGCACGCATTCCCGCCGCCCCAAGGGCTGTACGACCCGCGCTTCGAGCACGACGCGTGCGGGGTGGCGTTCGTTGCCACCCTCACCGGCGTGGCCAGCCACGACATCGTGGCCAAGGCACTGACGGCGCTCCGCAACCTCGACCACCGCGGCGCCGCCGGCGCGGAGGTCAACTCCGGCGACGGCGCCGGCATCCTGCTGCAGGTGCCCGACGCGTTCCTGCGCGCGGTGGTCGACTTCGAGCTGCCCGCCCAGCACGCGTACGCCGTGGGTACGGCGTTCCTGCCGGGTGACGACGAGGAGGTCGGCAAGACCCGGCGCCGGATCGAGGAGATCGCCGCCGAGGAGGGCCTCCACGTCCTCGGCTGGCGCGACGTCCCGGTCCAGCCCGACGGGCTCGGCCAGATGGCGCTCGGCGTGATGCCGGCGTTCGCCCAGCTGTTCGTCGCCGGCAACGGCTCCCGTGTGACCGGGATGGCCCTGGAACGGCTGGCCTTCTGCCTGCGCAAGCGCGCCGAGCACGAGACCGACGTCTACTTCCCGTCGCTCTCCTCGCGCACCCTGGCCTACAAGGGCATGCTCACCACCAACCAGCTCGACACGTTCTTCCCCGACCTGGTCGACGAGCGGATCGCCTCGGCCCTGGCGGTCGTGCACTCGCGGTTCTCGACCAACACGTTCCCGAGCTGGCCGCTGGCGCACCCGTTCCGGTTCATCGCCCACAACGGCGAGATCAACACGGTCATGGGCAACCGCAACTGGATGCGTGCCCGTGAGGCGCTGCTGTCCTCCGACGTGATCCCGGGCGACCTGGACCGGCTGTTCCCGATCTGTACGCCGGGCGCCTCCGACTCGGCGTCGTTCGACGAGGTGCTCGAGCTGCTGCACATGGGCGGCCGCTCGCTGCCGCACTCGGTGCTGATGATGATCCCGGAGGCGTGGGAGAACCACGCCGAGATGGACGCCAAGCGCCGCGCGTTCTACGAGTTCCACTCGGCCGTCATGGAGCCGTGGGACGGGCCGGCCTGCGTCGTCTTCACCGACGGCTCCCAGATCGGCGCCGTCCTGGACCGCAACGGCCTGCGCCCCTCGCGCTACTGGGTCACCGACGACGGCCTCGTCGTCCTGGCCTCCGAGGTCGGCGTGCTCGACCTCGACCCGGCCACGATCGTCCGCAAGGGCCGGCTGCAGCCCGGCCGGATGTTCCTCGTCGACACCGACGAGCACCGGATCATCGAGGACGAGGAGATCAAGACCCAGCTGGCCTCGGAGCACCCGTACGACGAGTGGCTGCACGCCGGCCTGATCCACCTCGCCGACGTGACCGAGCGTGAGCACATCGTGCACACGCACGCCTCGGTCACCCGTCGCCAGCAGGTCTTCGGCTACACCGAGGAGGAGCTGCGCGTCATCCTGACGCCGATGGCGAACGGCGGTGGCGAGCCGCTCGGCTCGATGGGCACCGACACTCCGATCGCCTCGCTCAGCACGAAGCCGCGGCTGCTGTTCGACTACTTCAGCCAGCTCTTCGCCCAGGTCACCAACCCGCCGCTCGACGCGATCCGCGAGGAGCTCGTCACGTCGCTGGCCGGCACCATCGGCCCGGAGTACAACCTGCTCGAGCCCGCGCCGGCGTCGTGCCGGATGGTCGTGATGCCCTTCCCGGTCATCTCCAACGACGACCTGGCCAAGATCCGGCACATCAACCGTGACGGTGACATGCCCGGCTTCATCACCCACGTCTCGCGGGGCCTCTACCCCGTCGAGGGCGGGGGCGCGGCGATGGCCGAGCGGATCGACGAGATCTGCGCGGAGGTGTCCGCGGCGATCGCCGACGGCGCGCGTGTCATCGTGCTGTCCGACCGGCACTCCACCGCCGAGCACGCCCCGATCCCGTCCCTGCTGCTCACCGGCGCGGTGCACCACCACCTGGTGCGGGAGAAGACCCG
>Ga0190274_10000880_pt1 | contig 17458 bp, 16 predicted proteins | sample Popmic531T_FD_133002 | JGI IMG/M metagenome (GOLD analysis project Ga0190274, IMG submission 133002) | Populus adjacent soil microbial communities from riparian zone of Yellowstone River, Montana, USA - 531 T | ecosystem: Environmental > Terrestrial > Soil > Riparian zone | place: USA: Montana... | reverse complement strand
CGCGCCCCGGGGTGACGATGTCGGCGCTCTCCATGGTCTCGGCCAGCTTCTGGAAGGACTGGAGGTCGATCTGGGTGAGGGCATCGAAGCGGGTGCGGTCGAATTGCCCGGTGATACCGCGGAACACCGGATCGTTGCGAATGCGCTGAGCGATCACGTCGTCCGGCAGATTGAGACCGAGCCTGCGAACCTCTTCGTCGATCGCGGCTTCGGCCAGCAATTGTCCGAGCAGCGAACGGTGCAGGCCAAGCGCACGCGCTTGCTCGGCCGGAATCGGCCGTCCCACTTGACGGATCAGTTGCTGCAGACGGTCATTGTATTGCTGGCGGAATTGCTCGACGCCGATTTCGGTGCCGCCGATCTTGGCCAGCGTCGAACTTCCGAATCCCTTGAATATGTCGCCGATGCCCCAGATCGCGAACGATATCGCGATCATGCCCAGTAGCAGACCGGTGATCAGGCGGCCGAGCCAGTTTTTCGTAGCCTTCTGCATTCCGCGTAGCATGAGCGCCCAAGGGTTTCGGTGATTTGCGATTTCGGGAAAGGGACCGCCATCATAGTGATGGTGCCTTTGGGCTGCAACTCGCTGAAGATCAAGGGGAAAGTGCTGGCAAGGTCGGGCCTGCTCTGGTAGCGGAGCGCGCTTGCCACCAAAAACTTGCGGAGGAAATACGAAAATGGCCGACCAACCGCGTCCGCTGGTCGCAGGCAATTGGAAAATGAATGGCCTGCGAGCGTCGATCGCCGAACTCGAAGCGATGATCGCGGACACGCGCGCCAGAACATTCGCGACTGACCTGATGATCTGCCCACCGGCGACACTCGTGCCCAGTTTTGCCGAGGTCGCCAGGGGCTCGGCGATCGCAATCGGCGCGCAGGATTGCCATGCGGAGGTTTCGGGCGCCTTCACCGGCGATTTGTCGGCGGAAATGCTCAAAGATGCGGGAGCCAGCGCCGTCATCGTGGGCCACTCGGAGCGGCGGGCGCTGCATGGCGAGGGCGACGAGCTGGTGAAGGCCAAAGCCGAAGCAGCCGTCCGGGCCGGATTGATAGCGATCGTCTGCGTTGGCGAAACCAGCGAGGAGCGGTCGGCCGGAGCCACAATCGCGAGGATTCAGAGGCAGTTGGAGGGATCGCTGCCATCGTCAATCGAGGCTTCGAAACTCGTCATTGCCTATGAGCCGGTCTGGGCGATCGGCACCGGTTTGACGCCGACACCAAAGGACGTCGCCGAGGTCCACGCGATGATCCGCAAGCATCTGGTTTCGCTGGATAAATCGGCAGGGTCGGGAATTCGAATCCTGTACGGCGGCTCGGTCAAGCCGTCCAATGCGAAAGAGCTGATGGCGGTTTCCAATGTCAACGGTGCGCTGGTCGGCGGCGCCAGCCTGAAGGCGGTTGATTTCCTCGCTATTGCAGCCGCTTACGCCTGAGCCACTGGAAATCGGCGCGCACCTCGTTTACACAGCCGCCGGTCTTCCTATATGGCAGCTTGATTCAGGGCGGTTTGGCGCTGCGCCCGGCCGCCAGCGGATATCGGACATTGTCGTATGCAAACTGTGGTCATTGTCGTCCATCTTCTGATCGTGCTCTCGTTGATCGGGCTTGTTCTGCTGCAGAAATCCGAAGGCGGCGGTCTGGTCAGCGGCGGTGGCAGCGGCTTCATGAGCTCGCGCGGCACCACCAATGTTCTCTCGCGGACGACGGCGATCCTTGCGGCCGCATTCTTTGCGACCAGCCTCTTGCTTTCGATCATTGCCGGCGTCGATCGCAAACCGACCTCGATCCTGAATACCGGCGCGCCGGCTCCCGCCGTTCCGGGCTTGCCGTCGCCGCCGCTCGGTTCCGGCGCGGGCGGGGTGCTTGACGTTTTGAAGCAGCAGGGCATCCAGCCCGGCGCGCCGCAACAGCCGCCGGCCTCGGCGCCCGCGGCACCGGCGCCCGCTGCGCCGCAGCAGTAACCACCCACTCAGCAAGGGCCGGGAAACCGGCCCTTCGAATTTGTGGGGATAGCTATTCAAAAGCGGGGGGATGGACCCCTCGTCGAATCGGATCGTGCGGTCTAAAGGTTGAGCCCCATGGCGCGGTACGTATTCATCACCGGCGGCGTGGTTTCCTCGCTAGGCAAGGGTCTCGCATCGGCGGCGCTTGGCGCGCTGTTGCAGGCGCGCGGCTACAAGGTGCGCCTGCGCAAGCTCGATCCTTACCTCAACGTCGATCCCGGCACGATGTCGCCGTATCAACATGGCGAGGTGTTCGTGACCGACGACGGTGCCGAGACCGATCTCGATCTGGGCCATTACGAGCGCTTCACCGGCCGTCCCGCCAACAAGCAGGACAACATCACCACCGGCCGCATCTATCAGGACATCATCGCCAAGGAGCGGCGCGGGGATTATCTCGGCGCCACCATCCAGGTAATCCCGCATGTCACCAACGCCATCAAGGATTTCATCCGCGACGGCAATGACGACTACGATTTCGTCCTGTGCGAGATCGGCGGCACCGTCGGCGACATCGAAGGCCTGCCGTTCTTCGAGGCGATCCGCCAGCTCGGCAACGAATTGCCGCGCAATCACGCGGTCTATATCCATCTCACGTTGCTGCCGTTCATTCCGAGCGCGGGCGAGCTCAAGACCAAGCCGACGCAACATTCGGTGAAGGAACTGCGCTCGATCGGCATCCAGCCCGACATTCTGCTTTGCCGTACCGACCGCGCGATTCCGCCGGAGGAGCGTCGCAAGCTCGCGCTGTTCTGCAACGTGCGCGAGACCGCGGTGATCGAGGCGCGTGATGCCGACAGCATTTACGCCGTGCCGCAGGCCTATCACGAAGCAGGGCTCGATACCGAATTGCTCGCGGCCTTCGGCATCGACGCCAAAGACGAACCGGATATGTCGCGCTGGCAGACCATCAACGAGCGCATCCGCAATCCGGAAGGTCAGGTGACGATCGCGATTGTCGGGAAATATACCGGGCTGAAGGATGCCTATAAGTCGCTGATCGAGGCCCTGTCGCACGGCGGCATCGCCAACAAGGTGAAGGTCAATCTGGACTGGATCGAGTCCGAGGTTTTCGAAAGCGAAGATCCGACTCCGTTCCTGGAACACGTCAACGGCATTCTGGTGCCCGGCGGCTTCGGCCAGCGCGGTACCGAAGGAAAGATTCGCGCCGCGCAATTCGCAAGAGAACGCAATGTTCCATATTTCGGAATCTGCTTCGGCATGCAGATGGCCGTGATCGAGGCGGCGCGCAATCTGTGCGGCATCGAGGACGCCAATTCTACCGAGTTCGGGCCGACGCAGGAACCCGTGGTCGGCCTGATGACCGAATGGCTGAAGGGCAATGCGCTTGAAAAACGCGGGGCCAATGGCGACCTCGGCGGCACCATGCGGCTCGGCGCGTATCCCGCGATTCTGACACGCGGCAGCCGCGTCGCCGACATTTACGGCACCACCGATATCTCCGAGCGCCATCGTCATCGCTACGAGGTCAACACCGCCTACAAGAACCGGCTCGAACAACGCGGCATGCGCTTTTCCGGATCGTCGCCGGACGGCATCCTGCCCGAGATCGTCGAATACGAAGACCATCCCTGGTTCGTCGGTGTGCAATTCCATCCCGAGCTGAAGTCGCGGCCGTTCGATCCGCATCCGCTTTTTGCGTCTTTCATCGAAGCCGCGGTCGAGCGGAGCCGGCTGGTGTAGCGCTACGATACCGAAGCTGCAGTCGATCGGTTAACTGCGGAATTCATCGGAGCGAAACCATGGATGACACCGAAAGCGCGCCTCGAACTGACGGCGCCTCGCAATCAGCAATTCCTCCCATCGGAGCAACCAAGACGGTAACGACCCCCGATGGCCGGAGCCTCTCATACATAGAGGTTGGCGATCCGCACGGGCCGCTCGTGATCCATAATCATGGCGGACCCAGCAGCCGGCTCGAGGCCCGCCTCTTCGCGTATTCGGCATCGAAGAACAGGCTGCGCTTCATCTGTGTGGATCGTCCGGGCATGGGACAGTCGAGTCCCCAGAAAGCGCGCAGCTATTCCGGCTGGGCCGCCGACCTGTCAACGATCGCCGACGCCTTGCGCTACGACACCTTTGGCGTGACAGGATGGTCGGAAGGCGGCCCATGGGCGCTTGCGGCAGCCGCTTATATCGATCCGCTTCGATTGCGCCACGTCAGCAGCATCGCCGGTGGCAGCTACGGAACATTCGGTGACAATTGGGCGGCGCAATACCTTTCCAAAGCCGATGCGATGGGCGGTTTTCTCGCGCTGCATTTTGAACCGGGCTTCCGCCTGATGTACGCCGCGCTTGGCATCACCGCCGAACACTTCCGCGGAAGTTTCGCCAAGCAGCTGCTTAAAGCCGTCAACGATTACGACCAACGGATTTTGCTTCAGCCGGATTTCGAAACCGCTTTTTTCGAAGGGTGCGCCGAATGCTTCGCTCAGGGCTCCGATGGGCTGGTTCGCGACTCCGAACTCCTCTATCGGCAATGGGCGTTCGACGTGTCGAAAATCGAGCGGCGCGTTCACATGTGGCAAGGCCTGGACGATCGGCTCGTTGCGCCTGCCATCAACAAGACGGTGGCCGACCGCATGCCTGGAGCGGCATGGCATCCGGTTGAGGGAGCGGGACATTTCGTGGCTGTCGGTTCGGCGGACGAAATATTCGCTATCGCCGCCGAGGAACTGGGTGCGCAGCGATAACCTCAAGACGCGACGGAAAGCGAACAAACATGCCACAAGGCCTCGACCACATCGTCCATGCAGTCCGCGATCTCGACGCCGCGGCCGATACTTATCGGCAACTGGGATTTACCGTCGGCGCGCGCAACCGACACCCATGGGGCACGCACAATCACGTCGTACAGTTTCCGGGCTTTTTCATTGAAGTGCTGACGGTCGCGGAGCCGGAAAAGCTCGGCGACGACGGATTTTCAAAAATGTTCGGCGATTTCAATCGCCGCTTCCTTCAGAAACATGAAGGCTTCTCGATGCTGCTTCTGGAAAGTCACGATGCTGTCGCTGACGAGTACGCCTTTGAAGTCGCAAGGATTGCTGCGTCGCCGGTGATGCGCTTCGAGCGCGAAGGCAAGCGTCCTGACGGATCGCCGGTGAAGGTCGCATTTTCGCTTGCTTTCGCGCGCGATCCGCTGGCGCCCGAAATCGGGCTTGCCGTGTGCCAGCAACACTACCCGGAGAATTTCTGGAACCCGGCGTTTCAGAACCACTCGAACGGTGCGAGCGGCGTCGCTGGCGTCGTGATGGTTGCGGAAAGTCCCGCGGATCATCGCGCGGCGCTTTCGGCTTTTTCCGGTGAAGGCGAAGCGCGCGCGACTGCGGAGGGTATCGCGATCGCAATACCGCGCGGCGATATTACGATCATGACGCCTGTGGCGTTCGAGAACAATTTCGGTGTTGCGGCACCCGATATGTCCGATGGGGCGCGGCTCGCGGGACTTCGGCTCGCATGCGGTGACCTATCGAAGGTTGTATCGGCGCTGTCTGCGGGAAGGGTCGAGTCAAAGAATGAAAATGGGCGGATTGTCGTAGCGCCGAGCCGGATCTTTGGCGCGACCCTCATATTCGAGCCTGTGTCCCGCCCATGCTGACGCAGCGTTGATTCTTGAACCTCGCGGGGGCATGGTCGCCCGCGAAAGGCAAACCCGGTGGACAAGCGATTGATCCCAAACCCGATCGTGGACGTGGGCGCGGCGCGCTTCGGCAATGATTTGCCGCTGGCGCTGATCGCGGGGCCATGCCAGCTCGAAAGCCGCGAACACGCGCTCGAGATGGCGTCAGCGCTCAAGGAGATCGCGGTACGTCTCGGCATCGGGCTCGTCTACAAGACCTCCTTCGACAAGGCCAATCGCACGAGCGCAAAAGGGGCACGCGGGATCGGGCTTGATGCCTCGCTGCCGATTTTTGCCGAAATCCGTTCTTCGCTCGGCCTGCCGGTATTGACGGACGTGCACGATGCCGCGCAATGCGCGCGCGTGGCGGAAGCCGTCGACATTCTGCAAATTCCTGCATTCCTCTGCCGGCAAACCGATCTGCTGATTGCAGCCGCGCAGACCGGCCGCGTCGTCAATGTGAAGAAGGGTCAGTTCCTGGCGCCCTGGGACATGCGAAATGTGGTCGAGAAAATCACCGGCGCCGGCAATGCGCGCGTGCTGGTGACCGAGCGCGGTTCTTCATTCGGTTACAACACGCTGGTGTCGGACATGCGCGCGCTGCCGGAACTCGCCAAGACCGGCGCACCGGTGATCTTCGACGCCACCCATTCGGTGCAGCAGCCCGGCGGGCAGGGCACCTCGTCCGGCGGGCAGCGAGAATTCGTTCCGGTGCTGGCGCGCGCCGCAGTCGCCGTCGGCGTCGCCGGCGTTTTCATAGAGACCCATCAGGATCCGGACCACGCGCCATCCGATGGGCCGAACATGATCCCGCTTTCGGAGATCGAGCCGCTGCTTCGCACGCTGATGAACTTCGACCGGATTGCAAAGTCGTCATCCCGACAATGATCACCGCGAACACGCAACCCTGATCAACGGAAATACCTCGCGATTTGTGCCGCGCATGATCATAGATTGGGGTCGCGCGGCCCGCACCGGTATCCGCCCATCCTCCCGTTTTTTGACCTCCCGATGAACCGCGAACTCTACGTCATTGCACTGGTCGTCTTCGTGACGTCGCTGTTCACCCGTTCGGTCGATCCGGTTGTGCCGCTGATCGCCGACGGGCTCACGGTGCAGGTCGGAACCGCAGCATTGCTCTCGACCGCCTTCGCGCTGCCTTACGCTCTGGTGCAGCCGCCGCTTGGCGCATTGGCCGACATGATGAGCAAGACGCGGCTGATGAGCATATGCCTCGTACTGCTGGTGCTGTCGGCGTTCGCAAGTGCGGTGGCGCCGAATTTTACTGTGCTGTTCGCTTCGCGCGTCGTGGCCGGGATCGCTTCAGGCGGCATTTTCCCAACGTCGCTTGCGGTCGCGGGCGACCGTATTCCGGTGGCGCGCCGGCAGGTCGCAATCTCTCGGCTGCTTGCCGCCACCATGACGGGAAATCTGCTCGGCGCTTCTGTCGCGGGCATTGTCGGCGATCTTGCCGGCTGGCGCGCGGTGTTCCTGGTGGTCGGCGGCCTCGGTGCACTTGCGGTGATCGCAGCCTTCATCGGTTTTCGTAGTTCTGCGAAGGATACGACGACCGGTTTCACCCTGTCGACGCTGGGACCGAATTACCGGGCGATCTTCGGCAATCCGCTGGCAAAAATATGTTTCGGCGCGGTGTTCATTGAAGCACTTGTAGTGTTCGGAGTTTTCCCGCACATGGCGGCATTGCTGCAGGAGGCGGGAGAAACGCGAGCTTCGATCGCCGGTATCGTGCTCGCCGGTTTCGGATTTGGCTCGCTGATTTACACTGTCTCGATCACGTGGCTCCTGAACCGGCTCGGTGAACAGCGGCTGATGATCGGCGGCGGGCTGCTCATGGCAGTCTTTTGCCTGATCCTGACCCTGCGGCTGCCCTGGCCGCTGGAATTTGCGAATTTTGCATTGCTCGGCTTCGGCTTCTATTGGCTGCATGGCTGCATCCAGGTCTACGCCACCGAGCTTGCGCCGAACGCACGCGGCTCGTCGATGGCGCTGCATTCCGCCTCGTTCTTTCTGGGTCAGGCGGCGGGGCCGGTGATCTACGGGATCGGCTTCGCCACCATCGGCGAAACGCCGTTACTCGTCGCCGGCGCGGTGCTGGTCGCTTCGGTTGGCATTATCTGTTCGCGCACCTTGCGGCGGCCGGCGCTCGTCAAGACCTGATCAGCCGCGCCCGCGATAAGGTGCCACGCCTTGATCCGGCACCCACACACCCGCCGGCAATTTTCCAGCCTGCCAGAACACGTCGATCGGCATGCCGCCGCGCGGATACCAATAGCCGCCGATCCGAAACCAGCGCGGCTTGAGCAGTTTCACGAGACGCTTGCCGATGGCTACCGTGCAGCCTTCGTGAAACCCGGAGACGTTGCGGAAAGAATGGAAATAGAGCTTCAGCGATTTCGACTCGACCAGGAATTTGTCGGGCACATAGTCGATGACAAAATGCGCGAAATCGGGCTGACCGGTGACCGGACAGAGCGTCGTGAATTCCGGCATGGTGAAGCGCGCAACGTAAAGCGTGTCGGGATGCGGATTGGGCACACGGTCGAGGACCGCCTGTTCCGGCGAGGCCGGCAGGCGGGTCGGGTGGCCAAGCTGAAGCTTGTCTGTTGCCTTGGATTTACGTGCCATAACCGGCTCTTAGCGCGACTTGCGCGTTTGGGTCCATCCTGTAAAAGCGGCGCCAATCGTCCCAGCCAGCCGGATTTCACCATGACCGCCATCGTCAATATCGTCGGCCGAGAAATTCTCGACAGCCGCGGCAACCCGACCGTCGAGGTCGACGTGCTTCTGGAAGATGGCGCGCTTGGCCGCGCCGCGGTGCCGTCGGGCGCCTCGACCGGCGCGCATGAGGCCGTAGAACTGCGCGACGGTGATAAGGCCCGCTATCTGGGCAAGGGCGTGCGCAAGGCGATCGACGCAGTGGAGGGTGAGATTTTCGACGCTATCGGCGGCATGGATGCGGAGGAACAGGTCCGCATCGACGAGACCATGATTGCGCTCGACGGTTCGCCCAACAAGGCGCGGCTTGGCGCCAATGCGCTGCTGGGCATTTCGCTTGCGACCGCGAAGGCCGCGGCGATCGCGAGCGGTCTGCCGCTCTACCGCTATGTCGGCGGCACCGCCGCGCGCACGCTGCCGGTGCCGATGATGAATATCGTCAATGGCGGCGCGCATGCCGACAATCCTATCGACTTCCAGGAATTCATGGTGATGCCGGTCGGCGCCTCGTCCTTCGCCGAGGGGCTCCGCGTTGGAGCCGAGATTTTCCACACGCTGAAGGCCGCGCTGAAATCGGCTGGTCACAATACCAATGTCGGCGACGAGGGCGGCTTCGCACCCAACCTTCCGAGCGCAGAGGCTGCGCTCGATTTCGTCATGCAGGCCGTCAACAAGGCTGGTTTCAAACCGGAAAAGGACGTGGTGCTGGCGCTCGATTGCGCTGCCACCGAATTCTTCAAAAAGGGCGCCTACCATTACGAAGGCGAGGGCAAGACTCGAAGCGTGCAGCAGCAGGTCGAGTATCTGGCGCAATTGGTGTCGAATTATCCGATCGCCTCGATCGAGGACGGGATGGCGGAAGATGATTTCGACGGCTGGAAGCTTTTGACCAAGACCATCGGCGGCAAATGCCAATTGGTCGGTGACGACCTGTTCGTCACCAATGTGAAGCGGCTCGCGGACGGCATCAAGCAGGGGATGGGCAATTCAATCCTGGTCAAGGTAAACCAGATCGGCACGCTGACCGAGACAATGGCGGCGGTCGAGATGGCGCACAAGGCGGCCTACACCGCGGTGATGTCGCACCGCTCCGGCGAAACGGAAGACGCGACCATCGCCGATCTCGCCGTCGCGACCAATTGCGGGCAGATCAAAACCGGTTCGCTCGCGCGCTCGGATCGCACCGCGAAATACAACCAGCTCCTGCGCATCGAGCAGGAGCTTGGCAATCAGGCAATCTATCCTGGCCGGGCGATCTTTCCGCTCCGTCGTTGATTGCGGCAAACGGAAGAACCACGAAGGCCCTGCCGCAAGACGATCACATCAAGACGATCGCATAGAGCCTCGCTTCTGATTTGATCGGAAGCGAAAAGGATCTAGCGCCGAACCAGTTTCGCGTATTCCGCGCGGACGAGATTGCCGAGCCGTTTGGTGCGGTTCTTCAGGATCGGCAAGACGCCTTTGTCCACGAAATACGTCAGCAGGATGCTGTCTCGCGTTTCAACGCTGTTATCGACAGGATCGGCTGAGTGCCAGGTGTCGGTGCCAACTGCGAAGGCATATCCGCTATTGCGGGCAAACTTCATTTTGCAATGTTTCGGAAGTGTTGCGTCGGCAGCCACCGAATGGAAAATGGTGCCGATATGGGTGCTGTCGTTGTTGTCGGGCAGATAGAACTGCACCGTGATGCCTTTCCAGCGCGTGTCGGTGTGAGGCTGGATTTCATAGCCGGGAATGTCGCGAGTCAGGATCGGGATCGGGTAGAATCCGGTCTTCGCATAGTTTTTCCCGAATCTTTTCTCCAGCGGCGGCGCCAGCCGGCGCACGAAGGCGTCCTGAACCGGACGCGAGCACAATGCCTTGCCGACCAGGTTCCAGACGTCGCGCTTTTGCGTCGGCAGCCCCCGGATCAGTTCCGGGAAAAGATCGATCTTGACCCGCGTTGCAACGCCGTCCTCTCGGACATGACCCTTGCTGCGGCCCGACATGGGGCGATAATCCTCATAGACCGGCTTGTTCGCGAGAATCCTCTCGTAGATTTCGGGAGGGAAAACCCGGTCGAATTCCAGATGATAGAACGGCGCCTCGACGGCACGCGCATTCTCGACCGAGAAAACGATGCCTTGGACCAAATTGGCCAGTTCTGAACGATCGAGCATGCCCCAAAACCTTCGCGTGTGCAGGTGCGAGTTTTAGGATGGTTCGGTCGCCGTGCCAAGATGGCGCGCCCGCGGCAAAGCGGTTAGGCCCGCCTTAAGATGTGCTTGGCATGGTCCATGGATGGTCTCTCGCAAGCGACTGCGCGGATTTCTGACTGCACTCGGCCTCTATGCCGTGGCCGCGGCCCTGATCGGCTATTTCTGGTTTCATGCCTTCAGCGGCCAGCGCGGCCTTCACGCCAAGCACGAGATTGACCAGCAGCTCGGCGAGCTGACGGCGGAACTCGGAAGGCTGAAGGTCGAGAAGGGAGCGTGGGAGCGCAAAGTGGCGCTGCTTCGCTCGGATGGGATCGATCCCGACATGCTGGACGAGCGGGCGCGCGCGCTGCTAAACGTCGCCCATCCCAACGACGTTGTACTCATGCTGCGCCGCCGCTAACGGCAACGTCGGGACTTGGACCGATTCCTTGTTTTCTGTCAGTGATTTCGCCGCAGCCGGTGTTGCGGAGAACGAATCGCTTGCGCTTTAACCCGTCACCGATTTCCGCTAAGGAATTCGTCGTGAAAGTTCTACCGGCCGTGTCCGGAATTGCATGCAAGGAGCGCCATGGCCGTAGCCAAGAAGACGCAAGGTTCGTCCGCAGCCGGCAAACCCGCCAAGGCGGGTGAATTGGCTGGCGAATTGGCTACGGAATTCGGCAAGGACCAGGAGCTGTCCGCCTATCACGAAATGCTCCTGATCCGGCGTTTCGAGGAAAAAGCCGGCCAGATGTACGGCATGGGCCTGATCGGCGGCTTCTGCCACCTTTACATCGGGCAGGAAGCGGTCGTGATCGGCATGCAGATGGCGCTGAAAGAAGGCGACCAGGTCATCACCGGTTACCGTGATCACGGCCACATGCTGGCCTGCGGCATGGACCCCAAGGGGGTAATGGCTGAACTGACCGGGCGCCGCGGCGGCTATTCCAAGGGCAAGGGCGGCTCCATGCACATGTTTTCCGTGGAAAAAGCTTTCTACGGCGGGCACGGGATCGTGGGCGCGCAGGTCTCGCTCGGCACCGGCCTCGCCTTCGCCAACCGCTATCGCGGCAATGATCACGTCAGCCTGGCCTATTTCGGCGACGGTGCGGCCAATCAGGGGCAGGTCTATGAGAGCTTCAACATGGCGGAGCTGTGGAAGCTGCCGGTGATCTACATCATCGAGAATAACCGCTATGCCATGGGTACCTCCGTGCAACGATCTTCGGCGCAGCAGGATTTCTCCAAGCGCGGCGCCTCATTCACCATCCCCGGCGAGCAGGTAGACGGCATGGATGTGCGCGCGGTGAAGGCCGCGGGCGACAAGGCGGTGGCCTGGTGCCGCGAAGGCAACGGACCCTATATCCTCGAAATGCAGACCTACCGGTATCGCGGCCATTCGATGTCGGATCCGGCGAAATATCGCACGCGTGACGAAGTCGAGAAGGTTCGTTCGGAGCAGGATCCGATCGAGCAGGTACGCCAGCGCATTCTCAAGAACAAATGGGCAAGCGAGGACGAGTTGAAGCAGGTCGACGCCAAGGTGCGCGCCGTGGTCAACGAAGCCGCCGAGTTCGCGACCAACGATCCGGAGCCGGACCCCTCCGAGCTCTATACCGACATCCTTCGCACAGCCTCGTAAGCTGTTGCCGTTCGCCGAATAGAGAGCGTTCATGCCGATTGAAGTCCTGATGCCCGCGCTCTCACCTACGATGGAGAAGGGCAACCTTGCCAAGTGGCTCAAGAAGGAAGGCGATGCCGTCAAATCCGGTGACGTGATCGCCGAAATCGAGACCGACAAGGCGACGATGGAAGTCGAAGCCGTTGACGAGGGCACGCTTGGAAAAATCCTGGTCGCCGAAGGCACGACGGATGTCGCGGTAAACACACCGATCGCCGTTCTGCTCGGCGACGGCGAACAGGCTTCCGACATCAAGGTGCCGGCGGCGCAGCCCATCCGCGTCGACGAGCAGCAGAAATTTGCGGAATCTGCCGCACCGGATGCGCCGGCAAGTGAAGAGCCGAAGGCAAGGGCAGAGCCGGTTTCCTTCCTCGAACGTTTGCCCGAACCGGCGGCACCCGAACCTGACGTGCCGGAAGGCACCGAGATGGTAACCCAGACCGTGCGCGAAGCCTTGCGCGACGCCATGGCCGAAGAGATGCGGCGCGACGACAAGGTATTCGTGATGGGCGAGGAGGTCGCCGAATATCAGGGCGCCTACAAGGTCACGCAGGGACTGTTGCAGGAATTCGGAGCCCGTCGCGTCGTCGACACCCCAATCACCGAGCACGGCTTCACCGGGCTCGGCGTCGGTGCCGCGCTCGCGGGCTTAAAGCCGATCGTCGAATTCATGACGTTCAACTTTTCGATGCAGGCGATCGACCAGATCATCAATTCGGCGGCGAAGACGCTTTACATGTCGGGCGGGCAGATGGGCGCCTCGATCGTATTTCGCGGGCCCAACGGCGTCGCCGCACGCGTCGCCGCCCAGCACAGCCAGGATTATTCGGCCTGGTTTTCGCACATTCCCGGGCTGATCGTGATCGCGCCCTACACGGCGGCCGATGCCAAGGGCTTGCTGAAAGCCGCGATCCGCAATCCCAATCCGATCGTGTTCCTGGAAAACGAAATCCTCTATGGCCATTCCTTCCCGGTACCGAAGCTCGACGATTACGTGCTGCCGATCGGCAAGGCCAAGGTGGTACGGCCGGGCAATCACGTCACCATCATCTCGTTCTCGATCGGCATGAGCTACGCTTTGAAGGCGGCCGAGGAACTCGCCAAGAAGCACATCATGGCCGAAGTGATTGACCTGCGGACGCTGCGCCCGCTGGACGACGCGACCATCATCGAATCGGTGAAGAAGACCGGCCGACTGATCACGGTGGAGGAGGGCTGGCCGCAGGGCGGCATCGGCGCCGAGATTTCCGCGCGCGTGATGGAAAAGGCATTCGATTATCTCGACGCGCCGGTGACGCGCATTACCGGCAAGGATGTGCCGATGCCCTATGCCGCCAATCTCGAGAAGCTCGCTTTGCCGTCGGTCGCCGAGATCGTGAACGCGGCCAAAGCCGTGACCTATCGCTGATCGGATCGCATCATGCCGATCAACATCCTGATGCCCGCGCTTTCGCCCACGATGGAGAAGGGCAATCTCGCCAAGTGGCTGAAGAAGGAAGGCGATGCCGTCAAGTCCGGCGACGTGATCGCAGAGATCGAGACCGACAAGGCGACGATGGAAGTCGAGGCGGTCGACGAGGGTACCTTGGCGAAGATCGTGGTGCCGGAAGGCACCGCCGACGTGCCGGTCAACCAGGTGATCGCGGTGCTTGCCGGTGACGGCGAGGATGTGAAGGCGGCGGCCGCTTCGGGTGCGTCAGCCAAGGCCGCCCCGGCGCCCGCGTCGCCTGTTGCACCCGTCTCCAAACCCGCGCCCGCAATTGCCGCGGCGACTCCTGCACCGGCTGCAAAGCCGGAGGCGCCGCAGCCTCAATCCCCCAAAGCGAATGGCAGTAACCGCATATTCTCATCGCCGCTCGCCCGCCGATTGGCAAAAGAAGCGGGCATAGACATAACCAGCATTGAAGGCTCAGGCCCGCATGGCCGCGTGATCGCACGGGACGTCGATGCGGCGAAATCCGGCAAGGGCTTCAAGCCCGCGGCGCCCGCGACTGCAGCAGCCTCTGCACCAGTGATAGCACCGGCACTCGGCGACGAAAAAATCCGAGCCCTTTACGCCGACGGCTCCTACGAGGTCATTCCGCACGACAACATGCGCAAGGTGATCGCGCAGCGGCTGACTGCCTCAACCCAGACCGTCCCGCATTTCTATCTCACCGTCGATTGCAACATCGGCAAGCTCACCGCCGCACGCGAGGAGATCAACGCGCAGGCGCCCAAGGACAAGGACGGCAAGCCCGCCTACAAGCTCTCGGTCAACGATTTCGTCATCAAGGCGCTGGGGCTCGCACTGCAGCGGATTCCGAATGCCAATGTGAGCTGGACCGAAGCCGGCATGCTGAAGCACAAGCATTCCGACGTCGGCGTCGCGGTCGCCATGCCGGGTGGGTTGATCACGCCCATCATTCGCTCGGCAGAAACAAAATCGCTATCGACGATTTCCAATGAGATGAAGGATTTCGCGGCGCGCGCCCGCGCCCGCAAGCTGAAGCCCGAAGAATATCAGGGTGGCACCACGGCCGTGTCCAATCTCGGCATGTACGGGATCAAGGATTTTACCGCCGTGATCAATCCGCCGCATGCGACGATACTCGCGGTCGGCACCGGCGAGGAGCGGGCGATCGTCAAGAACGGCAAGATCGAAGCTGCCATGATGATGAGCGTCACATTGTCCTGCGATCACCGCGCGGTCGATGGCGCGCTCGGCGCCGAACTCCTGGTGGCTTTCAAGACGCTGGTCGAAAATCCGGTCATGATGGTTGTGTAGTCGTTACAAATAAAATCCGGACGGCAGTTCCGGAATTACGGGAGAAAACGCTCAACCGAGGGAGGCTATCTTGCGCAACGAAGGCATCGCTGTCGCTCGTCCGCCGCATCGAGAGAAAACAAAACTCGAAATTCCTAATTCCATTCGCCGCTCTCTTTTTGGCGTTGCCGCCCTGGCGCTCTTGGCCACGCCGTCCTTTGCGCAATCGGATTATCCGAATCGGCCCATTCGTGTCGTGGTTCCGTTCCCCGCCGGCGGCACGACCGACATGCTGGCGCGGCTATTCGCGCAGAAGATGGGTGAATCGCTCGGCCAGTCGATCGTGGTCGAAAATGTCGGCGGGGCAGGTGGTTCGCTTGGCGCCGAGCAGATCGCGAAAGCGGCACCAGACGGCTATTCCCTGCTTTTTCATAATCTGACGTTCTCCACCACGACGTCATCGCTGCAATATGCCGGGCGCTCGCGCCACGACATCGAGAAGGATTTCATCCCGATCTCGGTCGGCGCTTATGTGCCGATGCTTTTGATGGTGCATCCCTCGGTGCCGGCGAAGGATCTGAAAGAATTCGTCATCGTCGCGAAATCCGCGAAAGACCCGATGTTCTATGGTTCGACCGGACCGGGCAGCGTCATGAACTATTCCGGCGAGTTGCTGAAACGCGACGCACAGATCAAGCTCGATCATGTGCCGTTCCGCGGCGCGGCGCCGCTGGTGCAGGAATTGCTGTCAGGCCGCATCCAGTTTGGCGGCGATCAGCTTTCAACCTCGCTGCAACATGCCAAATCGGGCGCACTTCGTCCGCTCGCAGTGCAGAGTTCGACCCGTTCTCCAGCTTTGCCGGACGTGCCGACCGTGCGCGAGCAGGGTTTCGAATTCCTCGAATTGCAGGGCTGGAACGGCTTCTTCGCGCCGGCGGGCACGCCGGAGGCGATTGTCGCGCGACTGCACAAGGAGATCGTTGCGGCGTCCAAAAATCCGGAGGTGCGCGCACGCATGGAGATGGTCGGCGCCGAGCCCGGCGGCTCCAGTCAGGAGGAGATGCGCAAGATGTTGAGCGAGCAGGTTTCCAAGGTGAAGCCGGTGATCGAGGACCTCAAGCTGATCGTGCAATAGGTCGCAAAAGCGAGCGCCGCCGGGTCACTCAGCCCGGCGTCAGTCCCTTGGCTTTCATCACGGACTGCGCCTCGGGCGTTCGCAGATAGCCGAGCAGCGCATCGCCGATGTCGGGCGATTTTGCGTCCGAGAGCACTCCCATCGAGAACTGCGTGACCTGGTCGAGTTCTGGCGGCAGTGCACCCACGAGCTGCGCGCCTTCGACCGGAATCAGTTCGGAAATCTGCTGCACGGCGATATCGGCTTCGCCGCGCGCCACGAAGCCTGCGGCCGGCGAACCATTCTTGGCCTTCGCCTTTACCTGCTCGGCGATGCCGAGCTTTGCCAGCACATTTTCGAAAGCGTTTCCGCTCAGTCCTCCAGCCGAATAGGCCACAGCCTTGGCGTCCAGCAGGGTGCGTCGAACGGCATCGGGCGTGGAAATATCGGGCTTCGGCAGGCCCGCCTTGATCGAAATGCCGACCTGGGCGCGCGCGATATCGGTTCGTGTGCCTTTTACTTTTCCGTCCTTGATCAGGCCGTCGATATTATCGGCGTTTGCGATAATCAGATCCGGGCTCTCGCCTGCTGCGATCCGCTTCATCAGGGCTCCGGACGGCGCGACCTCCAGAACGACCTTGTGACCACTTGCCTTCTCGAAGCGAGGAGCCAGTTCAAGCAGCGACGTCCGCAACGCCTGGGTGCAGAACACCTTCACCTCCGCGGCATGGGACACGCCCGGCATGAGCACCGACATGGTAAGCATTCCAAAAGCAAACACCGCAATTTCGCGACGCATCCGTTCCTCCCGATTGTTTTCTTTCGAGCCTAGACCTGTTATCGAGCGGTCTCAATAGACCACGGATGTTCCGCCGGCCGCGGCGCGAGCAAGACGGAGAGCCAGGTGGCAGAGAGCTTCGACATCATAATCATCGGCTCGGGGCCGGGCGGATATGTGACGGCCATCCGCGCGGCGCAGCTCGGCTTCAAGACCGCGATCGTCGAACGCGACTTCCTGGGCGGCATCTGTTCGAACTGGGGCTGCATTCCCACCAAGGCGTTGCTGCGTTCGGCTGAAATCTACCACTACATGCAACACGCGAAGGATTACGGTCTGTCGGCCGACAACATCGCCTTCGATCCAGGCGCCGTGGTCAAGCGCTCGCGCGCTGTCGCCGGCCGGATGAATTCCGGCGTCGCTTACCTGATGAAGAAAAACAAGGTCAGCATCATCTGGGGCGAGGCAGTGATCGACGCTCCCGGCAAGGTCACGGTCAAACCGCATGATTCGCGAGAGAAGGTCCAGATACCGAAAGATGCGCTGAAACCCGGCACCTATCAGGCCAAGCACATCATTATCG
>Ga0190274_10000879_pt1 | contig 17458 bp, 18 predicted proteins | sample Popmic531T_FD_133002 | JGI IMG/M metagenome (GOLD analysis project Ga0190274, IMG submission 133002) | Populus adjacent soil microbial communities from riparian zone of Yellowstone River, Montana, USA - 531 T | ecosystem: Environmental > Terrestrial > Soil > Riparian zone | place: USA: Montana... | reverse complement strand
TGAGATACGTGAACGTTTCGGTCAGGGGAAACTTTCCGAAATGAACCGTCATCGCCAGGAGCCAGAGCAGCAGCACGATCGGCGCGGCCGCTACGCAGGCAATTTCCTTCAGGGGTCGCCGCGAAAGCAGCAGGATGAGCCCGAGGCAGCTGAGAGGGACAAGAGCCGCGTAGCCTGCGCCCACAGCAAGGCTAAAGCAGATCGCGGCGCCCGCAAGCCAGCCGCGAAAATACATTGCCAGGCCGGCGAGCAGGAACGCAATGACCGGAATATCCATCATTAACGTCGGCGCCAGCACGAAGAATGCGGGGCTGACGGCAAAGAGTGCGGCTACAAAGAATGGTTCAGCCGTAAACCGTCTTGCCAGGAAATAGAAGGACAGCACTGCCATCACCGGAAACACCGTGAACAGGAGCCGGAATGGAACCTCGCTGAACTTACCCAGCGCCGCGTAGATCGCCGCGATGTAATACTCGCCCACCGGAGGGTGGGTGTGTCCCATATAGTTCGGCCGCTGTATGCCGAAGAAAAGCAGCGGGGTGTCTGCCGGGAAAAGAGGGTTCTTCAAAGCGGATTCCGCCAGCTTCAAGTAGATGTGTTCGTCGGCGAAGATTGCCCGGTCGGAAAACAATGCCACGGAAGCCAGCACAAGCACGGTCAAGATCGCGATTTCTGCAATGCGCGATCGTCTGGCGGTGTCGTCTAGTCTTTCCACGCGATTTTCTGCTCGGTTTCGGCAAAGTTGGTCTTTGACTTGATGTGATACGGGGCCTTCTTCTGGGTTTCGTACGCAGAACTGATGACAAGTTCTGCCAGCAGTCCTACAAAGATCGAAAGGAAACCAACGACGAAAAAGATCACCATGAAAAAGACCATTGGCGTGGCGGCCGGGTTCCTCAGCACGAAGGTGCGGTAGGCCACGATGAGGAAACAGCCGCCGCTCAGGATCAGGTTAAGCAGTCCGAAGCCCCCGAAGATGTAATTGGGTTTCGTGGAGTAGTCCCGCAGGAACTTCACGGTCATCAGGTCGAGAACCACTTTCAACGTTCTTTGCAGGCCGTATTTCGATGTGCCGTGGCGCCGCGCGTGATGTTGCACCTTGACTTCGCCCACACGGCCGCCGATCCAATTGATCAGCGCCGGCAGGAAGCGGTGCATCTCGCCGTAAAGGTTAATCTCCTGGATCACTTCCCTGCGGTAGGCGCGCAGCGAGCAGCCCGTGTCATGAACGGAAACTCGCGTCGCCCACGCAATAAGCTTGTTCGCGATGACGGACGGAACTGTCCGCGAGATGAATGCGTCCTCTCGCACGTGCCTCCATCCGCAGACTGCATCGTATTCGGTACCCATCATCCGCACGAGCATGGGAATGTCGGCCGGGTCATTCTGCAAGTCCGCATCCAGCGTGACCACGATGTCGTGTACTGCATGACGAATCCCTGCGGCGAGCGCGGCCGCCTGCCCGAAGTTGCGCCGGAAGCGAATGATTTTGAGTCGAGGGTCTGTTGCGGCCAGGGTTTCCATTGCTGTGTCGCTACCGTCATTGCTTCCGTCATCGACAAAGATAATCTCGAAGCTGGGATCGAACGGAGTCAGGGCGTCCACAATGCCGCCGTACAGGATAGGCAGATTATCCCGCTCGTTGTATACCGGAACTACGACTGACAGGCTCATGCCGAGCGATTGTAACCCAGCATGACTTTCGTCAAATCGCCATCCGCTCCTTCCAGAGTTCGAAAACAAGCAGCGTCCACAGTGTGCGAGCGTTGTTTTGTTTACCGGCGATGTGCTTCTCGAGGAGTTGAGTAACCCAGCCCGGATCAAAGATTCCTTCTCGAGAAAGACGATCGGGATGAAGGTAGTCTCGAAAGAAGTCCTTGAGGCTGCCCATGATCCATTTCCCGACTGGAGCCCCGAAGCCACGTTTCTTTGCCCAGAGAACCTCTGGAGGAAGCAGGGAGCGCGCGGCGTGGCGAAGTATCCATTTTGTTTGTGTCGGCGTCATCTTGTATTCCAGCGGACAGCGGGCTGCAAATTCCACCATTTCACGGCTCAGGAACGGCGCTCGCACTTCCAGTGAATGGGCCATGCTGGCACGGTCCCCCTTGACGAGCACTCCGTCGGGCAAATAAAGCTTCGCACAGAGATAGAGACACCGCTGCACGTCGTCGTCGAAATGCCCGGTTGCAGGAAACTCGTATGGAATGGAGGGTCCAACCAGCAGAGATCGTTTCTCTGCTTCGGTGAACGCACCCATCAGCGTGAAAAAGTCTGGGACCGTGTCGGCGTCGACAGCTCTCAGGAAGTGGTTCGCCCGGAAGTCGAAGCTCAGATAGTGGTGAGATCTGGGCAGTGCGGCGGCTCCGGACTTTATTGCGTTGCGCAGGACTTGAGGAAGTGCGCGAAATACGGACCGAACCCGCAGCGCCTGAAATGTGGGATAACCGGCGAACAACTCATCGCCGCCATCGCCCCCAAGGGCAACCTTCACGGACTTTGCCGTGAATCGAGACAGCAAATACGTTGGCAGGATCGAGGCGTCGGCAAATGGCTCGTCGAGGATGCCAATGATCTTCGGCAGCATCTCGACCATCGAATCCGCCCGGCAGACCTCGATGTGGTGCTTGCAGCCGATTCGTTGGGCCACGAGTCGCGCAAGGTGCGATTCGTCGTACGACGGCTCCTCGAAGGCCATTGTAAAAGTCTGAATGCCGGGTTGCTCTTCCGCCGCGAGCGTGGCCACAAGGGTCGAATCGATACCTCCGCTCATCAGGACTCCGACCGGCACATTGCTGATCAGTTGAGCCTTCACGGATTTCCGAAGGAGCCCGAGCAATTCCTCGCCGACCGCATCCACCGGCGGCAACTTATCGGGTTCGACGGGCATTGGAATGTCCCAGTATTGCCGCTGGACGAGTTCGTGGTTTCCGCGAGCGGAGACCGTCAGCATGTGCCCCGGCAATAACTTGTGAACTCCCTTGAAGATGGTCCGAGGTGCCGGCACATATTGCAGGCTGAGGAAGGCCGAAAGGGCATGGGGATCCGTATCTCGGGGGACGGCGGGATGTTGCAGCAGCGCCTTTAGTTCCGATCCGAAGATGAACTCATTCTGCCCGGCCCAATAGTGCAGAGGCTTTTCTCCCATGCGGTCCCTGGCAAGAAGGAGCGTCTGCTCGCGCGAATCCCATAGGGCCAGGCCGAACATTCCGTCGATCACCGAAAGGAAATTCTGACCGAACTCTTCGTAAGCATGGACGAGCACTTCGGTATCGCTGTTCGTGTAGAAGTGATGTCCGCGACATTCCAGATCCTTGCGCACGCTCTGGAAGTTATAGATCTCGCCGTTCATGACCACCCAAACCGTTTGGTCTTCATTGTGGATCGGCTGGTTGCCGGTTTGGAGGTCGATGATGCTTAACCGTCGCGACGCCAATCCGACGGGGCCGTCGAAATAGGCGCCGGAATCATCCGGACCACGGTGAATCATGCTGTCGCGCATGCGAAGCAGCAGATCGCGGTCTACGGGGCGATTGCCGTTAAGGTTTAGGATGCCGGCTATCGCACACATTTGTAGATTCGGATTGTTTCACCATTCGGAAGCGCAAACGTGTCGACCATTTGGAAAAGTTCCGGATGCGCAAGGATATAGGCGTTGATCTCGCCGCCGTGTGGAGCATACGAGGCGATGTTCTCCTGTTTTCCGATCGACATCACGATGTAGTCGTTCTCCGGGATCGCCTTTTCGTCGGTGTCATAAATTCTCTCGATGACGATCGGATGCTGGCCCAGGTTTATGTAGAACCGGAAGGCGTCTCTGTCGAAGCGGGGAAGGTCCGGGATCATAGCGACTTTTATCGGGCGTGCCCGGTCCGCGGAGATAGTCTCAATTGCGCGCTCGATTTTCCAGTCTTCTGCACGCGGGTGGCCCCAGAGCCCAAGGTAGCTTTGTGTGTAAAGATTCCAGTCGTATGGGACTGGGCCGCCCGGACCTTTTGCCAGGACGACGCGTTCGGGCAGTTGCGGAATTCCAAACGACACGAGCGCATGCTGGAACAACAGAAAAACGCCGAGAGCGACTTGCGCGGCTTTCCTTTTCTCGAATGCGACGGCGGCGATAACAGCGATCACGGAAATAATCGGAATGGCATATCTCGGATCTTTGTTCGGAACGAACATCAATCCGAGCCAGGTGCCCAGCAGGCACAAGACCACAGGCATCCACTTTGCAGACCTCTGTTGCCAGGTTTGAACCATTGTTGCCAGGCCGGCAAGGAATGCGACAAAAAGCGGGAAAAAGAGCACTGATCCTTCCAGCGCGCGAATATAAAAGAGCCAGCCTTGAATACTCAGCGCTCCCGGGTCGCCTTCGGTCTTTCCGGCATTGGCGACCTGGTGCCAGAACTTCGACATCGTTTCGAACTGGGGCACATACCAGTATGCGGCGAGGACGGCAGCAACACCGGCAGCCTTGAAGGCGTTTGCCCAATTCTTGCGCGCGTACCACAACGCGGGCAATCCGACGAAGATCACGAAGGTCCATTTGGTCAACATGCCCAGACCGCAAACCGCCCCGAAAACCAGCGACCATTTGGGATCGGAGAATTCCCGGGTCTTGATAAGCGCCCAGATTGCCACTGCTACGATCGCCGTGAGCCAGTACTCGATGAGAATTTCGCGAGAGATCCAGAGCATGTACGGAAAGAAATTCGCCAGCAACGCGGCAAGCACAGCCGCGCCGGGCTCCATTACGGATCGCGCGATTCCGAACGTCGCCAATCCAAGGATGATAATTGCCGGGAGATTAGCAAGTTGGGCTGCATCGACGTTTGGCCCCAGTACACCGTAAAACAACGCGGCAACAGCGTCGTGCAGTGGCGGATAGCTCCCGGAGTCTTTCGGTAGCGTGCGGAGTGCTGAGATTCCATTCACCTGGAAGTCGCGCGCGACCGTGAGCGCGGAGTTGGCGTGACCCGCCATATCCCAGAACGGCGGACGCGTGTCGATGCTGATCCAAATAATGTTGGCCGCGCACAGATACAACAGCCCCGCAACCAGCAGAATTCGATGTCGCATAGCAATTCGCGCGTTGATAATAACAGGTCCTATATGCGCACGCGTGACGACGTCTACCAGCCGGGATTCCCGGCCAAGCCCGGAGAACACTACGGAGCTTTCGTTCGTTTCGCTGCAAAACACGCGGGAGAGTCCGTTCTCGACATGGGGTGCGGTTACGGCGCGTATAGCTTGGCGCTGGCTTCAAGCGGGCGTCGTTGCATCGGGTGCGACGTGAACCTTGAGTATCTGAAGCCGGCGTTGTCTTCGGGATTGCCTGTGGTAGCTGTCGATACGACGCTGCCTTTTCCTGACAAAGCCTTCGATACTGTGCTGCTTTTCGAAGTGATTGAGCATGTACCGGGGATCGAGGCGATTCTCAAGGAGGCTTTTCGTGTTGCACGAAGGAACGTGCTTGTCACAGTTCCGAATGCGGAAGATGTCGATCTCTTGAAGGGCAACGACGTGACGTATTCGCACATGCTGTCCTCCGATCACGTTCATTTCTTCGATCCTGAAGGGTTCACGCGCCTGCTTCACCGGTTTGCCACAAACGTCCAGGTGGAGCGAGGCGATCCGATCTATCCTTTTTGGTTTCTCAGCCGGTCCCTCGGCTACTACGCGCTTCGCGTTCTCTTTCGGACCGGTTTGCTGAAGCCGCGGTTTTTTACTCGTCTTTATGCAGTTGCGAGCGTTCGCCAAGATTAATCTCTATCTGCGCGTGCTGGGCAAGCGTGATGACGGTTATCACGAAGTCCGGACGATTCTTCAAACCATCGACTGGTCAGACGAAATCTCCATCGAGCGGGCGGATGGTTTCGAGTTTGTGGCGCACGGCGTGAGCGTCGGCGAAGACAATCTGGTGGTCAAGGCCGTGCGTGCGTTCGAGCGGTTGACCGGGGACAAGGTCTGCGCCCGAATCGAGTTGACCAAGCATGTCCCGATGGGGGCGGGCCTCGGTGGAGGCAGTGCTGACGCCGCGGTGACTCTGTTGGGCCTACAGAAGTTCTTTCAGCGGAAGATTCCGGAAAGCGAATTATTTGAAGCACTTGGCCGTCTTGGGTCCGATGTTCCATTCTTTGCGATAGGCGGGCGCGCGCTTGGAGTTGGCCGTGGGAATGAGATCACCGCGATGGAAGATGAGGCCGGATACGGGTTGCTGATCGTTCATCCGGGCATTCCCATATCCACGCCGGAAGCCTATTCCTGGTTGACGGTCTCCGATAAACCCAGTAGCATTAGGGGTTTCTGCGCGCAGTCGGTTTCCGGTAGTGGGGAAGACGAACCCAGAAATGACTTCGAGAGCGTGGTATTTGCCCGTCACCCCCTCTTGAGTGACATCAAGAGCGAGATTTTGAAGACGGGTGCGGTCCGAGCTGCGCTTTCCGGAAGCGGCAGTGCGATCTTCGGGATATTCGGCAGCGAAGAACAGGCGGTAAAGGCTTTGCCGCGTTTGTCGCATTTTGGAACGGTGAAGGCCACCAGACCCTTATCGCGGCCGGAGTATCTGCGAAGTCTTTGGGGCGTGGCCAAGTGGTAAGGCACAGGTCTTTGAATCCTGTATTCGAAGGTTCGATCCCTTCCGCCCCAGTCATGAGCGGTTTGAGAGAAATTGGATGAGGCTGTTTTGAGTAATGCACTAAAACTATTCTCGGGGAGCGCCAACACGGAACTGGCTCGCGAAATGTGCGAGTACCTGGGCTGTGAGCTCGGGAAGTCTTTGCTGACCCGGTTCAGCGATGGCGAGATCTATTTCCAGATCGATGAAAACGTTCGCGGCGCCGATGTTTTCATAGTGCAGCCGAGTTGCACGCCCGTCGATTCGAACCTGATGGAATTGTTCCTGATGATCGATGCCTTCAAGCGGGCATCGGCTCGGCGTATCACCGCGGTGATGCCGTACTTCGGTTACGCGCGGCAGGATCGCAAGGACAAGCCCAGGGTTCCGATTTCGTCGAAAGTCGTTTCGGATCTTCTGGTAGCTTCAGGGACCCATCGCCTTCTGGCGATGGATCTGCATGCGCCGCAGATCCAGGGATTTTTCAGTATCCCGGTCGATCATTTGTTCGCGGCGCCCGTTCTCGTGGAGTACTTCCAGAAGCTGGCGTTGCCGAAGCTGACGGTCGTTTCACCCGATGCCGGAGGCGTCGAGCGTGCCCGCGCATTCGCGAAGCGGCTGAATGCCGAGCTCGCAATGGTGAACAAGCGGCGCCTGGAGGCGAATGTTGCGCAGGTGATGAATGTGATCGGCGATGTGGAAGGTCGGACATGTCTCGTAGTCGATGACATGATCGATACGGCAGGCACGCTTGCAAAGAACGTCGAGGCGCTGAAGGAAAAAGGCGCGATGAAAGTTTATGCGACTGCAACGCACGGCGTGTTGTCCGGGCCCGCTCTCCAGCGCATCGAAGAGTCGCAATTGGAGGAACTGGTGTTGACGAACACCATTCCCCTGACCGCAGAGAAGCGGAAATGCAAAAAGATTCGGACCCTCAGTGTGGCCAAGCTTCTGGCCGAAGCGGTGCAGTCGATCCACGATGAAACGTCCGTCAGTGTTTTATTCATTTAGGAGTTTGTTATGGCAGAGATCGTAGTGAGTGCTCAGAATCGCGCGGATCGCGGCAAGAACAATGCCCGTCGCCTGCGCGCCAAAGGATTGATTCCCGCTGTTGTCTACGGCGGAAAGAACGACGCCCAGGCTGTCTCGGTGGACCCCAAGACCTTGCTTAGAGTTTTGCGCTCGGAGTCCGGCCGCAACACGATTCTGAATCTCGATTTCGGTGACGGTGCAAAGACCTCGGCGATTCTGAAGAGCTGGCAGGTCGATCCGGTCCGGGAGCACTTCCTGCATGCGGATTTCTACCGCATCGCCATGGACGTCGCCATCCGTGTGACGGTTCCGATCATGGCGCGCGGCGAAGCGCGCGGCGTAAAAGTCGACGGTGGCATTCTTGAAATCATCATGCGCACGGTCCAGGTCGAATGCTTGCCGGGCGACATTCCGGAACGCATTGAAGTGGATGTGACAGATCTCGGAATTAACGATGCCATCCGCGTTTCCAACCTTCCTGTGAATGAAAAAGTGAAGGTGATAGACGATGCGGATCAGGTAATCGTTCACGTCATCTCGGTGAAGGAAGAAGCAGCGCCTGCAGCCGCCGCTCCGGCCGAAGGCGAAGCTGCCGCTGCCGCAACGCCAGCCGAGCCCGAAGTGGCCAAGAAGGGCAAGAAGGACGAAGAGGCAGGGGACAAAAAGCCAACGGACAAAAAGTAGGGCATGTGGCTTATTGTCGGCCTTGGGAATCCCGGGCCGGAATACGCCGACACCTACCACAATGTGGGTTTTCGCGTTGTGGAGCAGATGGCAGGGCGGTCTGGAGTTCGGGTCAATATCAAATGCGGCCCGGCGTTGATTTCAAACCGCGTTACAGCCGGAGGACAGGACGCAATCCTGGTCCTTCCGCAAACGTTCATGAACCTCGTCGGTTCGGCTCTGCCGAAGCTTTTCGAGCGTTTTGAAACGAGCCGGGAACGCGTGATTGCGGTTTATGACGACATCGCGTTGCCGCTCGGGAAGTTGCGAATCCGGCAAAAAGGTTCGGCGGGCGGGCACAATGGGGTAAAATCCCTGATTTCGTCCTGCGCCTCGGACGAGTTCTTGAGAGTGCGGGTTGGAATCCTGCCGGAACGGCCGGTCACAAGCCTTCACGATTTTGTTCTTGCGCGAATCGCCAAGGGCGACCGCGACTTAATGACGCACGCTGAAACAGCGGCGTCCGATGCGGTAGAGACGTTGCTCCGGGAAGGCCCTTCGAAGGCGATGGCAACGTTCAATAGATTGGATTTGCGGGAAGCAAAGGAAGAGTAAATGCCAAATTACGAAATAATGTTCATCGTCAACCCGACGACGGTCGAGGAAGAGGTCGATAAGATCAACGGCCAGATCGAATCCGTCGTAACTGCGGGAGGCGGCAAGGTCGGCAAAGTCGAGAAGATGGGAAAACGAAGACTGGCCTACCTGGTGAAGAAGTTTAGAGAAGGCTCCTACGTGCTGTTCACCATTGAAGCCAGCGGCGCCGTTGTTCGCGAAGTCGAACGCCGGCTGCGCGTCATGGATGCGGTCATCAAGTATCTGACCGTTCGCATGGACGAAGACACCAAGAGACTCGACAAGATCAAGGTCCACCGCGAAAAGCGCGCTGTGCGCCGCGGCCGCTCCCGTGCCGAAGGCGGCGACCGCCGCAGCCATAGCCAAGCGGAACAGATGCCCGAGGTGGAGTAAACATTATGGCAATGCAAAAGCAATATTACCGGCGTAAGAAGGTCTGCAAGTTCTGTGTGGAGCGGATCGACAACATCAACTACAAAGACGTGAAGCTGCTCTCCCAGTTCGTTCCCGAACGGGCGAAGATCATGCCCCGACGTATCTCCGGCGTCTGCACGCCCCATCAGCGCCTGCTGAGCGACGCCATCAAGAAGGCACGGAGCATCGCTTTGCTGCCGTTCGCAACTGAATAGATGAGCGGCTGCGAATGCAAGCCCGATAGGGCGCAGCCATAAAGAAAAGGAACCGATCATGGAAGTCATTCTGCGTGAAACTATCGACACGCTCGGCCGCGCCGGGCAAGTAGTGAAGGTAGCCGACGGCTACGCCAGAAACTATCTGCTGCCGAGGAAGCTTGCCTACGTCGCAACCCCCGGCAATCTAAAGGTCATCGAATTCGAGCGCCAGTCCCTCATCCGCAAGGACGCCAAACAGTCCGACGAAGCGATCAAGCTGAAGGAGATGCTCGAAAAGGTCGAACTCGTCATTCGCCGCAAGGTTGGAGACCAGGACACGCTCTTCGGATCCGTCACGAACTCCGACGTGGCCGACGAACTCGAGAAGAAGGGCTTCACCATCGAGAAGCGGAAGATCCACATGGATGACCACATCAAGAAGCTCGGTGACTTCGAAATTCCCGTCCGTCTCTTCAAGGACGTCAACGCAACCATTAAGCTGAAGGTCGAAGCCGAACCCGCGTAGTTCCGGATTCCCCAAGACCGTGAAAGAAGAGCCCCGCGAGGGGCTTTTCTGTTTTCAATATGAAGTCCAAGAAACCTATTCCCACCGATGGCGGTTCGAAGTCGTGGGGTAGTCCATTCGCTCCGCTGATGGACCTGAACCTGAAAACAACTCCCCCGGCGGCTTCTCCTCCAGCCGACAACAAGCCCGCTATTCCCCCAACCTCAAAGAAGACCCGTGGCCGCGTGGATATCATTCGCCAGACTGCGCATCGCGGCGGGAAGACTGTAACGGTTGTTACCAACTTTGCAGGCGTCGGCCCCGACGAAAAGGAACGACTACGCAAAGAGATGCAGAAAGTCTGTGGCGCCGGAGGCACGATCAAAGAAGGCAGAATCGAAATCCAGGGCGACCATCGCGACACCGTAGCCAAAATCCTTACCGACGCCGGTTTTCGCCCCGTCTTCGCCGGTGGCTAGACCTTCTTTTCGAGGGACAGAGAGCAATTACCCGGAGGTACCGCGAAAACTCGCCGAAGTTAGAGGTCCCTCAGCGCCTGCTTAACAACATCGGCAACCGTGTCCTTGCTAATGCAGCGTCGTATACAGTAGCTCGACTCAATCCAGGCGGAGAGCTTCTTTGTTCCCTTACTTGAATTGCACGACGCGCAGCATCTCGCGATGTTCTCACGAGTAACAATTCTTGCGTCATTGACGATGTGCTCCCACGTTGCAACGGACTTTCTCGATCCGTCTGCGTGAACCGATTCAAGCAGAGGTGTGCGGCAGTAGACACATTCTTTGTCTCGTTGCCGAATCTCACTTTCAAGCCACGCCGGGATGTTCCATTGGTTGATTCTGTAGCTTCAGCTGTGCGCAGGGTACAAGTTCAGTTGCGAGCCCGGCGGGCAGATCTTTGAACTCTGGATTTGCCTTGCGTGCGGTTCCTCGGTCGCACCGTGGTCGCAGAGCTTACTCGGCTTACGAGAGGAAATCGCTCCGGGTGATCGATTGATTCCACTGACAAGTCGACATCGAGATCCGGCCAATACAAATGGTTCGGACTTTGTAATTCGACGTTCATCAGTTCCCTAATGCGCGCTTCCCTGAACCATGGGAAATCCGCAAACGGCAAGAAGCGTTCCTTGTCAGCGATCAAGAGCCAAAAGCCCGTAGCCGAGACGTTGCTTACTTCAGCTGAAGTGTGCGACCCAAGCTTCCCTGATTTCATCTTGGTGCTCCTGAATTGATTTTAGCGCCGCCTGAATTTGGCGAGCGGTCAAACCGTAGTTTTTGGCCAATTCGATCGTCGGTTCCATCCAGAACTTGGCCTCGCCGTTCGGGCTCTTTACATGGACGTGCATCCTGGGTTCTCGCGAGAGAAGAAGTAGAAGCGCATAGAACCGTCGCGAAAAATCGTTGGGCTCATCGAACGTATCTTACATGGAAGCATCTCGCGACCCTACGACCTCGCTCGCCTGGCTCGTGCCCCTTTCGATTTTTCCACTACGTTCCAGGCTGCTCACGCGTAATCTTTCGGGATGGAATTCAGACAACTTGGCGGATTGACGGTTCCTATTCTGAGTCTTGGTACAGGAACCTTCGGCGGTGCGAATGAAGTGTTCAAGGCGTGGGGCGATAGCGACGTGAAAGAGGCGACGAGGCTGGTAGATATCTGCCTAGACGCGGGCGTCGTCATGTTCGACTCGGCGGACATCTACTCGGCGGGCATGTCGGAAGAGATTCTCGGACAAGCGGTGAAGGGCAGGCGAGACAAGGTGCTCATTTCAACAAAAGGCACGTTTCGGGCGGGCAAAGGCATCAATGATGTTGGGTCGTCGCGGCAGCATTTGATTGCTGCGGTGGATGCGAGCTTGAAGCGACTGGGAACCGATTACATCGACCTCTATCAGCTTCATGGTTTTGATGCGTTGGCACCGGTCGAAGAGACCCTCGGGACGCTCAATGACCTCGTTCGTGCTGGCAAGATTCGTTACATCGGCTGTTCGAACTTTTCCGGTTGGCATTTGATGAAGTCGCTGGCGGTATCCGATCGCTATGGCTGGTCGCGCTACGTGGCGCACCAGGCGTACTACTCCTTGATTGGGCGCGAATATGAGTGGGAATTGATGCCGTTGGCGTTGGATCAGAAGGTCGGCGCGGTCGTGTGGAGCCCGCTCGGATGGGGACGGTTAACCGGCAAGATTCGGCGTGGACAGCCGCTGCCGGCCGTCAGCCGTCTGCACAACAAGATCGTTGTCGATATCGGGCCGCCGGTTGAGGACGAGTATCTGTATCGCGTCGTCGAGGCGATTGAGAAAGTTGCAGCGGAAGTGGGGAAGACAGTGCCGCAGGTTGCGCTCAACTGGCTCACTCGGCGTCCGTCGGTGAGCACGATCATCATTGGTGCGCGAAATGAAGAACAGCTTCGACAGAATCTTGGCGCGATTGGATGGTCGCTGACGACGGAGCAGATTGCCGCTCTGGATGCGGCGAGCGCCAGGACCCTCGCGTATCCCTACTGGCATCAGAGGTTCTTCGCAGACAGGAACCCGCCGCCCGTATAAGACTTTGCGCGCCACGAGTTTTATGGTGTACAAACAGCGCCATGAAAAACCGTCGCGCGTTTTTGAAGTTTGTTGCCGGAAGCCCGTTATTGGCCGCGATACCTTCGCTTGGGCAAGGGCTCCTGCCCGGCCAGATCGACAAGGCCGCCGACGCTCTCGATGTTTTCGACTTCGAGGCAGTAGCTCAGAAGACCTTGCCGCCCGCGCACTGGGGCTACATGGCAACCGGCGTCGACGGCGAAGACACGCTCAAGGCCAACCGTCAGGCATTCACTCGCTACCAATTGCGCACCCGGCGTTTCGTCGACGTGAGCCGCATGGATATGTCGATGGAGTTGTTCGGCATGAAGTTCACTTCGCCCATCGTGCTTTGCCCTGTCGGCAGCCAGAAGGCGTTTCATCCCGACGGCGAGGTTGGTGCGGCGCGGGCGGCGAAGGCGAAAGGCAACCTGCAGATCCTGTCTACGCAGACCTCCTATGGAGTTGAGGACGTCGTCAAGGCGCGAGGCGGCCCGATCTGGTTTCAGCTCTACACGACCGACAGTTTCGATATCACGACGAAACTCGTCAAGAGGGCGGAGGCGGCCGGCTGCAACGTGGTTGCGGTAACCGTGGACCTGCCGTCTGGAAGAAACACTTCCTCCATGATGCGCTTTCAGCGTGCCGATACCCGCGTTTGCGCCAATTGCCACACCGATGCCACGGGCAATCTCGCCAATCCTCGCGTGGGTGGCGGCGTCAGCACGACTAAACCGATGTTTGCGGACATTAACCCCCAGGGGCTCGGATTAACCTCTCCTTCACTCACATGGGACTTCATCAAACGCCTGAAGGACGTCACGAAGATGAAGGTTGTCATCAAGGGACTCGAAACCCGCGAGGATGCGTCTCTGGCGATGGAGCATGGCGCGGATGGCATCATTGTCTCCAATCATGGCGGGCGCGCCACGGAAACCGGGCGAGGAACGATCGAATGTGTCGCCGAAGTTGCTCAGGCAGTTCGCGGCCGCATCCCTGTCATCATGGATGGTGGCGTTCGCCGCGGCACGGATATCTTCAAGGCTCTGGCCCTCGGCGCGACTGCCGTCGGTGTTGGACGGCCTTACATCTGGGGACTCTCGTCTTACGGTCAGCAAGGCGTCGAGCGCGTCATCGAAATACTGAACAACGAACTTCGGCTCGCAATGGTGGGTTGCGGTACACGCACTCTAAAAGAGATCACCTCATCCTCAGTCATCGACACAGCCAGGCGCGCTTAGCACAGCGTTTCGTAATTACGATGACGCATCCGGCAGGCGATCGCCCCTCCTGGCCAGGAGGGGTGGCCGCGACATCAATAAATATCGCGAAGCATCGAGTGGAGCGGACGGGGTGGTGGATCCATCTCAGACAAAGAATTTTCTTTTGGAGCTTGACCCACCACCCCGCCTCGCACTCCGAGGTGGCTTCGCGAAATCTCTTTATGTGCTCTGCACCCCTCCTGGCCAGGAGGGGCGATCGCTTGCCTGTTGAGTGCGTCGAGCATGTGCGTTTTGAAGACGACGAATTTGCGGGTTTCACGCGTCAAGTTCAAAGTCGCTCCGCAACCTTACGTCCTGTCTACGCTCCGGGGAATCCGCGTATCGACATCGGCAAACCCGGTGTAAATTCTCTGCTTCCTATGTCGCGCCAAGTACTCGAACGCTCTCTTCCAAGCAACGTTGACGCTGAACGGTCCCTTCTGGGCTCCGTCTTCGTTAATAACGAAAACTACTACCGGATCGTGGAATTTCTACGCCCGGAGGACTTCTATCTCGACGCCCATCGGGTAATTTTCCGCACCATGCTCACGTTGATGGAGAATTCCCGCGCCATCGATTTGATCACCCTTCAGGATGAACTTCTGCGGGCCTCTTCACTGGAAAGTGCAGGCGGCATCGGTTACCTGTCGGGTCTGATGGACGGCATCCCTCACCTCCTGAACATCGAGCACTACATCGAGATTATTCGGGACCGCTCGCTCTTGAGGCAGATGATCGGCTCGGCGAGCAAGATGATGTCCGAATGCTTCGACCAGGCGGAGGCGGCCGATGCGATTCTCGATAAGGCCGAGCAGTCTTTGTTCAACCTGTCGGAGCATCGGAGCAAAGCGGGATTCGTTTCCGTCGGGGCCATGCACGACGAAGCCACCCAGCTCCTGACGCGCCTGTACGAAGACAAGGAAATGATCACCGGCATTCCGACGGGGTTCACGGACCTCGATCGCAATACGTCGGGCTTTCAACCGGGCGATCTCGTGATTCTCGCCGCCCGGCCTTCGATGGGCAAGACGGCACTGGCCCTGAACATGGCGCAACACGTCGCTGTGAAGAAGGGATTGCCGGTCGGTATCTTCAGCCTGGAAATGTCGCGGCAACAGTTGCTCATGCGTTTTCTATGCGCGCAGTCCATGGTGGATGCTCACAAAGTGCGCACGGGATACATTGCGCGGGACGACTTTCAGCAGCTGATCGATGCGCTCGCGGTTGTGACTCAGGCACCGCTGCACATCGACGATTCGTCGTCGCTCACGATCATGGAAATGCGAGCGAAGGCGAGGCGCTTGAAAGCCGAGCATGGGCTGAAGCTCCTTATCGTAGATTACCTCCAGTTGATGTCGTCTTATGGACGAGTGGAGAATCGAGTTCAAGAAATCTCGGGAATCTCCCGCGGACTCAAGGCACTCGCCAAAGAACTCGAAGTCCCGGTGATTGCGCTCTCGCAGTTGAGCCGCGCACCTGAGCAGCGGCAGGGCGATCACCGTCCGCAGCTCTCCGACCTGCGCGAGTCCGGTTCCATCGAGCAGGATGCCGACGTGGTTCTGTTCATCTATCGTGAAGAGGTCTACAAGCAGGACGAAGAAAATCAGGGTAAAGCGGACCTGATTATATCCAAGCAACGTAACGGCCCGATCGGAACGGTGAAGCTCGCGTTCCTCAAGCAATACACGAAATTCGAAAACCTCATGGAAGCGTACTGACCTTGAAGGCCAGAACTCAGTATGCTTGCCAGCAGTGCGGGCATATCTCGCCGAAATGGATCGGTCGGTGCCCGTCGTGCAGCGCCTGGAATTCACTCGTCGAGGAGCGCGCTGTTACGAGCGGCAGTGCCGACGATCGCCCGCGTTCCTGGGATTCTACTCCGGTCGCTTTCGAGGAAATCGCGGGAGCGGACGTTCCGCGAACGCCGACGGGGATTGCCGAATTCGATCGAGTCCTTGGCGGCGGTGTCGTTGCCGGTGCGCTGATTCTGCTGGGCGGCGATCCCGGAGTCGGCAAGTCCACGCTGATGCTGGACGTTGCGTCTCGCCTGTCGGGATCAACCCGTGTGCTCTATGCTTCGGGCGAAGAATCCGCGCAGCAGATCAAGTTGCGCGGGAGTCGCATGAACATCCCCGCGGGCGATTTGCAGATCTATGCCGAGATGTCTGTAGAGAAGATTCTCGCTGCTGCGGAAACCCTGCAGGCCGGCGCCGTCATCATCGATTCAATCCAGACGACCTTCAGCGAGAAACTGGAAATGGCGCCGGGAAGTATCGGCCAAGTGCGTGAGGTCGCGTCTCAGCTCCTGTTTTGGACAAAGAAGACTCACGTGCCTGCGTTCCTGATTGGCCACGTCACGAAAGATGGCTCGCTCGCCGGGCCGAAGGCGCTCGAACACATCGTCGATACCGTTCTTTATTTCGAAGGACCGCGGCAGCATCCTCATCGTATTGTTCGAACGATCAAGAATCGTTTCGGCCCCGCGAATGAACTCGGAATTTTCGAGATGGCGGGCTCCGGCTTGCGGCCGGTGGAGAAGCCTTCGGGCTTGTTCCTGTCGCAATCCGAGACGATGAAGCCGGGATCGGCCGTGGTGTCCTGCGTCGAAGGTTCGCGACCTTTGCTTGTCGAGATTCAGGCGCTGGTGTCGCGCACCCATTTCGGTTCGCCGCGCCGTTTGGCTACGGGCGTCGATCCTCAACGGCTCGCGCTGTTGTCTGCGGTTCTCGAGAAGCGGCTCGGCGTTAATCTCTGGGATCAGGATATCTATCTGAATGTCGTTGGCGGTCTGGAAGTTTCAGAACCGGCCGCCGATCTTGCGATTGTCGCGGCGATCCTTTCCAGTTTGTTTAACAAGCCCCTGATGGCCTCGACGGTCGTCTTCGGAGAGATCGGCCTCGGCGGCGAAATCCGCCCGACGATGTTTACCGAACTACGTCTGAAGGAAGCGCTGATGCTCGGATTCACGCGAGCAGTGACGCCATTGCTGACCGCTCCGTTGGAACTCCGAAAGAACGCGATGGAGATCCTGCCCGTTCGAAATATTCAAGAAGCGCAGCCCGCTTTGTTTGGTTAGCGCTCTCTTACTGCAGCACTTTGCCGATACGGTCCCACCGTATTGCCCATTGTTTAAATCCCGCGAAAAATAGACCAACTTCGCCGTTCCAATGAGTTGCTTCTGTTGCACTGGACCGGTGAAACGGCTGTCCTGGCTGCGAGTTTCCACAAAGTTGATTGATTTTGGGAAACCGCCAGTTTCATAACCTCTTTAGCTCCAAAGACTCACCAGTCTGGCGCGTAACATGCTGGAGTGGTCCGCGGGACGAGAATTGAGGACATCGTGAGAGTACGAGTTTTGCATGAAAACCATAGGGGCCGCCCGGAGGATCAAATGTCTGCGGAAGTGAGATCGCCGCACCGCGTGTTGCCGAAAAAAACTTCCTGGGAAGAAGCTCTAGCCAGATTTGAGGAGGACGCGCCTTCTGCACCGGCTGATTCCGATCGTACTGACGGAACGACGACTTCGAACGCACATCGATAGCATCTCTGTCTTGA
>Ga0190274_10000878_pt1 | contig 17461 bp, 13 predicted proteins | sample Popmic531T_FD_133002 | JGI IMG/M metagenome (GOLD analysis project Ga0190274, IMG submission 133002) | Populus adjacent soil microbial communities from riparian zone of Yellowstone River, Montana, USA - 531 T | ecosystem: Environmental > Terrestrial > Soil > Riparian zone | place: USA: Montana... | reverse complement strand
TTTTTCAGATATCTTGTTTACGAGGTCAGCTTTTCTCATTTATTAAAATTTTAGCAGTTAATTTGCTCTAATGTAGGACAAAATATGGTGATTGTCAAAGGGATAGGCAATTTTTTTTTAACCAATGACTTTTAATAAAGAACTTTTATCAACATTTCCGGTTTTATTGCTGCAATGGAACAGCCATCAGAATACCCGGAAAATGCCATGGAAGGGAGAAAAAGATCCTTATAAAATATGGTTAAGCGAGATCATACTTCAACAAACAAGGGTAGAACAGGGACTGAAGTACTATGAAAAATTTATAACTGTTTTCCCTGATATAAATAAACTTGCTGCTGCAAAAGACGAAAAGATCTATAAGCTATGGGAAGGGTTGGGTTATTATTCCCGCTGTAAAAATTTGATTGAGACAGGAAGGTTCATTTCAAAAAAATTAAAGGGGAGATTCCCTGATACATTTGAAGACATTCTTTCTTTGAAAGGAGTTGGGAATTATACAGCATCTGCTATCGCTTCTTTTGCATATAATCTTCCTTATGCAGTTGTTGACGGAAATGTTTTTCGTGTACTATCAAGAGCTTTTGGTATCAAAAAACCAATTGATAGTACAGAAGGGAAAAAACTTTTTTCCCAATTGGCTTTTCAATTATTGGATAAAGAACAACCTGGTATTTACAACCAGGCTTTGATGGATTTTGGCGCAGTCATTTGCAAACCACAAAACCCGCTTTGTCATAATTGTATTTTAAAGGATCATTGTTTTGCCTATAAAAAGGGCCTTGTAAATAAACTTCCCGTAAAGACAAAACAGATAAAAATAACTACACGTTGGTTCAATTATCTTGTGATCGGTTATAATGATAAGATCTACATACGTAAGAGAATCGGCAATGACATTTGGAGAAACCTGCATGAGTTTGTTTTATTCGAAACCAATACAAATGCCTCTGCGAAAAGACTTTTAGCAAGAGCGGAGAAAGAAAAAATTCTTAAAAAAAATTCCTATAAAGTTGTGTCGATTTCTCCTCTTTATTCACAACAATTATCACATCAAAAGATCGAGGGCCGGTTTATTAAAATCACTATCAAAAAAGAAATTGTTTTACCGGGTTTTAAACCAGTCTCTTTAAAACAACTGTCACGCCACGCTTTTCCAAGGTTTCTCAATGCATATTTTGAAAAGACGGTTCCCGATACCCCATAAAAAAATTCAGATTACCGATAAAAAAAATTAATTTTAAAGAGCATTGAACTCTAGAGAAGATTTTTAATAACGAAAAATTATCACTATGAGAGGCGTAAACAGGGTCATGCTTATTGGCAATCTTGGAAAAGATCCCGACGTACAAGTATTGGAAGGCAATATCGCCGTAGCAAAATTTCCACTCGCAACAACTGAAACTTTTAAAGACCGGGGCGGTAAACTGGTATCTCAAACAGAATGGCATACCGTTGTTTTATGGAGGGGACTTGCTGAATTGGCGCAGAAGTATCTTCACAAAGGAAGTTTAGTTTATATTGAAGGGCGCCTGAGAACCCGTAACTGGGATGATAAAGAAGGGCATCGCAAGTTTGCAACCGAAGTGGTTGGCGATAACCTTATAATGCTTGATAAAAGAACAGATGGCGGCACACATATTGATAGCACCCATAGTGAAAATCTGGGTAGTCATGAAGTTCCTCCTGCCACCGATGCTTCGCAGGATTTACCCTATTAATTAATCTACCTGAAAACTTTACTTTTGCAACAATATCCACAGGCAGGTTAACACCTGCCTGTGTGGCTATGATTAATCACCAAAAACACTTGCTTTGGATTATCACTCGGTCATTACATTTTTTTCTGATAATCTTCTATTCACTTTTCTTGCGGTTAAAGCTGATGGAACAATTATTCTTGGGGCTTTATTATTTGGATTAATGACACTTTCATTTTTTATTGCAGCCGGTGAAGTAGCCTTGTTCTCTTTGCATAACAAGGACATTAATATGCTGAAAACAAAACAGCATTCATCCGCACGCCGTATTGTTGATCTTCTTGATGAACCTAAAGAAGTCTATACTTCATTGCTTATAGCGGGTACTTTTTTTAATATATGTATTATCGTGCTTTCTAATTTTCTTATAAATGAATTATTGAATTTAGGCAGCTCATTGGTTAGGTTAGGTTCATTTGCATATATCGCCGAATTATTGATCAAGGTTCTTATGATCGCATTTATCCTTGTATTTTTTTGCCGCATTTTGCCAAAGGTTTGGGCTACGCAAAATAATCTGCGGGTTGCTTATGATTGTTCTTATGTTATTGAAGGAATTCATCTTTTGTTGGTACGCATAAGCAGAAGAATGGTGGCAATTGCAGATGTGATTGGCAGAAGACTCGGCGCCACAAAAAGCCGCATCGCCAGCTTGCAGGAGTTAAATGAAGCAATTGATATTACTACCGATGAAGAAACTTCCATTGAAGAAAAGAACATTTTAAAGGGCATTGTCAAATTTGGAAACATTTCTGTTAAGCAAGTCATGCGTACCCGCCTTGATGTAAGCGGTATCGAATACAATATTCCTTTGTACGATCTGTTTAAAAAAGTGGAAGAGCTTCATTATTCAAGATTACCCGTTTATAAAACAAGTCTTGATGAAGTGGTTGGCATTCTGAATACAAAAGATCTACAGGCACATTTGCAACAGCCGGAAGATTTTGACTGGCATGTTTTATTGCGACAACCCTTTTTTGTTCCCGAAACTAAATTGATCGAAGACCTGCTCAAAGATTTTCAAAGTAAACGAATTCACTTTGCTGTTGTGGTTGATGAATTTGGCGGCACAAGCGGCATTATTACAATGGAAGATATACTTGAAGAGATCATAGGAGAAATAAAAGATGAGTTTGATGAAGAAGAAGGTAATATCAGGAAAATAGATGAGAGTACTTTCATATTTGAAGGCAAAACAACTATAAACGATGCTTGCAAAGCAATGAAGATCCCGAAAGATACGTTTGATCCGGTGAAGGGTGATAGTGAATCAATGGCGGGTCTTGTATTGGAGTTATCGGGGGAATTTCCTACGACCAACACAGTCGTTACTACCGGCGATTTCGAATTTACGGTACTGGAAGCATATAAAAACAGGATCATGGAAATTAAAGTCACCATTAAACGCAGTCTTGATTAATGAAAACTATTTGTTATTTTTTTTTTGCAGCAATATTCTTTGTTTCAATTTTATCCTGTAACACCAATTATACAGTTGACAAAAAAAGAGGGTATTATAGAATTGATTTCCCCCAAAAACAATATAGACTCTTTGATCAGCCGGGTTTTCCTTATTCGTTTGAATATCCAGTTTATGCCAATGTAGTAAAGGATAGCACTTTTTTTGACAATAAACCCGAAAACGATTGGTGGATCAATATCGATTTTCCACAATTTCATGGAAGAGTTTTTGTAAGCTATAAAGAGATCGGGAAAAACAATTTTGATTCACTGATCAATGATGCTTTTACAATGAGCTATAAACAACATGTTCAAAAAGCATCTTCCATAGAACCGAGGCCATTTCGTACTCCCAATAATGTTGACGGAATTTATTTTACACTGGAAGGAGAAACAGCAACATCTAACCAGTTTTTTCTCACTGATTCAGTAAAACATTTTTTGCGTGGCGCATTATATTTTGATGCCACACCAAATGAAGATTCTCTTTCCATTGTAAATGATTTTTTGAAAAAAGACCTCCAATACCTGATCAATACCCTGAAATGGAAATAGGCCGGCTTTGATTCCCCCGTTGAATTATAATTTACACTGTCAGGTCTGTTTATTAATTTGTTAAACCAAACTGACTATTATGAAAATTCAGAAAACATCCCTTTTGTTTTCCTTTATTGTTTTATCAGCGATTAAAACTTTTTCTCAGCAAGGTGCTGCTGTTGATTCTATTAAATCTTCACTTGCAAAGGCAAATACGCCGGAGGAAAAAGTTTATTGGCTCGATAATCTTTCACGAACATTAATGAATGTAAACCTTCCCCAGGCTGAGGATTACGGAAAACAATTGATAACTTTTGCAGAAGAAACAAGAGATCGAAAACTAATGGTGAAGGCGTATATGTCAAATGGGGAACGCTGTGGATATTTGGCAGCGCAAAAAGCCTACTTGAGCAGATCGATCGAATATTATAATAAAGCATTGGAAATTGCAAGGCAGAATAAAATGGAAGAGAGGATCGGAGAGATCCAGTTGCGACTCACTGGAATTTATCTTATAGCTCCCGATAAAGAGAAGGCTCTCCAAAATATCAATCAGGCGTTTTCTCTTACTTCAACATTGAAAAATGACAGCCTGTTGGCTGAATCACATAGCATGTATGGGCAGGTTTATCAGGCAAGAAATGAAAAAACACTTGCGCTGAGGCATTTCCTGAATGCTTTACGTATTGCTGAAAGCATAGATAATACTACAGTTTTGCGCAATTGCTATGTTCATCTTTCAAACTTTTACACAAGGATCGGGGACAATGATAAGGCGATCGATTACTACATGAAAGCATATAATATGCTTGACCGAATGAAGGAAAAAAATGTTCCTTACCAACGATGTATAGATATTAACACATTGGGCAATTTATTTGCAAATAAAAAAAACTATGACATTGCCATCAGTTATTTCGAACGGTCGATTCGTATGGCTGACTCGCTGAAATTTGCATCCTTGAAAATTCCAGGTTTCCTCAGCCTCATCAATCAATATCTGCGAATTGACCAGCCGCAAAAAGCTCTCGATTATTTCAATTCTTCTGCCGGCGATAACATGAAAAAATTTGTGACAGGAATTGGCTTAAGTCCTGTTATCGATCAGTCATACGGTTATATATATACTGAGTTGGGCCGGTTTGATTCAGCTAAATATCATTTCGGCAAAGCCACATCTTATTTTGAAAACAATACAAATGAATCAAATAAAATAAATTTTTACATCCAGTTGGCCAATATGTATAAAAAGGTAGGTGAGAAGGCGAAAGCAATTGAATACTATCAAAAAATAAAAGAATTGAGTGAAAAGAATGGATCGTTGGAAGGTATTCGTACCGCTGCAAAGCAACTTGATTCATTATACCTGGCAACAGGTGATTATAAACAAGCCAGTTTGTACAATTCTATTTATTACAAGTTTAAAGATAGTATAGAAAAACAGAACAAAGAGAATGAACTGGCGCAAATAGAAGCGTCGGATGAACAGCAACGGCAGGAAAGGATATTGGCTGAAAAGGAAGAAGCAAAGGAAAAGAGAATTCGTGTGCAATATATGGGGATCATTATCGGGATTGGCATATTGTTTATTGGACTGGTAATGATGGGATGGTTCAAAGTTTCAGCCAACACAATTAAAGCAATAGGATTTTTTTCCTTCCTTATATTTTTTGAATTCATCTTTCTGATCTTCAAAAAAAATATTTATGGGCTAACGCATGGAGAACCTTTGTATGATCTTGCCTTTATGATTGGGCTTGCCGCAGTACTTGTTCCGTTACATCATTGGCTGGAACATAATGTTATTCATTTTCTCACTTCACATCATATGCTAAAATTGCGTGGAATATTTTCCGGGAGGGGAGAAGAAAATTCTTAAATACATTTGCAAAAAATAGCGAAGTGATAATAATTGATAATAAGCAGATAAGTGATGATGTAGTGGAAACCCAATTCGTTTGTGATCTGTCCAAATGTAAAGGCGGTTGCTGTGAAGACGGTGATGCTGGTGCGCCGCTTGATGATGAAGAATTGGAGATCGTTAATGAAATGTATGAAAAGGTAAAGCCTTATCTTACTAAAGCTTCAATAAAAGAAATTGAACGTAAAGGAAAATATGTTTATGACCGGGAATTCGGTTGGGTAACGCCAACACTTGCAAGTGATAACGAGATATGTGTATATGCAATCAGGGAAAAAAGCGGAATGATCAAATGTGCCTTTGAACAGGCTTACTATGATGGAATTATTCCATGGAAAAAACCGATCAGTTGTCACCTGTACCCGATCACTGTAAAAAAGGGGAAGTATGGTGATTACGAAAGAATAAACTATGAACCTAGAGAAAAACTCTGTAGTCCGGGTTGTGCTTTGGGGGAAAAATTAAAGGTCCGCACATTCGAATTTTTAAAAGAACCGTTGATCAGAAAATATGGGCAGGAATTTTATGATGCCTTGGAAAAAGCAGCCAAAGAATATTATCATGCAACCGCGAAATGATAGCTTATAAAGAGGTCAAATCAATTCTCAATAAACATAAGAAAAGGGATAGCAGGTTCCTTGATGATTATTCTGTCAATCCTTACGAAGGCTGCGGATTTAATTGCACTTACTGTTATGTGCACGGCAGCAAATACGGCGAAAATCTTGCAGAGAAAATTGTAATAAAAAAAGGTGCTGCTGCAATCCTTGATAAACAACTTGCAAATCGTGCTAAGAAAAATGAATTTGGATTTATAGCAGTCGGCTCAGCTACTGATGCCTATTTGCAGGTGGAAGAGGAAATTGGTTTAACAAAGGAATTGTTGCAGGTGATCCTTAAGCACAGGTTCCCTGTTTTTATTTCTACAAAATCTGAATTGATAAAAAAAGATCTTGACCTGTTAAACCAAATTGATGCAAATGCAATTCTACCCGAAGATCTAAAGCAAAATCCCGGTCGCGGAGTTATCATTTCGTTTTCCTTTTCTACACTTGATGAAAAACTGGCAAAGCAAATTGAACCGGGTGCTCCGTCTCCGCAAAAAAGAATGGAGACATTAAAACTTTTCAGTGACAATGGTTTTTTATGTGGAGTAAATGCAATGCCATTATTACCTTACATAACTGATACAGCCGAGGAGATAGAAAAGATCGTGGTAGCTGCAAAAAAATATGGTGCAAATTATATTTTGATAGCCGGCCTGACTCTTTTTGGAAATGATGAACGAGATAGTAAGCAACTGGTTTTTAAGTTTCTCAGAAATAATTATCCTGATCTGTTAGAAAAGTATGAGAAGATGTACGGGTCGGTTTATTACTCGTCATGGCAGTATCAGCAAGAACTAAAGAAAAGAGGCGATACACTTTGTGTAAAATATAAAATCAAAAATAGTATTCGCTGATGTCAGTTTTATTAAAGCAGGTTCAAAAAGAATTAAAAGAACATTCAACTCCGGAAGCCAAAGCTGCGGCATTAAAATTTGTTCCCAATGCTGAAAAAGTTTACGGGATCAGAACTCCGGTATTGAATTTATTAGCTAATAAATATAAGGATGGCGGATTTGATTTAGCAAAAGAATTATGGAGTTCTGGAGCATTTGAAGAAAAGTTGCTTGCTGCAAAACTGCTGAATGTAATTTGTAAAAAAGATCCACTGCTTTCTTTAAAGTTGGTTGCGAAGTTTTCAAAAGATATTTCTGATTGGGCCGTATGTGATGCGATGGGAATGCAAAGTTTGAAACCTGTTGCCAAAAAAATTCAAAAAGAAATTTTTGATCTGTCAGCAAAATTGATAAAGTCAAAAAACCTCTGGGAAAGACGATTATCACTGGTGATCATTGAAGTCTTCACAAAAGACAAGTCATTGCATCCTGAAATAATGAAAAGAGTAAAGATGCTGGAGAACGACGAAGAGTATTATGTAAAAAAGGCGGTGGTATGGATAAAAAGGAATTTTGAGAAAGGAAGATAAACTCAGTTTATATTTGTAAACATGTCCGAACACTCACAATCATTTATTGCAAAAAGCGCTGACAAAACTGCTGACAGAGAACATCGTCGCAAGATCAATTTTAATATTGGCAAGTATAATGCTGTGGTGCCAAAAGGGAAAGCGCAATTTATCAATGTGAATCTTGCAAGGGAGAAAGCAAAAAATATAAAATGGAAGGCGATCGAAAATCTGGATAAAATGCTGGAGGGTTTCGAGGCAAAGATCACTAAACGTGGGGCACATGTAATTTGGGCAGAAGATGCAAAGCAGGCATTGGAAGAAATTGGAAAAATTTGTGCGGAGAAAAATTGCAAAACATTGGTGAAGAGTAAGAGCATGGTGACGGAAGAAATTCATTTGAATAAATTCCTGGAAGAACAGGGAATTGAAAGCATAGAAACAGACTTGGGGGAATATATTCAGCAATTGGATGGCGAACCGCCTTATCATATTGTTACTCCTGCCATGCATAAGAGCAAAGAAGATGTGGCAAAACTATTTGCAGAAAAATTAGGGACAGATCCAAAGCTGACACCCGAGCAACTTACATTAGTTGCAAGAGACGTATTGCGAAAAAAATATGCAGAGGCGGAAGTAGGAGTTACCGGAGCCAATTTTATTATTTCTGATATCGGTGGGATCGCAATAACAGAAAATGAAGGCAATGCAAGATTAAGTTGTTCGATGCCGAAGACACATATCGTGGTGGCAGGGATAGAAAAAGTTATTCCATCAATGAATGATCTTGCTTTGTTCTGGCCGTTATTGGCGACTTACGGAACAGGTCAAAAAATAACTGTATATAGTACAATAGTAACCGGTCCGAAGCAAGAAAAAGAAACTGATGGTCCTGACGAAATGTATGTGATACTGCTTGACAATGGAAGAACAAATATTCTTGCAAACGAAAAATCAAGAGAGAGTCTGTATTGCATTCGATGTGGCGCTTGTTTGAATGCCTGCCCTGTCTATAAAAATATTGGTGGTCATGCTTATGAAGCTACATACAGCGGGCCAATTGGTTCGGTGATAACTCCGCATTTGCAAGGAATGAAAGAATGGAAACACCTTAGTTATGCATCTTCACTCTGCGGCAATTGTACCGAAGTATGTGCTGTGAAAATTAATTTGCACGAATTGCTGCTGGAAAATAGGCATGAAGCAGTTGATGAAGGTGACAGCAGTTTTGCAGAACGTACGGGATGGAAATTATGGAAACAGGCTATGCTCAAACGCAGCCTGATGAATATGGGAAACAGAACAATAAAAAATTGGGTGGTGAATACTTTATTAAAAGGGTGGAAGGAACACAGGAGCGAAATGGAGTTTCCTAAAAAATCTTTCAATCAAATGTGGAAGGAAAAATACGGAAACAGATAATTATCTTCATTGCGTGATTATTTACGCAAATAGGATTACTCCCCGCCTCCAATATATTGCTGATTTTATCGGTAAAGAAATTACAGGGCAACCCTTTCAACTTACAACGGATGAATCTTTTTTCTATGATTATAAGGGCCCGAAGCTCAATTACGGTTATGAACCTGTTTCAAATGATGAGATATTGATAGTTAATTATCCATTACTATTTGAAGATTCGATCAAAAAACAAAATATCTCTTGCTTTAAGCTAAACGATTTTCCGGCATTTTTTAAATCTGAAGGCGATTATCCGTTTGACATCTTCTCCGCTGTTTTTTATTTACTCAGTCGTTATGAAGAATACCTTCCCCATAAAAAAGATACGTATGGAAGGTATGCTCATGAAAACTCGCTTGCCTTCAAAAAGGGATTTTTAAATATTCCTTTAGTAAATATTTGGATCGAAGATTTCAAAAAAGTATTGAAGAAGAAATTTCCAACTCTCAATCTTCAATCCTCAACCTTCAATTTTCAACCCACCTACGATATTGATGAGGCATTTGCATTTAAGAATAAAGAAGTTTCAAAAATAATAGGAGGTCTTGCAAGATCCTTAATGAAAGCTGAATGGGCAATTGTAAATAAAAGGGTGAAAGTACTTCGTGGAAAAACAACTGATCCTTATGATGCATATGAGTGGATGGATAAACTACATGAAAGGAATAGTTTAAACCCATTGTATTTTTTTCATGTAGCCATTGAGAAAGGAAAGTATGATAAGAATATTTCTCCTTCACATCCGGCAATGTTGCAAATAATAGGGCAGCATGCTAAAAAATATTCTATCGGAATTCACCCTTCATGGGCAAGCGGGGATAATGAAAATTTGCTGGAAAGTGAAATTGAAACTCTTGAGTCGGCAACAAGCAAAAAAATAACTGCTTCACGGCAGCATTATATTCGATTTACTTTGCCTCAAACTTTTCGTAGATTAATAGCTGCGGGTATTACGGATGATCATTCGATGGGCTATGGTAGTATCAACGGCTTTCGTGCATCGGTGACTTGCTCCTTTTATTGGTATGATCTGGAGAAAGAAGAACAAACAAATCTTTTGCTTCATCCTTTCTGTTTTATGGAAGCCAATTCATTTTTCGAACAAAAATATTTACCGCAAAGGGCTTATGAAGAAATGATGCATTACTATAATGTTGTTAAAGCTGTTAATGGCACACTCATTACTATCTGGCATAATAATTTTTTAGGGACATATCCTATGTTCCGTGGGTGGAGAGATGTGTATGAAGAGTTCGTACGGCAAGTGAGTGGGAAGCCGTGAGTGGTTAATGGTGAATGGTGAATAGAATTGTTGCAGTACAAGAGTGCGACGCAAGAAAAGCTAAATAGTAGCAAGCCACCTGACCTCATCCTCCAACTCCTTCTCTATTAGAATAATTCTATGCAATTAGTGAAAGAGCAATCTAAGTCTCCCCTTTAGGGGGACAGGGAGTTAAACTCCTTCCGTTTCTGGTTGTTCAGTATTTGTAATTTTATATGCTTTATTAACCAGGAATACTCCAAGTAAGGTAATAAGACCACCAATGGCGAGATAGATAGTAAGCTTTTCATCAAATATCATAGAACCTAGTACAACAGCAACGATAGGATTAATGTATGCATAAATTGAAGCTTGTTCGGTCGGTAGATTTTGCAGTGCATATAAATAGCAAACAAAAGCGATCAATGAACCGAAGATGACAAGATAAGCAATGGCCGTCCACGATTGCCATGGAATGGCTGTAAGTGCAACAGCTTTTCCGGTTGCTGCAGAAAAACTATACAACACAATTCCGCTAATGACCATTTGAAGACCGAGACCAAAATATGGATTGAATCGAACAGCTTGCTTTTTTGTATAAAGTGTAGCAATTGCCCATGTCCATGTAGCAATTACAGAAAGTAAAATGCCCCAACGGAATTGCGGATCAAAAAATTCATTCAGGTGATCATAAAAAATTACGCATACGCCACCAAAGCCAAGTAACAAACCAACAATTGCCATCACTGGCATTTTTCCTTTTGATACAAAGAGCCCGATGACCACCAGCCATAATGGAAAGATGGCGCCGATGATAGCGCCAAGGCCTGCAGAAATTTTGTATTGTAAGGCAAGTGTGCTGAGCCCATTACTGATCATGAAATTTAGGAAGCTCAGTACAATTATCGGGATCCATTCTTTGCCTTTAGGCAATGGAATTCTTTTGTAAAGAAAGAAGCCGACATAACAAATGCCACCGAGCATTTGCCTGATGGCTGCCATTTGCAATGCATCAGGAATATATTTTACACCTTGTTTGCTTGCCAGCCAGGTGGTGCCCCAAAGTATGCATACCAATGAAAGTGCAAAGATGGCTTTAGCTCTTGTTCCTTTTTTGTGAATGGTCAAAGGATTCAGCGCTGATAAACTTTTTAAAGCATCAGTGGATTGCGATAAGGTTTTATTAAAATCGAATAAAGGCATGAACGATTATGAACTTAGCTTTTGTACTACTATTAAACTTTAGTTGCGACGCTCCGTTCAACTCAACAACTCTATTCACTCTCTGTGAATTGTCAGTAGTGAGTTGTTAGTAATCTACTCACCACTGACCACTCACTAATGTTTAAAGTGTCTCATTCCTGTCATCACCATCGCCAGTTTATTTTCAACACAATAATCAATTGAATCGTTATCCCGTATAGAACCACCGGGTTGTATGAATGCTTCAATACCTACAACATGACTCATCTTCACACAATCATTAAATGGAAAGAATGCGTCACTTGCCAATACTGCACCAGTAAGATCAAAATTAAATTGTCTTGCCTTTTCAATTGATTGGCGCAACGAATCAATACGACTTGTTTGCCCGCAACCTTTTCCGATCAGCTGTTTATTTTTTACCAATGCAATGGCATTTGATTTTAGATGCTTACAAATAAGATTAGCAAACTTCAGGTCTTCTTTTTCTGAGATTGTTGTTTCCCTGCCACCAACTTCCTTCCATTCAGAAAAATTACCTTCATCTGTTCCTTGTATCAACACTCCATTTAATAATGAACGGAACATTTCTTTTGAGTTTTCACTTTTGCCCTTTGATTTTAAAAGGATCCTGTTCTTTTTTGATTTGAGAACAAGTAACGCATCATCATTAAAAGCCGGAGCGATCAACACTTCAAAAAATATTTCATTTATAGCATCAGCTGTTGCCTTATCAATTGTGCCATTGCAAACCAATACACCGCCAAAAGCAGATTCAGGATCACCTGCAAGGGCAGCATCCCAGCTTTCTTTTACTGTTGCTCGTTGTGCCACTCCGCAAACATTGGTGTGTTTGATGATCGCAAATGTTGTATCAGTAAACTCTTTTATGATTTGAACAGCCGCATCTACATCAACAAGATTGTTATAAGAAAGTTCTTTACCATTCAACTGCTCAAATAATTCATTCAGGTTACCGAAGAATGCAGCTTTCTGGTGTGGATTCTCGCCATAGCGCATTGCTTTTTCTTCTTTATTAAATGGAGTAGTAACAGAAAGCTTGTGAAAATAATTTGAGATAGCAGTGTCATAAGCCGTGCATACATCAAAGGCTTTAATAGCAAATAGCCGCCTTTGCTCAAATGATGTTTCTCCGTTTTGCTCTTTTATTATTTTTTCAAGCAATGAATAGTCTGACTTATTAGCAACAACAACAACATCTTTATGATTTTTACCTGCACCACGGATCATGGATGGTCCACCGATATCAATTTTTTCAATGATGGCTTTTTCATCTGTGGTTGAAGCAACAGTTTCTTCGAAAGGATAAAGGTCAACGATCACAAGATCAATTTCAGGAATGTTGTATTGCTTCATTTCCGCCACATGCGTTTCATCATCTCTTTTTCCAAGAATTCCGCCAAATACAGATGGGTGTAAAGTCTTTACTCTACCGCCAAGAATAGACGGATAAGTAGTGAGATCCTCAACGGGTACAACTTTCACTCCCAGCTTTTCAATAAAACTTTGTGTGCCACCGGTGGAATAAATAGTAACACCAAGTTCGGACAGCAATTTCACAATAGGCTCAAGACCATCTTTGTAGAAAACAGAGATGAGGGCAGACTGAATTTTTTTGTTCATAGTTTTTTAAAAATTGGGGGCAGGCAATCGTCAGAGAAGCCGCAAATGTAAGCTACCGGAGGTTCATCACAAAAGCCCCTTTTTCACTTACATCATGACAGGGAATATGTAATGAATCGCAATCCTTTTTCCAATAATTAATTTTCCATGCAAGACAGGAGCCGTCAAAAACAACTTGTTTTATAGAAAATGTTTCTGCCAGTTTATTAAAATATAGTTTAGGATTACCGGAGATTAGCAGAAGATCAACTGAGATCTTTTCATCAAGCGGAGCAAAATATTTTGTTAGGCTTATCGTCATTATTGTTTTGTTATTGTAGGCTATTAAATTCTCCTGGTGTTGATAATTTTCAAAATTTATGGCCGATTCAATGCGATGTAAAACCCTTGATGGCTTTATATGAAAATTTCTTATAAAATCATCTGCTAACAGATCTGAATCACCAACGAAGAAATATTTTCTTCCATCAATAAAGTCAATGGCTCTTTTTTGTGGTACGTTATAAATGATCAGCTGATTGCGGTTATTTGCCTGGATAAATGAAATGGTCCGCAACACAACGAATCCAAACAAAGCTACCAATGCATATTTAAGTCCGGCCTTACTTTTTTCCATTAGCCAAAAGCCAAACCCTGTAGCTACCCCAAACAACAAAATTGTTTGAAGAATTGAGATTTGAAGACCATCCCATAAAGAAAATGGCAGTATCTCAATTCGTTCGATATAAGAATTCATTATCCAGATAAGCCAGGAAAGAATTTTACCGATAAATGTTGCAATGACAGGGATGAAAGAAACGACACATAATAGAATTTCACCAAGCAGGACCAGGCTTGATAATGGTACTGCCAAAAAATTGGTCAGTAAGAAATAATTCGGGAATTGATGAAAATGATAAATGCTAAACGGCACTGTAAGAATTTGCGCTGCGATCGTTACTGAATTTAGTTTCCATATAAAATCCAATAGTTTGTTTTTTATGTAAAACCAATTATAGATCGGTTGCATAAAGATGACAATACTTAACACTGCAGCGTATGATAACTGAAAGCCAACATCCCAAAGCCAGTAAGGGTTGATGCATAACAGTAACAATGCCGACAAGGCAAGTGTATTGTAGATAGATGATTTTCTTTCAAACGAATCTCCTAATACTATACAGGTAAACATGACTGCTGAACGAAGAACCGAAGGCTGTGCACCAGCCAATAAACTGAATAGCCACAAACCTGTGAGAATAAAAATAGGTCGCAACCATTTTAGTTTTCTTTTTTGTAATGGTTTAAATAGCAAAATTAACAGCCAATAAATAAGCCCGAGATGCAAACCTGAGATAGCAATAACATGAACAACGCCGGTATTACTGTAAGATTGCACGAGTGTTTTATCAAGATCATCTTTATATCCTATTAGTAATGCTTCTGCTAAACCTAATTCTTTTTCGCCTTTAATATTTTTGCGAAGAATGCTGAGCACTTTTTCCCGGCTTGTATTAATGAACTGTTTAAAGATTTTTTTATTGGTGGTTGACAAAATTTCAAACTCGTTTTCTTTTAAATAAACCTGGTGGGTGATCCCCTGGAACAATGAATATCTTTTATAATTGAACCCACCGGAGTTGCCGGAATTTTTTATTTCCTGGAGTGGTTTTGTGATGATCAATTGTGAACCATATGCAAGAGTTGACAGAGAACTGCCTTTTTTAAAATAAAGAATGATAGTTCCCTTGGTTTTAACGCAAGAGTCATTTTGTAAAATATAATCTACTGATGCATTTGCTTTATGGGATCTTGTTTTTTCAACAGGATTTTCAATTAATGTTACAATAAGTGGATTTTCATTTTTATAGTTTTTGCCAAACCAATTTTTATCATGCTGAATGTTTTTATACCATGATAACAATCCGCCCAGGGCAATAAATAATATAATAACTGCTACCCCGCTTAAAGCAGAAAGTTTATATCGTTCAAAAAAAGGGATCAGGAAAAACGTGATTGTTGTTATTGAAGAGATGCATAATAGTATACATAAAACTCCGGGTGAGATCTTCAAATGCCCTTGTAAAATAATTCCAGCAATTAAAGGAAGCAGGAACCGGATGAACGGTGCTTTCTTCCATATATGAATTTCTGGCAAAGACATTTACAAAAGGTAAAACACACTTAATATCTTTTCAATACCACTTTACGGGTATTTCTTATAGCTTCGTACCTTTCAACAATGAGAAATTTTATGAAAAAACTTTTGTTTATACCAGTATTGATCATATGCAGTAATTTATTTTCTCAAACTCTTCAGCAGATCGAGTCAAAAAGAGTTGGCTTGCCAAATGGTTGGAGTCTTACTCCTGTTGGAAAAGCTTTGCCATTAGGTGATCTTCCTTTGAACATGGCTGTTTCACCATCAAAGAAACTTATTGCGGTCACCAATAATGGACAGAGTGTCCAATCTCTTCAACTGATAGACGCAGTAAATGATAAAGTGTTAAGCTCAGTTGTTATTCCAAAATCCTGGTACGGTATAAAGTTCAGCAGCGATGAGAAATTTTTATATGCATCAGGAGGTAATGATAATTGGGTATTGAAATATGCAATTCAGAGGAACAATCTTGTTTTAAACGACAGCATCAAGCTTGGTAATAAATGGCCACGCCGAATTTCCCCAACCGGAATTGAGATCGATGATACAAAAAAGACAATGTATGTTGGTACTAAGGAAAACAACATGTTATACATTGTGAACCTTGTTTCAAAAAAAATAAGTGATTCAATAAAACTTGATGGAGAAGTTTATGGACTTGTTTTATCTCCCGATAAAAAAAGATTATATGTTTCAGTTTGGGGTAATGATGAAGTAGTTGTTCTTAATACCACTACAAAAACGATCGATCATCATAGTAAAGTTGGTGATAATCCTAATGAATTGTGTTTAAGTAAAAACGGGAAATATCTTTTTGTTGCAAATGCGAATGATAATACTGTTTCCGTTATCAATACCGGGGAATACAAAGTGATCGAGACGCTAAGTGCATCTTTATTTCCCGATGTTCCTCCGGGATCCACTTCAAACGGCCTTGCATTAAGCACAGATGAAAAAACTCTATACATCGCTAATGCTGATAATAATTGTCTTGCTGTATTTGATGTAAGTAAACCCGGGCAAAGCAAGAGCAAAGGATTTATTCCCACGGGCTGGTATCCTACCAATGTAAAAGTGATCGGCAAAAAGATATTAGTAACAAATGGGAAAGGCTTTTCATCAGAAGCAAATCCTTATGGACCAAATCCTGTTCGCAAAAGAGAAGAAGTGATCTATCAGCAGGGAGACAAGAGTAAACCGGTCGAAGTTCAATATATCGGCGGCCTTTTTAAGGGTACGATGAGCATTATCAATACACCTTCTGATCAACAGCTTTCGGTCTATTCAGAAGTTGTTTATCACAATACACCATTTAAAAAGGAAAACGAGTTTACAAGTAAAGGTGAAATAGGAAATCCCATTCCAATGAAAGTTGGCGATCCTTCGCCAATAAAGTATGTTTTCTACCTGATAAAAGAAAACAGGACCTATGACCAGGTGCTAAGTGATATACCTGGTGGCAATGGTGATACAAGCCTGCTTTTATTCGGCGAACGGATAACGCCAAATCTTCATAAGCTGGCAAAAGAATTTGTATTGCTTGACAATTTTTATTGCGATGGTGAAGTAAGTGCCGATGGTCATAGCTGGAGCATGGGAGCTTATGCGACAGATTATTTAGAAAAAACATGGCCGACAAATTATGGCGGTCGTGGTGGTGAATACCAGGGAGAGGGAGCAAAAAAGACTGCCAATAACAAATGGTATATCTGGGACCAGTGCAGGAAAAAAAACATTTCCTATCGAACTTATGGCGAGTTTACTGATGCAAAAACTGCCAGCATTCCTGTTCTTGAAAATCATTTTTGTCCTTATTACACTGGCTGGAATATGGATGTGAAAGACATTGAACGTTTTTTTCAGTGGAAAAAAGAATTTGATTCATTGCTTGCAGTGAAGGCAGTGCCGCAATTCAATACGATGCGTTTTGGTAATGATCATACGGAAGGGTTAAGAAATGGTAAGCCGACGCCGTTTGCACATGTGGCCGATAATGATCTTGCGGTTGGCATGTTTGTAGAATATCTCAGCAATAGTCCTATTTGGAATCAAAGCGCTGTTTT
>Ga0190274_10000877_pt1 | contig 17463 bp, 14 predicted proteins | sample Popmic531T_FD_133002 | JGI IMG/M metagenome (GOLD analysis project Ga0190274, IMG submission 133002) | Populus adjacent soil microbial communities from riparian zone of Yellowstone River, Montana, USA - 531 T | ecosystem: Environmental > Terrestrial > Soil > Riparian zone | place: USA: Montana... | reverse complement strand
CGGGTTTTTCGGATAATAGCCCAAACTATATTGTCGACGCAGTTCCTCGGCTATGTTTGCAAAAGCAGAACCAAGGTTCTGAATTGAGTCGGCCTGATAGGTTCGTGCCCCGGTCCTCTCCGAGAGCTCCTGTAAGTAGCGATTAGCTATTTCATAGTCCTCTCGGCTGGTTCCGTTTCCACGCCGCCCGCCGCCACGACGGCCTTGTCTGCCGCCTCCGTTTCCCATTCCGCCAAGGATCTGACCGAGTATGTCGATCGCAGACACGGAACCACCCGAGGAGCCTGGCCAGGAGCCGCCTCCGCCACTCACATCATTAAAGGTGTCGTATTGCAGCGGATAGACCAGGGCATCCAGTTCTTCTGCGTCCTGGAGATTGCTTTCATAAGAAGCACGACGACTTGTAGTGTCAACCCCATCCGTGAAAAGAACGATGGCCTTGCGCCCCGAAACGCGACTCAGCCTCTGGTTTATCACCATATCGACAGCGTCATAGAGTCTGGTGCCGTTTCCGGTTCTGGTTCGATGAATCGCATCTCGTAAGCGGTAGCGGTCAGTAGTAAACTCTGAAAGGAGTCGCACTTCATCGTCAAACGATACGACCATGACCTGGTCGTCTGGTCGCAGTTGATTGACGAACGTGATTGCCGCGTCCTGAATATCTTCGAGCCGAAAACGCGTTGAACTACTGGTGTCAATCATGAGCACCAGCGAAAACGGCTTGTCGACTGAAGCGAAGAAGGCCACTTGCTGTTCGACTCCTTCCTCCCACAGTCGGAAGTCGTCCTTCTTCAAGTTTGGAATGTATCTGCCATTGCGGTCGGTAACGCTGACCGGTAGCGTGACCAGAGTGGTGTTGACCTTGATGACATCGCCCGCTTCTACTTCCTCCGGGCCAATATTGGCTGGCTCACTAGCAGGTTGCGAACCTGGCGTTCGGTTTGCTCCACCCAGGACGGGAGGCCGGGAAGGCGGCGTCACACCCTCGGTCGGCGGTGGTCCATCCTGGCCAACCCGGCGAGGACGCGATTGGGCCTGCAAACCTGCGGCGCACACTGTGAAAACCGCCAGGAGCATTAAGAACGAATAAATACTTTTGACCTGAGGAATATTGATGATCATGGCAAGCTCCTAAACTACTTCGCGCGCTGTGTCACCCATCTTGGATGCGCAGACGCAGATTTGGATGCTTAACCTGGCGGGCGAACCGGGGCAGAGAAGGCTTAGCAATCACACCATAACGCGCCAGAGCAAATGTCGCAAGTTCTGGGTGGCCACTCCGGTGCTCCGAGTGCCGCCTTTAGGCGGACGTTTTACTTCAGAAAAACCAGACCAAAGGCGACACTCCGGACACCTTGCTTTTGGGAGCGCGCTCAGGTGTCGCAGCCAGGCGGAATCTGTGCGATGATCCCCCGCTGCAAATCCAGCTTATGAAAATACTTCGACGTCTACATTACTGGTGGTCGCTATTTGCGGCTGGCCTCTTGTTGCTTCTGTTTGGTCCCCCGATCCTGTTCACCGCCTGGTTAACCGGGAAACACGATCTGGTCTATCCGTGGGCATTCTTTGGCGCACGAAACTGGCTGCGGCTAAGTGGCATGAAAGTTCGGGTCAGTGGTCAGGAGCATCTCGATCCGAATGAAACGTATGTATTCGTATCCAACCATCGGTCATATCTGGATACGGCCACGCTTTTTATTTATACGGGTCGGCGATTGGGCCTGCTGGCAAAAAAAGAGTTACTGAATATTCCCATCCTCGGCTTTGGGATGGGTTTCGTAAACATCATGGCTATTGATCGCTCCAACCGTGAGCGCGCCCTGAAAACAGTGGAAGCTGCTACTGCCCGGATTCGGTCAGGGATATCGTTTGGAGTGTTTGCGGAAGGTACACGGGCCAGGCCCGGTGAGTTTCTGCCGTTCAAAAAAGGAGCGTTCTACATGGCGGCCCAGGCGGGAGTATCCATTGTTCCGATCGCTATGAAGAATACGGACTATCTCATGGGAAAAGGAACCGGCGAAGCCCGGCCGGGAACTATCGAAATGGTTATGCTCCCGCCGGTTTCAACGGCGGGAGTATCGACAGATAACGAAGTGAAGCAGTTAGTGGACCGCATTCACTCGATAGTAGGCAGGGAACTGGGGGCTCTCCCATAACCCGGCTAAGCAGGTCGTCACTATGGCTTGCTGGGGCTGGCCGGCGCTGGTTTAGGTTCTTTTTTCGGAGCGTCTGCCTCGTCGATTTCAATGATCTTCACATCTGCGCGGGCAGGGGCAAAATCCGAATAGCGAACTTTCATTCTTATATGCAGTGTGTTTCCGTCTTCGAAGAGTAATTCGTCATCGGCATAGGTATAGGTAGGAAACCAATACTTGCCGCCAAACTGCTCGCGATAGGTTTCGACGACCGGAAACTTGTTCTTCTTTGTTTCGGGCACTCCCTTACCCCTCGTTTTTACGATTTGGAGATCCTGGTCATCAATCCACACACGGCCACTAAAAAGGCGTTCCTTAGTCTTCTTCGGATCCGGCATCACTTTCGGGGTCACGTCAAAAACATAAAGATTCAGTTCATCAATTTTTTCCTTACCGAAATACTTGAAATCATATTTGCTGATCTTCGAGGGCTCCAGCGGAAACGGTTGAATACCACCTAAGTCCTCCAAATCTTCCTGCGTAACTTCGCCACCGAACGAAGGCATCGGAAAGTAACTGATCTTTTCGTATCGGTTTCCCTGGTCGTCAAACGTGAAAGTGGAAACCCGGTGATACTCCCCGGTAACCTGTCCCCCCATTCCAATGCTTTGAAGGACTGCATCGCGCTTAAACGAATATTGATTTAGCGCCTGTCGAAACTCCATCTCTTTAGCAGTAACTGCCTTGAGAATCCGGTCGATTTCGGCTGGCGACATGTCTGTCGCCGGCGCCACTGAGTTTTGAGCGTGAATGAGAGGACTAGCCACAAACACCAGGAACAGGAACAAGATCACAAAGTTTACTAAGCTTTTTCTAGCCATAATCCAATCCTTACCACGAGATTCTCTTAGAGCGGAAGGCTCAAACTAATCGGAACGGCTGTCAGATGCGCCAGAGGAAATTCTTGTTGCCAGATGGCCATTCGTTAATGCCGCCTCCATGTCGATAAAGCCTGCCCATTTCTGTGACAACGAATAAACCATTTCTTATTGCAAAGTCTGTTGCATTGTTGTAAAGTGCCCCGCATTAAAGCGGTTAGCCTCTAGACCCGTTTCGATCTCTGCCTGGCATGAACGCCGTTTGAGTTTTTCGAAGTCACAGAAAGCTGCTTAGATTCGTGGGCAAGAGGGTGACGCCAAAAAAGATTAGTAAGGTCCTCACATCGGTAAAAACGGCAGCGTCCGATATTCCTATGAACCTCTAGCGCGAAAGCGCCGGTGCAACGCAGAGCGGCCGCGTTGCAGCATGGGATGGACGTTACGATCAAGCTTTGGGAGGAGCCTGATCCTAAGTCGACAAAACCGATGATGTGCGCGGCGGCAACTGCTCCCTCTGGGCGGAGTAGTAATTATGCCGCCGCGCGCACCCCAGTAATTTGGGAACCTGGGGCGACGCCGTCAGCTAATCAAAAAGTGCAGTATTGTAGCATCCATTTTCGGCACCCGAAGATTCTCTTCGAGGCGATGCCCTACGACGCAAACTCTACAGCCACACGGTTGGGTATTATTCCCTTTTCAAACCCTTCCTCGAGAATCCGTCGAACAGCTTCGCGGCCACGTTCCGTGTAATCAAGAGTCAAGTCGTTAACCCACATGGCTACAAATCTATCGGCCAGGGCAGGATCCATATCACGGGCGAACTGCATTGCATACTCAAGGGCATCTTCGCGATTATCCAGCGAATATCGAATGCTGGCCCTGAGGCAATCGGATACTTGATGAATGATCTCCGGACCGAGATCGCGCCGAATAGCATTTCCACCCATCGGCAAAGGCAAACCAGTCTTTTCGTGCCACCACTCACCCAAATCCAATACCTTATGCAGGCCGATTGATTCATAGAAGAGTTGCCCTTCATGTATCAACAGGCCGGCATCGCAGCTGCCACTTTGAACCGCTTCAATAATCTTGTCGAACGGTACCACTTCATATTGAAAATCGGGATTGAAGATCTTGAGCGCCAGGAAAGCGCTGGTTAAAGTCCCGGGAACGGCGATCTTGAGTCTGGAGATATCCTCAGCCCGGCTCACCTCTCGCGAAACGAGTATCGGCCCATAGTTATCTCCGATCGATGCGCCGTGGGGTAACAGCACATACTTGTCCGCGATGTAGGCATAGGCGTGGAAACTGACGGCACTAACATCATAGGTTCCGCGAAAGGCCTCTTCGTTTAATGTTTGGATGTCTTTGAGAACGTGAGTGAAACTAAGATTACCTGTGTCCAGCTTGTGTGTAGCCAGCCCGTAAAACATGAAAGCGTCGTCAGAGTCGGGAGAATGCGCAACTGTAATTGTTTTGGTTTGAGTGATTGTCGACATGGCAAACTTTCAGTAGTTAATTCAATTGGTATTCGATCGGGGGATTAGACCAGGCTAACATTCGTGGGCGCATTCGGCGCATTGGTACGGTCGATGGGGTTGTAAACTGTATCACGCTCGACAGCTTCGAAACCGGCATCTTCGATCAATGTTACCAGGTCGCTCCGAGACATCTTGACTTCATTATTCGATTCAATCGAATAACTCTCGGAAAGCTCGCCACCTTCGGTAATGGTTCCGTCGATGTCATTGGCGCCGTAATGCAGGGCAACTTGTGCCAGGCGTTTGCCGAGCATTACCCAGTAGGCTTTTATGTGGTCGAAATTGTCGAGCAACAGGCGCGAGACAGCCATTGTCTTTAAGGAATCAACGCCGGACGGTCCAGGCAAATGCGACAGTTGAGTCTTCTCCGGATAAAACGCGAGCGGAATAAGACACTGAAAACCCTTTGACTCATCTTGCTGTGCCCGCAGCCGCAAAAGGTGGTCAACGCGATCCTCAATCGACTCAATGTGTCCGTAAAGCATGGTGGCGTTTGTCTTCAAACCCGCGGCGTGGAGTTTTCCCGAAAGCTCGAGCCACCGATTCGCGTCGCATTTATGCGCACAAATCATCGACCGCGTCGGCTCTCTAAATATCTCAGCGCCACCGCCCGGACATGAATCCAGTCCTGCATCAATCAGCTTCCCGATGACCTCTGCATCGCTCATCTTGTAGAAATGCGCAAAGTGATCAAACTCGACCATCGTAAAAGCTTTTAAATGAAGTTGAGGGTAATGGCTTTTTAGCGCCGCCAGTAAATCGGTGAAATAACTAAAAGGCAGCTTGGTATTAAGTCCCCCGGTGATGTGAAGTTCGGTAGCGCCTTCTTTTACGGCCTCGCCGGCAATACGCAGACTATCGTCGATGTTATGTGTGTAGGCATCTGGTTGCCGGGGCGTACGATAAAACCCGCAGAATTTGCAATCGGCATAACAGACGTTAGTGGGATTGAGGTGCCGGTTAACATTGAAGTAGGTGGTCCGGCCGTGCTTCCGTCGCCTCACGCTATCCGCTAATTTGCCCAGGGCGGGCAGGTCGTCGGTGGCAAAAAGAGTCAGGCCATCGTCGAAGGAAAGTCGTTCGCCATTTTCAACTCTGGCGGCCACCGTCAACAGTTTCTGGTCATGGGTTACGTTCATGAAAAGGTCCTTAGAATAGCGGCTCCGCCGAACGTTACGAACAGAATCAAACTAACAAAAGCGTTCGTAGTAAAGAAAGCCGCGTTAAGTTTGGACAAATCATCAGCTCGCACCAGACGATGCTGGTAAACAAGTAATATCGCCGTAGTGATCACCCCTATCAGAGCAAAAACTCCCAGATGCGTCGTCCAGTATAATCCAATAAGCGCGGCAAACGCCCCGGCGTGGAACGAACGCGCTATCCAGAGCGCACCACCGATTCCATAGCGCCTGGGAATCGAATGTAATCCGGCCCTGACATCGAAGTCGTAGTCCTGACAGGCATACAAGACATCGAAACCCGCCGTCCACAAAAGGACGACCAGCGAAAGCAAGAGCGGAACTGGACTATCGAGTGCTCCACGAATCGCGATCCAGGCACCGGTCGGCGCGATTGACAGACACCATCCAAGCAACACATGCGAGAGCAGAGTCCAGCGCTTGGAAAAGGAATAGAGCAACACGCTGGCGAGCGCAACCGGCGCGAGCATCAGGGTCAATCGATTCAGCATTGCCGCTGCAACGAAGAATAGAATCGCTGAGATGGCCGTAAACGCCCACACGAAGCCCACTGATAAGAGGCCGGCGGGGATGGCGCGACTGGCGGTGCGGGGATTAAGTGCGTCGTAGTTGCGGTCCGCTATGCGATTGAAAGCCATTGCGGTTGAGCGAGCGCCCACCATGGCCAGGGTGATCCACAGAGCCTGTTTGAGAGTTGGCAACCCATTTGCTGCCAGCACGGCACCGAGAAAGGCAAAGGGCAGTGCAAAGAGAGTATGCTCAATCTTGATCATCTCTAGCGTGACGCGAATATTCCGAAGCAAGGCTGACATAGTTGCGTTAGTCTTCCGGCAAGCTGACAAGTTCGCCTGATTGTTCCTTCAGGCCTTTCCACTGGGTGGCCGGCGAATGCGGCACGCCCAGGTGATCGAGAATTCGGAAGACCAGGTGATCCACCAACGCTTCAATTGTTTGGGGACGGTGATAGAAGCCAGGACTTGCCGGAATTATGTGGGCGCCGGCGCGAGACAAACGCAGCATGTTTTCCAGATGAATGGCGTTGTATGGAGTCTCGCGAGGAACGAGTACCAGTTTACGGCTCTCTTTTAGAGTGACATCAGCAGCCCGGTGAATCAGGTTCGTCCCTGCCCCCGATGCAATCGCTCCCAGCGTGCCCATGGAACACGGAACGATAACCATGCCTTCCTGAGGGTGAGAACCTGACGATGGGCGCGCCGCCATGTTATCGAGGCGTTGCAGGTGTATGAGTCGCGAATGTTCAGGTAAGCCGAGCCAGTGGTTTATGGTGAGCCCATCGGCATCTCTTAGATCAATTCCAAGTTCAACTCGAGCAACCGTCGTTGCAGCTCCCGAAAGAATCAAATTGATCCGTTCGACTACGCCACTGGCGGCCATATGGCGTAGCGTTTGTTGCGCGTAGATTGAACCTGAGGCGCCAGTGATTGCTACTGTAAATTCCATTTCGTGATCCGTTTGATCTTACTTGGCGAACAAGGCAAGCGCAACCGTGAACCAGGAGGCAGGAGCAGGAGGCAGGAGGCAGGAGCAGGAGGCAGGAGCAGGAGGCAGGAGGCAGGAGCAGGGGGCAGGAGGCAGGAGCCAGAAAGCAGAAAGCAGAAAGCAGAAGGCAGAAGCAGGATGCAATGCATCGGAAATAGGACCTATAGGACATATAGGTCCTATTATTCTTTCCTGCCGACTGCCCCTGCCTCCTGCCCCTGCCCTGATTCAAGGGTTGATCAGATTATTCAGCTTCTCGGCCCAATCCTGATCGAGGTTCTGGAGGATATTGTATTGCTGCACCGCGGCGTCGCGATTACCCATGGTGAGGAATGATTTTCCGAGATTGTAATAGGCTTTGCCCAGATCAGGTTTCAGCTGTATCGCCTGTTTGAAAGACGCGACCGCGTCCGTCATCAGATTCATTTCCAGGTAAGCTTCACCCATATTGTTGGGCACGTTTGCATCACCCGGTTTTAAGGCGGCGAGTTGCTTAAACGTCTCAATCGCTTCCGGATATTTCTTCGAACGCAAATACCTTGAGCCAAGCCGTTCAAAGGCGCTCACATAATCGGGTTTTAACTTAATAGCTTGTTTATAAGCCTGGATCTCATCCTCAGGTTTGCCCCAGTCACGGTAAACCAAACCCAGCGCGTATTGAGCGTCCGCCGCGTTATAAGGATCCAGACGGATCGCCTGTCGATAAGCCTCGGCAGCTTCGCGGTAGTTTTTCAGGTAGTAACTTGCCAGGCCAATATTGAAGTATGACTCGGCGGACGGCCGAAGACCTACCGCCTTTTTCGAAGCTTCTATGGCCTCGGCGTGACGGCCTAGTTTCTCGCGGCAAAATCCGGTTTGCGCCCAGGCTTCGGCATAGTTGCTGTCTGACTCTACGGCCTTCTCGAAATACGGCAGCGCCTTTTCGCAGTCGTCCTGGGAAAGAAAACTAAGGCCATCGCGAAAGGCCTGCACCGCTTTCGCGCGCTTGTTTCTGCCGCTGGCGGCAATCAGGTCCGATAGCGACAATAACGACGGTCCACCTTGAAGTTGGGAGATTCGTTCCGAAGGTATCGCAAAGTTAATGCTCTGGCCCCCCGTTATCTGGAGCGTGGCGACGCCGATTACCTGCCCATGCATGTTGACCACCGGGCTGCCACTCGAGCCCGGCGATATGGACGCGGTAATCTGAATGATCCGGCCAAAGGTTGGGATGTCCCTTACCGCCGAGACAATTCCGTTCGTAACGCTTCCCTCCAGGCCAAAAGGGTTTCCGATAACTACGATGCTTTCGCCTTCCTGTGGCGAAGTCTTATCAAGCAGGAGCGGACGGACCTGACCTGGAGGCGCCTCAACTTTCAGTAAAGCAAGGTCGCCTTCAGCATCAACGGCTATAACTCCCTTGACTGGATAGATGTTGCCGTTGGAAGAGTGGATCTCAGCCCGATATGCGTTATCGATAACGTGTCGATTGGTAACCACCCGATCGACGTCAACGAAGAACCCGCTGCCGCGCGATAGCTTTTCGCCGCGCACGTCGTAGGTTTCAATAGCGACGGCAGACGGTTTGATACGCCGTACGAGTTCCGGGAGCGGGTCCTGCGCCCATACTTGTGGCCCAACTACGGCCAGGAGAAGGATGCAAAAGATAAACTTCATTAAATTCAAGACTTGTGGTGCCAAGCTGGCCTGTACTTCGTTGCGAACGAGACGATCCACGAAAGGACACGAAATGACTCGAAGCCGAGATTCTTTTGGTGCCGCTTTCGTATATTTTTGCGGATCGTTCACTCGTGCTACAAACCTGCCAAGGCCAGTCCCTGCACGCGCGAAACGACCTCTTTCAGTTTCACGTCCTCATTTATTTTGGTTGCACGCTCGAAAAGTTCGACCAATCCGTCCGCTGCCTTCTTACCCAGGGTGATGCGATAAGGAACGCCGATCAGATCCGCGTCTTTGAACTTAACTCCAGCGCGCTCATCTCGATCGTCGAGCAAAACGTCGAGTCCCGCCCGCTGCAAGTCTTTGTAAAGCTTTTCGCCTACTTCCCTGAGGCTTGCGTCCTTCACATTGGTGATCGTCACGATCACGTCAAATGGCGAAAGCGACTTAGGCCAGATGATGCCGTTCTCGTCGTGATTTTGTTCGATCGCCGCCGTGATGATGCGTTCGACGCCAATACCGTAACTGCCCATAACAATCGGGACCGGTTTGCCATCGGGCGTCAGGACCGTTGCACCCATGGAAGCGGAGTATTTCGTCCCCAGCTTGAAGATGTGACCAATCTCCATGGCTTTGTAAATATCGAGGGTCCCCTGGTCGCAACGAGGACAACTCTCGCCGGGGACAGCGCTCCGCAAATCGGCCCACTTGTCAGGTCGGATATCGCGTTCAATTTCCACGCCGCGGAGGTGATGATCGTCCTTGTTAGCCCCGGTGGTCATGTTTCGCCGGTCCTTGAGTGCGAGATCGGCCACGATCAGGAGCTCAAACTTTGCTTCTTTGGCCCGGTCTCGCGCCCCAACACCACCGAGGCTACCGGCTCCGGCACCGAGTAATTCCCGAATTTCTTCCGGGTGCGCGGTCCGCACATTGGTTGCACCGAGGTTGTCTGCGAGCTTCGTTTCGTGAAGTTGATGATCGCCACGGAGCAGTACGAGCACCGGCTCGGGTTCGTTGTTTATTGTGGCTACATAGACCAGCGACTTGATTTGGCGATCGGCCTCCGCACCGCCGGGAAAAGTCGTCAAGTCTTCAATCGTACGCACGCCGGGCGTAGGAAACTCTTCCGGAGCCTCAGGTCCCAACGCATCCTCGACCGCGGCTATCCGCGAAGTGGCTTTTTCGAGGTTCGCTGCATAACCACAGTTTTCGCAGCTGGCAATCAGGTCTTCGCCGGCATCAGTCTTTGCTACAAATTCATTGGATGCCGAACCACCCATCGCCCCCGATGAAGCTTCGACGATCGAAAACTTAATTCCTGCCCGGGTGAAGACTCGTTTGTACGCTTCCCTTTGATCTTCGAACGACCGATCAAGCCCAGCTTCATCGACATCGAATGAATAGGCATCCTTCATGATGAAAGTGCGCAGCCGCATGAAACCCGACTTCGGACGTGGTTCGTCGCGAAACTTGATCTGAATCTGATACCAGACCTGCGGGAGTTGTTTATAGGAGCGAAGTTCGTTGCGGGCAATTGTCGTAAAGATCTCTTCATGCGTCATGCCCAGGCACATGTCAGTGCCCTTACGATCTTTCAATCGAAACATGTCGTCGCCAATAGCGTCCCAGCGACCGGATTCCTTCCAAACTTCCGCTGGGTGCAGTGCCGGCAGATAAAACTCCTGGCCGCCAACCCGGTTCATCTCTTCTCGGAGAATCTGCATGACCTTCAGGGCCACTCGCTGGGCCAGCGGCAGGTACGAATAGATTCCCGCACCAAGCTGGCGAATCATACCGGCTCGGAGCAGGAGTTTGTGGGAAACGACTTCGGCATCCGCCGGATCTTCTCGAAGAGTGGGAATGAAGTATTGTGACCAGCGCATTAGTTTTTTTGGATTAACTTTCCTGAGATGAATTTATCTGCCAGCCATTCTCGCTTAGCAAAAGAGTTAACGCAAAGGAGCGCAGGCATCTTGCCTGCAATGGGCGCCGCCAGGTGCGAACAACCTGGCGGCACCTGTTTCGGAGCGCAATGCCCAATTGGCGGAACCCGTGAGTAGCGGATTCGGCACCGCAAGACGAATACGGAACCGGAAGCGGTAGCGACCGGGTCACTGTTACGTCAAACTCGTGTGAAGCGAAAACACGACCCGGTCGCTACCGCTTCCGGTTCTGTATTCCTCTACGCTTTGGAGCGGACTTAGGCCTTTGGCATGCGAGCCTTCTAACTGAGGACGACTCTTTTGTTCATCCCGGATTGCAAAAACAAAAAGAGACATACGGTTTACTTGCTGTCTCGCTAATTTGCACGTTTGTTCAAAATCCTTTCGCGTTGCGACCACCTGTCGCGTGATGTACCATCGACGCCTGCAAAAGTTTTTGAGTTGGATGGAGAGTCCTAATGAAAATCGCCCTGGCCAGCGATCATGCGGGTTACTCTGAAAAGGAGCGACTAAAGCCCCTGCTCCTTGAGTTAGGGTTGGAGGTTGAAGACCTCGGGACCGTTTCGGAAGCCTCGGTTGATTATCCTGATTACGCACGCAAGGTCGCGGAACGTGTGGCGGATGGTCAGGCGGATCAAGGGGTCCTTGTTTGCGGCTCAGGCACCGGCATGGCTATCACAGCAAACAAAGTTGCCGGGGTAAGAGCAGCAGTCGCCTGGTCAGAGGAGACAGCTCGGCTTGCGCGTCAACACAATGACGCAAACGTTTTAGCCATCGGCGCTCGGACCACTCCTGCTGAGCAGATTCCCGGCATAGTGCGCGCCTGGTTTGCAACGGCCTTTGAAGGTGGGCGCCACGCTGATCGCGTTGCGAAGATAGAAGGCTGAAGGCAGTAGGCATTGTAGGGGCGGCACTCTGTGGCCGCCCCCCGTCGCGCAACCAGGCCGTCGAAGTTCTAACAATCCGTTTGCGTAACAAGGGGCGGCCACGGAGTGCCGCCCCTACAGTAACATCGGCGATTGAGCAGTAGGTGCAGAAGGCAGTAGGCAGAAGACCAAAGACCAAGTTCAAAGTTCAAAGGACCAGATCAAATGACCGACCTTAGAAACGCTCCACTTTCCGAAGTTGATCCCTTAATCTCCCAGGCCATCGACAACGAAGTCGCGCGACAAGCAAATGGCCTCGAGCTGATTGCTTCGGAGAATTTCGTTAGCGAAGCCGTGCTTGAAGCCGCCGGCTCTGTGTTTACGAACAAGTATGCCGAAGGTTACTCGAAGAAGCGCTACTACGGCGGCTGCGAGTGGACCGACGTAGTTGAGCAGGAAGCGATAGATCGCGCAAAACGAATATTCGGAGCGGAACATGCCAACGTTCAACCACACAGTGGCGCGCAGGCAAACATGGCTGTGTATCTCGCTGCGATCCAGTATGGCGATCAGATTCTGGGGATGAACCTGTCGCATGGTGGTCACCTGACGCACGGACATCCGATGAACTTTTCCGGCATCAGTTACAAAGTTGCTGACTACGGCGTGTCGCGTGAAACAGAACAGATTGACTACGACGAGCTCCAACGAATCGCTGAAGAGTCCAAACCCAAACTTATCGTCTGCGGCGCTTCTGCCTATCCGCGCATCATCGACTTTGCTCGCATCGGAGAAATTGCGAAAAGCGTTGGCGCCCGAATGTTTGCCGACATCGCTCATATCGCCGGGCCAGTTGCCGCCGGGCTTCATCCTTCTCCGGTTCCGCATGCCGATTATGTAACTACCACCACACACAAAACTCTGCGTGGTCCCCGCGGCGGATTAATCCTTTGCAAGGAAGAGCACGCGAAAGAAATCGACCGGAAATTGTTTCCCGGTGTTCAGGGTGGCCCGCTGGTCCACATAATCGCAGCGAAGGCAGTCGCGTTTGGTGAAGCCCTGCGCGATGACTTCAAAGAATATCAGCGGCAGATTCTCGCCAATGCAAAAGCACTGGCAAACGAGTTACAGGAGCAGGGGCTGCGGCTGGTTTCCGGTGGCACGGACAATCATCTTATGCTGGTCGATGTTTGGATGGACGGTAAAGGTGTTACGGGTAAAGTTGCGGAGAAGGCGCTCGAAGCGGCTAACATTACGGTCAACAAAAACACCATCCCGTTTGACCAGAACAAGCCTTTCGTGGCTTCGGGATTGCGCATCGGAACTCCGGCCGTGACCACACGAGGCATGAAGGAACCTGAGATGCAGGAGATTGGCCGATTAATTGCGGAGATTATTCACGCGCCCGAGTCGGAAGAAGTTCGCGACAAGGTGCGACAAGGCGTTACTGAACTCGCGGGGCGTTTCCCGCTATACGCTAAGCGCTTGAAGAAACATGACGCTGAACGAGAGGCGCTCGGCGCCAGCTAGGCACTTTGGAATTGCAACTTGCTCCGAGGAGAATCATGAATTGTTCTTCAACTTTGATTGTTGCGCTAATGTCGGCGACACTCGGAGTCCCAACCGCCTTTGGGCAAACGAGCAATCCCGATTCAAATGGAGAACGGCCTCGCGTTCCTCTTGGTCGCCCCACTTTAAAGCAGCGCTCGCCAAAGTCAGACACCCAGGCCGTTAAGGGAAACGGAGTTAATCAGGCGGCTCTGCACAAAGAGCAATCCCCTGAAGGTCCGACTGCCGAGTCGCGCAATAATCAGAAGGCGATCCACATCGCGTTTGAGGGCTTACATGCGTTCAGCGAAGAGGACATGGTCAAAGCCTTCCACGAACAAGGGATTGGACTCCCGAAAACTTCAATGCCGAGTTCTGAAGTTCTCGGCAAAGGTGTTGCTCTCATGCGCGAAATACTGGAATCGCGCGGTTACTTTCAACCAAGGGTTGATGCTTACTTTGACGAAGCAGCAAAAACTGCTGTTTTTCTGGTGGACGAAGGCAACCGGGTACAGTTGTCGGAAGTGAGGTTTGAAGGCAACAGAAACTTCCGCTCCGCTGAATTGACCTCGAAATTGGGAGAGTGCTTGTCTCGCTATCCGACGTTGAAGGAGGGTTACGAGTCCAATATCTTCGATTATTGCAGCCGCGATTTGTCGAACTTTATTAGAAGCCGTGGCTATCTCCAGTCGACATTTGGCAAGCCGGCAAAGTCGATCGAGGGCGGTGGCCTCGTTCTGACTATCCCTGTTGAGGAAGGTGTGATTTATCGACTTGGTGAGATCAAAATCGAAGGAGCAGAGGCTATCGTGCCGGAGGCAGTGAGAGCGATGCTCGACAGTAGACAAGGAGAAATCGCGAGTGGTGAAGCGATCGGTAAGTGGTTATTTGAGGATCTCAAGAAAACTTACAGTGAGATGGGTTACATCGAGTACACAGCGGAGCCGGTTCCTGAGTTCAAGGCTGTAGCCGGTAAAGATGAAGGAGTGGTTGATTTCAAAGTCTTCATCGAGGAGGGACACCAGTTCAGACTTCGGGCGATCAAATTCCAGGGCAGCAACGTTCCGGAAAAAGAGTTGCTCGGCTTGTTCCGACCCCGTTCAGGCGAAGTCTTTAACCAACGGCTTTTCGACGAAAGCATCGATGAGTTGAACAAGTTGGACCGTTTCGAGTTAATAGATAAGGATAAGGACACTGACTACCGAACCGATGTCGAAGATGCCCTTATCGATATTGTCATTAAGATTCGCAACAGAGATCCCGGATTTTCGTTAAGTCGTCAGCAACATAAACCGTCATAAATGTTTACTTCTCTGAATGACGAATCTGGTTCGTGTTTTTTTTTCAGATTTCGTGTGATTTCGTGGATCGTTCGCTCTGAACGGCTATACGATCCACGAAATCACACGAAATCTCACGAAAGAACACAAAGCAAACACCATGCTGGAAGTCTTCGGACCTGAGGGCTTAATCGCCCGGGCTCATCCTGAATACGAGCATCGTCCCGGCCAGATTGAAATGGCAGGGGCGGTGATGCGTGCGTTTGAAAATAAGCAGCACCTGATTGTTGAGGCGGGCACCGGCACTGGTAAGACACTGGCTTATCTGGTTCCCGCTGTTGCCGCCGCGCTTGGTGGTCGTGGTCGCGTCATCGTTTCGACCGGAACCAAAAATCTCCAGGAGCAGTTGATGGAGAAAGACATTCCTTTCCTTCAGAGCGTGCTGCCGAAGGGTTTCAAAGCCGCCTACATGAAGGGCCGAAACAACTATGTTTGCCTCAATCGACTGGGGCGGGCGGAGAGTTCACCGGTCCTGGAAGGACTGGAAGAGGTGGAATACTTCGATGAAGTAGGACATTGGGCCAGGTCTTCCCAAACTGGAGATCGCGCGGAGTTGTCAAACCTGCCTGAAACTCTCTCTTTTTGGCGTCATATCGATGCGCGTTCCGAGACCTGCCTGGGTCAGAAATGTACCGACTTTGATCCGTGCTTCATAACGCGTATGCGTGAGCGGGCCCTTGATGCCGACATCGTAGTAGTTAATCACCATCTGTTTTTTGCCGACCTGGCTCTGCGGAACAGCAACTACGGAAGCGTGCTACCTGACTATTCGGCTGTAATCCTGGATGAGGCGCATCTGATTGAAGATGTGGCGTCGGAGTATTTTGGCGCCCAGGTATCAAACTATCAGGTTGACGATCTAATTCGTGATGTCAGCTACGTTCCCTATGAAGATGCCGAAGCTGATCGCGAGATAACCAAGACCTCGGCGCGCGTGAGCCGGTTCGCTGCGGACTTCTGGATGGGTTTCCGCGACGGCCGCGGTGAAGAAGGCCGCTTTCCGATAATTCCCGGCACGTTCGCCAAAAGAAACGGAGGCGGGGAGATTACATCCACGCCACTTGGCGATCTCTACATGGCTTTGGATGGCGCGCTGGCCCGTTTGGAAACCACCCTTGACGCCCTCAAGGAGAAGCCGCCGGAAGTAGAGAATCTCGTTCGTCGGATTAGACAGCTAAAGTTCGACTTACAATTCATCGTCACCGGCGCAGACAAGAAGTTTGTTTACTGGACGGAACGGCGCGGCCGAGGTTTGTTTCTGCGCGCCTCGCCAATCGACGTTTCCGGGTTGCTGGAAGACAAACTGTTTGAGAAGGTCGACACGGTCGTGCTCACCTCCGCTACCCTCTCCAGCGCGGGCAACTTTTCTTTTATACGCGAGCGGCTCGGATTGAATTCAGCGGCTGACTTGATTGCTGAATCAACTTTCGACTATCAAACTCAAGCGCTTTTGTACCTGCCCGCAAAAATGCCGGATCCGCGTTCTCGCGAATGGCCGGAGGCCGCAGCGGACGAAGTGATTAAGATTGTGAACGCTACGGAGGGCCGGGCCTTCGTGCTCTCAACCAGCTTGGCCGGAATGCAATCCCTTTATGACCTGGCAATGCCGGAGATTGATTATCCCTGTTTCATTCAGGGATCTTTGTCAAAAGGACGGTTGCTGGAAAGATTCCGCCAGACTCCAAACGCGGTCCTGTTTGCGACCTCCAGTTTTTGGCAGGGAGTTGACGTGCGCGGGGAGCAGTTGTCATGCGTGATTATTGATAAGTTGCCTTTTGCAGTTCCGACGGATCCAATAGTTGCCGCTCGCCAGCGCTACATCGAGGACGAAGGCGGATCGAGCTTCTTTGAGTACAGCGTGCCTCAAGCGATCATTAGTTTGAAGCAGGGACTCGGGCGGTTGATACGGAGTACGACTGATCGTGGAGTGCTCGCGGTCCTCGATCCGCGGCTGACTACCAAGAGTTATGGCCGATTGTTTTTAAAGAGTTTGCCGCAGTGTCAGGTTACAAATAAGATCGGCGACCTGGCGCGCATGTTCGAAGCCCGGAAAGCGGTAGCGCGATAGAGCGCAGGCCTCTCGTCACTTCACCACTCCCAAGGAGAAGAATATGAGCCGGAACGAACGCGAAGACGACACGATTTATAAGGTCGTAGTTAATCACGAAGAGCAGTATTCCATCTGGCCGGAAGAGCGGGAGAATCCACTTGGCTGGAACGATGTCGGCAAAACGGGCAACAAGGCAGAATGCCTTGCCTACATCGAGGAGGTGTGGACTGACAGGCGCCCGCTTAGTTTGCGGAAGAAGATGGAAGAGGCGGCAAGCGGAGATCCGAAGGGTGGAGACGAATAGGATGCCGGGACAATTCGAGGTAATGATCGAGCGCAACTTCTCGAGCGCGCATCAACTGCGTGGCTATAAGGGCAAGTGTGAGAATCTGCACGGCCACAACTACCGAATCGAGATCTTTGCGCGCGGCAACGAACTCGACAACATTGGCCTGCTGGTTGATTTCGTTGAGTTGAAGTCGGCGGCGGATGAGGTGGTCCAGTACCTCGATCATAGGAATATTAACGAGCTTGACCCATTTGTAGAATTGCAACCCTCAGCCGAGAACCTGGCAAAATACATTCTCGAGCGGATTGCAGCGAAAGTGGATGACGGCAGGGTTCAAATCTATAAGGTCAGATGCTTCGAGACGCCGACGAGCGTCGCTACTTACCAGGTGGGGTAGGGAAGGGCCTGCAGAAGGCAGAAGGCAATTTTCCATATCTCATTTGACATTTCTCATTTGCCATTGAAGAGGTAGGGCGATGATTTTTCTTCCGATGACAAATGAGAATTGAAAAATG
>Ga0190274_10000876_pt1 | contig 17468 bp, 17 predicted proteins | sample Popmic531T_FD_133002 | JGI IMG/M metagenome (GOLD analysis project Ga0190274, IMG submission 133002) | Populus adjacent soil microbial communities from riparian zone of Yellowstone River, Montana, USA - 531 T | ecosystem: Environmental > Terrestrial > Soil > Riparian zone | place: USA: Montana... | reverse complement strand
GGCAAATCCACGGCCTTTCGCACCTCGGCGTTCAGGCGGTCGACGACCGGCTTGGGCGTTCCGGCGGGCGCCGCCATCGCGAACCAGCTCCGCACGTCGAAGCCTGTAGTGTTGAGCGCCTGATCGACGGTCGGCACCTCCGGCATCCTGTCGTCGCGTGTATTGGCGGTGGTGGCGAGCGCGCGGAACTTGCCGGCCTTGACGTTCTCGATCGCCTGCGTCGGTGTCACGATCGAGAACTGGATCTCGTTCGCCAGCAGCGCTGTTATGATCGGCGCGTCGCCACGGTAGGGCACGTGCAGGAACTTCGCGCCGGTGCGGCTGCCGAGCAGCTCGATGCCGAGATGGTGGGTCGAGCCCGGTCCGGTGCTGCCGAAGGTGAGCGTGCCTGGCGCCGCCTTCGCCTTGGCGACGACGTCGGCGAGCGTTTTGAACTCGGAATTCGCCGGCACCACGATGAAGAAGGGAATGGTGACGATGTTGGAGATCCAGTCGAAGCTGTTCACGGTGTGGAACGGCAGCGACTTGAACATGGCGCCGAAGATCGCGTGGCCGCCGGGCGTCACCAGCAGCGTGTAGCCGTCCGGCGCGCTGCGCGCGGCCTCGGCGGCGCCGAGCGTGCCGGCTGCGCCCGGCTTGTTCTCGATCAGCAGCGATTGGCCGAGTCCCTTGGACATCTCGGCGGCGACGATGCGCGCCGCGACGTCGGTCCCGCCGCCCGGCGGAAATCCGACCACGACCTTGATCGGGCGGTTGGGATAGTCCTGCGCGCTCGATGGCGTCGGCAGCAGCAAAAGGGTCAGCAGCCCGACGAACCATCCACGCATCGTCATCCTCCCATTCCATTCCGCGCGTTGGCCGCGCGTTGAGCGGACACTGTATGCGAACAACTTGGGTTCTGTCGATTTGGCGATATAGTCGCGGCCCTTCAGGGAGGCATCATGGACCTTAATCTGCGCGGCCGCCGCGCGCTCATCACCGGATCGTCGAAGGGCATCGGCCTGGCCATCGCGCGCACGCTGGCCGCCGAAGGCGTCCACGTCCAGCTCGTGGCGCGCACGCAATCCGAGCTGGACAAGGTGACGGCGCAGATTACGGCAGATTACGGCGTCGAGGCCGAGGGCCATTCCGCCGACCTGAGCGACAGCGCGGCAGTGAAGAAGGTCGCGGCGGCGGCAGGCGAACTCGACATCCTGGTCAACAGTGCCGGCGCCATCCCGCGCGGCACATTGCTCGACATCGACGAGGAGCGCTGGCGCAAGGCCTGGGACCTCAAGCTGTTCGGCGCCATCAACCTGACGCGCGAGATTTATGGGCCGATGTGCAAGCGCGGCAAGGGCGTCGTCATCAACATCGCCGGCCTCGCCGGCGAGCGGCCCGACGCCTACTATATCGCGGGAAGCTGCGCCAACGCGGCGATGATCATGTTCTCGCGTTCGCTCGGCGGCGACAGCATCCGGCACGGCGTGCGCGTGCTGGCGGTCAATCCCGGCCCGGTCGAGACGGAGAAGCACGTCAACGATACCAAGCGGCTGGCCAAGGAGAAGTTCGGCGACGAGAACCGCTGGCGCGACGTGATGTCCGGCCTGCCGATGAAGCGCGCCGCCACCACCGACGAGGTGTCGGGGATGGTGGCGTTCCTCTGCTCGGATCTCGCCTCTTACATCAGCGGCAGCGCGATCACGATCGACGGCGGGCTGCTGACGGACTCCGCGATCGGCGTGAAGCGAGGGTAGGCTCGCTACAGCTTCGGGATGCCGGCCTGCTCAAGGATGGTCTTGAACATGTTCATCTCTTTGGTGACGCGCTCCCAGGCCGCTGCTGCGCCCGTCGGTCTCACCTCAAAGCCGGCGTTGAACAGCTTCTCCTTGGTCGCGGGCTCGCGGAGAATCTTGAGCGTCTCCGTCTCGATCCATTTGATGGCTTCGGGCGGCGTTTTTGCCGGAGCAAGCAGGGCGGTGTCCACCGACAACACAAAGTCCTTATAGCCGGCCTCGGCCATAGTCGGGACATCCGGCAGGTCAGGCCAGCGATTCTCGCCGGTGACGGCAAGGCAGCGCAGTGTGCCGGCCTTGATGTGAGCCGCTGCGGGCGGCAGCGAGCCCGAGCACATCTGCACCGTGCCGCTCAGGAGCGCTTGCAGAGCGTCGCCGCCGCCCTTGAATACGACGTTCTGCAGTTTCGGCAGGTTCTCGCGCAGCTTCAGCAGTTCGGTGGCGATGAACGAAACGGTTCCAATCGGCGGGCTTGAGATGTTGACCTTGTCGGGGTTGGCGCGCGCATAGGCGACGAACTCTTTCATTGTCTTGACCGGCAGCTCAGACTTGATCGCCCAGGTGCTCGGCGACGTCGCCAGTTCGCACACACCGACAAAATCCTTGTGCAGATCGTACGGCACTTTGTTGTAGAGGGCGGGATTGACCGAGACGACGTTAGTGCAAAGCAGGAGCGTGTAGCCATCCGGTTCGGCCCGCGCGACGTTGGCCATGCCGATGTTGCCGCCGCCGCCGCCGATGTTTTCGATGACAATGGCCTTGCCTGTCGCTTGCTGGATCGCCCCCGTGATCATGCGTCCCACGAGATCGGAGGGGCCGCCGGGGGTGTTTGCCACGACGATCTTGATCGGCCGGTCCGGAAAGGCGGCGAGGGCGGAATGGACACTCAATATCGATGGCGCGGCAATGCCTGCGGCAACGGCGCTCGTGGTCTTGATGAATTTGCGCCGCGTGAATTTCGAGCCAGCGTTGAATGACATTCGTCCCGCTCCCTATGCAGTCCAAGGCTACCGACGGGCTATATCTTGCGACGGGGTTGGCGGCCGGCCAAGCACTTTCAGGCCGGCTACGGTGCGTAAGCCCAGACCTCGATCTGCAGCGTCGCGCCAGGCACCGGAAGCGGCGAGGGCACCTCGACCGCGGAGAACGGCAGCGGCCGTCCGCCCATGCGGCGCTCCCACACCTTATAGACCGGATAGAAATCGCGGATGTCGGTGAAGAACATCAGCACGCGCACCGCATTGCTGAGCGAAGTGCCCGCCGCCTCGCAAAGCTTGCTGACGTCGTCGATGATGCGCCCGGCCTGCGCCTCGGCCGGCGAGGAGAACTGCGGCTGGCGCGGATCGCTTGCCGCGCCGGTAACGAGGCCGTCGCGGTCGATCGCCATGAGTCCTGACATGAACAGCAGGTCGCCCGCCTTCACCGCCTGCGGCTGATCGAGGAATGCGGTTGTGACGCCGGCGTCGATGTGGCGCTTCGCTGAAGCGCTGCCGGGCTTCACCGCAATGACATTGATCTCGATCTTGCCGTCATAGGGCGCGAGGCCGTGATCGTTACAGGGGATGATCGACAGTGTCGGCTTCGACGCACCGAAATGCTTCGACCACGTCTCGTTGAAGGCGGAGTAGTCGTCCCGGTCGGTGAGATAGACCTGGGCGTGGATCACGTCCTCGAGCTTAGCGCCGGCCAGCGCCAGCGACTTCACCATGCGCTGCGTAATGATGAACTCGGTCTCCAGCTTGATCGGCTGGCCAGCCCATTGCGTCCCCTCGGTCATCAGCGCGGCGCTCGCGACGCCGTTCCGGCGCGGCTCGTCGCCGACCGCCAACGAGGTGATGCCCGGGATGAAGATAAAGTCGCCGACGGTGAGCGCCGGCGAATAGCCCGACGTCGGACGGCCCTCGAGCTGCTTGTGCTTGAGATGCGTGACCTCGAAGCCGGGTCCCGGCACGACGCCCATTGCCTGGATGTTCATGTCGGAGCCCGGCAGCAGCAGGCTCTGCTGCGCGATCGAGGTCGACGGCGGGATGCGGCCGTTGAGGTGCTCGCGCCGCACCAGCTGATAGGGCGGCACCGCCTTCACGGTCGTGTAGTACTGGTCGGTGCGAACCAGGTTGTCGTGGTCGGTGCCGGCGGCTTTCAGCACCGCATCGAGGTTCTCGAAGATGCGCTTCGCCTCCTTCTCGCGCTTGGGGCGCCCGCCATGCGGCAAGCGCTCTGCCAGCACGTCCGGCGCGATCCCGGTCGTGAAATCCTGCGCCATCAGCCCGGTGGCGAACACCCATCGCCCGGCCTTGATGCCGCGCGCGAACTTGACCTTGCCCGATCCAAGCTCGACGGGGAGCAGCGGCTCAACCGCGGATGCTTTGTTATCGGTCATTGACGCCCCCGTTTGACTGCAAGGTCGGCAACTGTCGCACCTGGACCTGCGGTTTGGGAAGCTGCGCCGGATGGGCCTAGCCATGCCTTTCCATCAGGCGTTCAATGCGCAGAGACATGCGGTCCGGGCTGGCATGTCGCATGCATGATCTGCCGCGCATTCGCTACACTCCCGTGTGTTGGAAGAGGAGCCGCTCCATGACAATCCGACTGCAACTTTGGCTGGCGCTGTTCGGTGCGCTGCTGTTCGGCGCGATGCCTGCCGCGTACGCGCAGAGCTATCCGAACCGGGCGATCAATCTGGTCGTGCCGTTCGCGGCCGGCGGCCTGACCGACGTGCCCGCGCGGGTGTTCGGCGCCATGTTTCAGGAGAAGATCGGACAGAACGTCGTGGTCGAGAACAAGACCGGCGGCACCGGAACGATCGGTGTCGCCTATGTGTCGCGCTCCGCGCCCGACGGTTACACGCTGCTCGCCAATTCGGTTGCCGATGCGCAGAACCTTCATTTCGTGACGGTGCCGTACCACCCGATCGACGATTTCTCGCAGGTGGGCTGGATCGTGGACGGTCCGCCGATGGTGCTCGTCGTCAACGGCGCGCTGCCGTATAAGACGCTGGCGGACATGGTCGCCGATGCGCGGGCGAACCCGCAGAAGCTCAGCTTTGGCACCTCCGGCCCGGCTTCGGGTCCGGCGATGGCGCTGGCGCTGCTCAACGCCGCCGCCAAGATCGACATTGTCGGCGTGCCCTACCGAGGCTCCGGAGAAGCCGCGCGCGCGGTGACCGGCGGCCAGATCCAGGGCGTGTTCACGTTCTACTCGCAGGCGAAGCCGCTCACCGATGACGGCAAGCTGCGCGCGCTCGCGGTTGCGAGCCCGAAAAGACTCCCAGACTGGCCCGACGTGCCGACCTTCCTGGAGCTTGACTACAAGATCGACTTCCGCGGGTTTGTCGGAATGGCCGCGCCGGCCAAGACGCCGAAGCCGGTCATCGAGTACCTCAACAAGCAGCTCAACGCGGTGGTGCAAACCGATCTGTTCAAGAAGCGCATGAGTGAACTCGGCATGTCCGTGCCGGCTGCCTCCGACAACACGCCGGAAAAATACGAAACGTATATCAAGGAAGAAATCGTCCGGCAGGGCGAGGTCGCCAAGCTGATGGGCGTCACCAAGCCGGAGCCGGCAGCGCCGCAGCGGTAATCTCTCAACTGTCGTCCCCGCGAAAGCGGGGACGACAATCATCCTACGCCACCTTCGCCAGCTTCTCGCCGTTCGTCTCGATCTTGAACAGCTTCACCGCGTTGCCGCCGAGAATGTCGCGTTTCGCCTTTTCCTTGAGGAACGGCAGGTCGTAGATCGTCGACGGCAGGTCGAAGTCCCAGTGCGGATAGTCCGATGAGTAGAGCAACTGGCTCTCCGCCTTGATGCACTTGAACGTCGCTTCGAGCAGGCTCATGTCGCGGGGCATTTCCATCGGCTGCGACGCGTAGAACATGTCGGTGATGTACTCGCCCGGCAGCTTCTTCAGGCCGGGGCATTCGGACGAGCGCATCATGTACTCGTTGTCGAGCCGCTGGATCATGAAGGGGAGCCAGGCGAGCCCGCTCTCGATCCAGAGCACCTTGAGCTTGGGGAAACGCTCCGGCAGCGCGTTGAGCACCCAGTTCGTCATGTGCACCATGTTGTACCAGACGAACCCGAGCGCATGGACGGAGATGAACTTGTTCATCATCCCCATCGACTGTTCGCCCCAGTTGTAGCCGGCGTGGAACGCCAGTGGCAGGCCGAGCTCCTCGATCGCCGAATAGACCTTCATGTACTGGTTGTGATGCACCGGCTGGAAACGCACCGATGTGATCATGAAGCCCGACACGCCTTTCTTGCCGGCGTATTCCTTCACCATCCGGTAGCTGGCTTCCGGGTCGTTGAACGGCAGATAGATCATCGAGCGGATGCGCGGCTCCTCACACAGCACGCGCTCGTAGAGCCATTTGTTGTAGGCAAAGGCCAGCGCGACCTCGGCCTCGACCTGCGGATGCAGACCGAGCTGCAGCATCGGCGAGGGGAACAGCACGGCGATATCGACGCCCATCGCGTTCATCCAGCGCCGCGTCAGCGAAACGTCGCGTTGCACGCCAGGATCAGGCTTCTCGATCTGGCGCAGCGGATAGCGCGTGGCGCGGCCGCCGATGTCCTGATAGCCGACCGAGCCCGGCATGAAGCCTGCGCCCTTGGAGTTGCCCGAGTTCGCCATCAGCGCAAGCTGCTTGAGCACCGGGTCTGGCATGTACTCGAGGATTTCGTTGAACGACTCCAGCTCATAGTGGTGCGAGTCGACATCGACGATCGGGAACTTGTCGTAGCCGCGCTGCTTCGCCTGCCGCGCCGCGTGCGACAGCATCTTGCCGGAGTCGAACTCGTCGACCTTCATGCGGCGATCATTGCTGAGCGGAAGTTCGACCATGTTCGTTATCCTTTTCGTCAGATCGCGACGTAGATATCTTCGCCGCGACGAACAACGTTGTATTTCCTGAGCCGCAGCCGCCGGTCGGCCGCGCACTCGCCGGTCTTGATGTCGTATTCATAGCCGTGCCACGGGCAGACGAAGTTCACCTGCGTATCGGAGGATTTCTGGCCCACCAGGGTCTTGTCGGGCGCCAGCACGTTCTCGACCTGGTGCATGATCAGCCCTTCGCAGGCCGGCCCGCCCTGGTGCAGGCACAGGTTGGCGTAGGCGTAGAACTGGCCCTCCCAGTGGAACACGCCGATGTCGTGCGCGCCGTGCTGGATGATCCGGCGGTCGCCGTCTGGGAACTCAGATGCTTTTGCGACAAAGATTTCAGGCATTCGGCGCCACTCCGCAAAACAAGGCGCATCATACAACACACGGCAGCGCCGCCGTCACGCTGTACTGATCGGTGCCTGGCTGCTAATCTGGGCCGAGATCCCCGCTGCTTATGACCAGGAACCCTTCGATGAGGCTTCTCAGGGATTCATTGAAAATTTTGAGCTTGATCGCAGCGATCTTTCTCGGCTCCGGCGTCCTTGCGTTGGCGGAACAGCGCCTCGCGCTCAAGGGTTACGATCCGGTCGCTTACTTCACCGAGAAGCGCGCCATGCTCGGCGATGCCCAGCACCAGTACAATTGGGACGGCTCGACCTACCGGTTTGCCTCCACTAAGCACCTCGAACTTTTCAAAGCCGATCCGGATCGCTACCTGCCGCAGTACAGCAACCTGTGCGCCGCCTCGGTCGCGAAGGGTGTAAAGGTGCAGGGTCAGCCGGAATACTGGCTGGTGCACGATGGCCGGCTTTATCTATTCGGAGGACCACAAGGTCCTGCCTTGATGCGCGGTGACGCATCCATGAAGAGCGTGGCGGACAAGAACTTTTCGGCCGTGTCCCGGCTGCCAAACCCGCCGCAATAGCGATCAGAAGCCGGCGAGTTTCAGTCCTTCGCGCAACGAAGCGGCGTGAGCGGGATTCTTGAACCGCGAGCCCATCGATTCCAGGTCGAGTGTTGGCAGCTTCTGCCGCACGGCTTCGGCATACTGCGCTGCTTGGTCCTTCCGCCCTGACTGTGCGGCGGCGGCCGCGGCCAGTGTGTTGAAGACCGGGAAATCCGGATAGCGCGCGAGGCCAAGGTCCGCGATGCGCAGCACGTCATCGTACCGGCCCGCGAGATAGTAGGCCATCTCCAGATCGAACAGGTAGGTCGGCTCCAGTGTGGGATCGAGCTTTAGCGCCAGCTGGAGCGATTCGATCGCTCCGCCGATCTCTCCGGCAAACGCCTGGGCCGATCCCCATGCCGCGAGCGCGTTCGCATCGCTCGGATTGATTTCGACCGCTCGTTTGAGCGCGTCCTTCGATTGCTCGTATTCGGCGCGCACCGTCAGGACGCGGCCGAGCGCGCGATATCCGTCGGGCTCGCTGGGGGCGAGCGCGATCGCCTTTTGCGCATCCGCAGCGGCGCGCGAAAGATCGCGGTCGGGAAATTCGGTCCAGCCGAGGATGGCCAGCGAACGAAATGCGTCGGATTGCAGCGCCCAAGCGGCAGCATAATTCGGGTCCATCTCGATCGCCCGGGCGACCAGCTCCCGGAATTGGCGATTGGCCATGCGTGAACCCGAATAGCCGATCGCCCGGGCGCGCAACACGAGGTCGAACGCGCTGGCATTGGGCCGGGGTGGCTGGTCCAGTTGCCGCCGCGCTTCCACATGCGTGATGTTGGCTGCAAGTGTTCCTGCGATGCGGTGTGCGATGGTGTCCTGGAAGTCGAAGATGTCGGTCATCTCGCCGTCGTAGCGGTCGCTCCACATCACCGTGCCGTCGCGGGCTTGCGTCAATTGTGCCGTGATGCGCACCTGCTGACCCGAACGGCGGACGCTTCCCACGACCAGATAGCTTGCACCGAGTTCGGAAGTGACCTCATCCTGGGTCGGTGGCTGCTTCTTGTAGCGCAGCACCGCATTGCGGCCGATCACCCGGACTGTGTTGAAGCGACCGAGCGCATTGATGACCTCCTCGGTGACGCCGTCGGCGAAATACTCCTGGCTACTATCGCCGGTTTGGTTGGCGAACGGCAGCACGGCAATGACCGGCATGGCACTGGCGGCGACCGGCTTCGATGGGGCGGTGTTTTGCACGACGGGGGTGCGATCCCGGGGCAATGTCAGCCACAGGATCGCGCCGAGGCCGATTGCCGCGGAGATTGCTACCGCGGCGATTGCCTTCGCCGACCAGCGTGGGCTCTCGGCGGGCGGCGGCGGTGCATCGAATGTGGCCGCGATCGATGCCCTCGATGCGATAGACCCTGATGGGATTGGCGATGTTTTTCAGGCTTTGCTCGCCGGCGTCCGCGATCGGGATTTCGATCTTGCCCCGCACCTGCCGGTATGCATCCTCCGATAGGCAGATGCCGCCGGCCGGCGCGATCTGTTCGAGCCGCGCCGCGATGTTGACGCCATCGCCGAACACGTCGCCCTTCTCGACGATGACGTCGCCGATGTTCACACCAATGCGAAACTCGATGCGGCGGTCGAGGGAAATATCCTGGTTACGCTTCGCCATGCCGTGTTGCCACGCCACGGCGCACGAAACGGCTTCGACGATGGATGGGAACGTCAGCAGCAGGCCGTCGCCCGTGGTCTTGACGATGGTTCCCTTGTAGGCGGCGATCAGCGCATCGATCAGTTAGGCACGATGCCGCCGCAGCCCCAGCAACGTGCCTTTCTCGTTCACGCCCATCAGGCGCGAGTAGCCCACCACGTCTGCGGCGACGATCGCGGCGAGGTGTCGCTTGATGGAGTCGGTCGGCAAGAGGTCAAAATCCCGGGTCGAGTGTCCTGGCATTGTAGCGGCTATCTCAGGGCGAATGGAGGGACGTATACTCGCGTAACAAACACAAAATGACGGGAGGCCTCATTGATCGTCGACATCTACACCCACATCTTCCCGGACCGCTTTTTCCAGGAGTTGGAGCGCGGCTCGCCGAAGCTCGGCAACATGGGCAAGCGGCTGCGCTCGGTGCGCAAGCTGTTCGATCTCGACGCGCGGTTCCGCGACATGGACGAGATCGGCGAATACCGCCAGATCATCTCGCTGCCGAACCCGCCGATCGAGGACATCGCGGAAGGCGAGGTGGCGAAGACGCTGGCTCGCGTCGCCAACGATTCCATGGCCGAGCTGTGCGCCAAGCACCCGGACCGCTTCCCGGCGTTCGCCGCGGCGGTGTCGATGCACGACGTCGACTTTTCCATCGAAGAAGCGGCCCGCGCCATCAAGATGGGTGCTAAGGGCGTCCAGACCTTTACCAACATCGCCGGGCATCCGCTTGACGAGCCGCGGTTCCGGCCGTTCTTCGAAGCGATGGCCGCGCACGACCTGCCGGTCTGGCTGCACCCGGCGCGGACCTCCAGCATGCCGGACTATGCGTCCGAGCCGCGTTCGCGCTTCGAGATGTGGTGGTGCTTCGGCTGGCCATACGAAACCACGATCGCGATGGCGCGGCTGGTGTTCGACGGCATCTACGACCGGCACCCGAAGCTGAAGATCATCACGCACCATCTCGGCGGCGGCATGATCCCGTTCTTCGACGGCCGTATCGGGCCTGGCATGGACGTCCTCGGCGCCCGCACCGTCGATGAGGACCACACCAAGGTGCTGTCCTCGCTGAAGCGGCCGCATCTCGACTACTTCAAGGAGTTCTATGCCGACACCGCAATGTTCGGAGGAAAATATGGTCTGCCGTGCGGGATCGATTTCTTCGGGGCCGACAAGGTGGTGTTCGCGTCCGACGCGCCGCTCGCGCCGATTCCGGTGCACGTCAACGTGCTCGATCAGGTGCTCAACGAACTGAAGCTTGGCCCGGACGTGCGGCACAAGATCATGGCCGGCAACGCCGAGAAGTTGTTGAACATGAGCATCAAGTAGCTTGCGAACCCCCACTCCGACGCCGTTTGTTCACGCTTCAGCCATTCTTTGTCGGGCATATTCCCCCTCGTCGCGGGGATTCGGCATGCTTTCGAAACCGATCTGGGCGCTTGCGCTGAGCGTTGTGGCTGCGGCCCTGGCCGGTTGCGCCGAGGGCCAGAAGCCGGGCGAACCCACCTTCTATCGCAGCATGGCGAGCGCGGGCGCGCAGCTCGATGCCAGCGCCGCGGCCTCGATGATCTCCGGCTACCGCGCCAACAATGGGCTGCCGCCGGTGACGCTCGATCCCGCGCTGATGAGCCTTGCCGAGGCGCAGGCGCGCGCCATGGTGGAGCGCGACAGGATCAGCCACAACACGGGCGGCGCCGCCTTCATCGAGCGGCTGCGGCGGTCCGGTTACGACGCCAAGGTCGCGGCTGAGAACGTCTCGGCCGGGTACCACACGCTGGCGGAGGCCTTTTCCGGCTGGCGGGATTCGCCGCCGCATCGGGCCAATATGCTGCTGCAAGGGGCGGATCGCATGGGCATCGCAGCAATTTACGCCCCAGGCTCAAAATACAAGGTTTTCTGGACGCTTATCATGGCCGCGCCGGACGACCGGAGGGGCTGAATCCGGAAATTTTTCAGCAATTGCCGCAATCCTGCCGCAGATGGCAGGCCCGCCGACCATCAAAATAACCCCATATTATTGGCGAATCTCGCAGTTATCGGATTGCGAAGCGCCTATTTCCGTGTATTCAGGGCGTCATTCTTTCCAAGGGAGTCGCGAATCATGGCCACTCAGCCCGGTACCGGTACCAAGCCGAAGGTAACCACCATTAGCACCAAGCAGCTCGCCGCCACTTTGGCCGGCGACCATGAAATGCCGAAGAAGCAGGCCGAGGCCCTTCTGGGTGACTTGATCGGCCTCCTCACCAAGCACCTCAAGAAGGGCGACCGCATCCGCCTCAACGGGCTTGGCATCCTCGTCGTCCGCAAGCGCGCCGCGCGTATGGGCCGCAATCCCGCGACCGGCGAGCCGATCCAGATCAAGGCGAGCAAGAAGGTTGCCTTCCGCGCCGCCAAGGAGCTCAAGGAAGCTGTCTAGGCTCGACGCTTCGCTGAAATGCAAACACCCGGCCTCGCGGCCGGGTGTTTTGCTTTTGGACCGCATCTAGTTCAGTGGCGCGGAATTCTCTTCTGCCAGGTTGAGCACGATGTACTGGTCCTCGCCGACCTTCACGACGGCGGCGATCGCCTCGTCCGGATCCTTGGTCGGCTGCGCCTCGGCGTCGTACATTTCGTAGATTTCGCGCGTGATGCCATCGGAGCAATACGCGGTTTGCTCATCCATGTTCACAAGCACGACGTCGACTTCGATCACAGCACGCACTCACGCTACGCAAGACAAGAACCACGTTGCCTATACAAGGCGGCGGGGCCAAGGCTAGCCCGTTCCGGTTAATCGAATCAATGCCGCGAATTGTGGCGGCATCCTGCGGTGCGGGCCTGGCATTTCGCGAATGCAGATTTTGTCTGACGAGTCGCATGCCGGTCGTTCGCAAATGCAGATCGTTGCTGCGAAGTCGGCGTCCGGCATGACGAAAATGCAGATCGCGCCTGATGATTGGCGCCGCATTCCCGCCATAGCATTTTTTTGCAGCGCCACCGTCCGTTCACGCTCTAGACCTCATGGCGGGACCTCTCTAGCTTCCCCGGCATGCTGCCGCCGGGCCCCGACTACGACGAGATTCACCGTGCGTTCCGCTGGCAGATTCCGGCGGAATTCAACATCGGTGTCGAGGTGTGCGACCGCTGGGCCGATCGCGAACCCGGCAAGCTGGCCATTGTTGCGGTCGGCGCAGACGGCAAGGCGCACGACGTCAGCTACGGCTGGCTGCGCGACACTTCGAACAAGCTCGCCAACGCGCTCGCGGCCAATGGCATCGCGCCCGGCGACCGGGTCGCGATCTTGCTGCCACAGGCGCCCGAGGTCGCGGCGATCCACATCGCGATCTACAAGGTCGGCGCCATCGCGCTGCCGCTCGCCATGCTGTTCGGCACCGAGGCGATCTCCTACCGGCTGCAGAACTCGGGCGCGAAGGCGCTGATCACCAACGCGCAGGGGCTCGCCAAGGTCGTGCGGGGTGAATTGCCGGACCTGCAATTGATGCTGTCGGTCGATGGGCCGGGCGACGGCGCGCTCGGCCTTCACCAGACGCTGGAGCGCGCCTCCGCCGATCTTACGCCGCGCAAAACCTCGGCCGACGATCCCGCCATGATGATCTACACGTCCGGCACCACCGGCCCGCCCAAGGGCGCGCTACATGCCCACCGCGTGCTGCTCGGCCATATGCCAGGGATGGAGATGCCGCACGATTTCTTCCCGCAGCCGGGCGATCGGTTCTGGACGCCGGCAGACTGGGCCTGGGCCGGCGGCCTGCTCGATTGCTTGCTGCCGAGCCTCTACTGCGGCGTGCCGGTGGTGGCGCGCCGCTTCGACAAGTTCGATCCCGACGAAGCCTATGCCGTGATGGCGGGCCACGGCGTGCGCAACGCGTTCATCCCACCCACCGCGCTGCGCATGATGCGCTCGGCGGCGGATCCGCGCGGCCGCTACGACCTCAGGCTGCGCACGGTGGGCTCCGGCGGCGAGGCGCTGGGCGCGCAGACCTTTGAATGGGGCAAGGCGGCGCTCGGCGTCGCGATCAACGAGTTCTACGGCCAGACCGAATGCAATCTGGTGCTGTCGTCGGGCGCCATGATCGGCGTGTCGCGGCCGGGCGCGATCGGCAAGCCGGTGCCGGGCCATCAGGTCGCGGTGATCCGCCCCGATGGCACTTTGGCGCCGCCCGGTGAGCCGGGCCAGATCGCGGTCAGGCGTCCCGATCCCGTGATGTTCCTTGAATACTGGGACAAGCCGGAGGCCACGCGCGAGAAATTCATCGGCGACTGGATGACGACCGGCGATCAGGGCGTCATGGACGACGACGGCTACTTCTCGTTCGTCGGCCGCGACGACGACGTCATTACCTCGGCGGGCTACCGCATCGGACCCGGCGAGATCGAGGACTGCCTGATCAAGCATCCAGCGGTGGCGCTAGCCGCGGTGGTCGGCAAGCCCGATCCGATGCGCACCGAGATCGTCAAGGCGTTCGTTGTCTTAAAATCCGGCGTCGCCGCGTCAGACGCGCTTGCCGCCGACATCCAGGGCTTCGTGCGCACCCGGCTGTCCGCCCACGAGTATCCGCGCGAGGTTGCCTTTATCGCGGAGATGCCGATGACCACGACCGGAAAAGTGATTCGCCGGCTGCTGCGCGCCAGGGCCTGACGGGGTTTCAGCCCGCCCGCCGCGCAGCCGCCCGCGCAACGCCTTGGCTGCGGAGAGCGCCGCGCGGCGCAGCGTCTCAAGCCGGCCAATCAGCCCGAACGGCAGCGCCGTGCGCTTCACCGCGATCAGCCGGTCGGCGAGTGCCAGCCGCCCATGCCACATGTGGTCCATCATCGGGTGACCCGCTGTGGCGCAGGAATCCAACTGCGCCATCCCCGGCTGCGCCGCCAGTTCTGGCGTCAGCTCGTGCACCAGTTGAACGCCTGGAGAGAAACGCGCGACGCCTTCGTTGTAGGCGATCTTCCAGAACCATCCGGTCTCGCCGGACTTGAGCGTGATCGCCACGGCGACGGCCTGCCCGCCGAGCTGCGTGCGGTCGATCCGCGCCTGCCCCTGCGCCGCCAGCGAAGTCACCGCGATTTCTACAAATCTGCGCACGGCGGGAGTCGTTGGCCGCCGCGGTCTGGGCGAGGCCTTTCCAGCCACTCGCCTCCAGCACCAGAAAATCTTCCAGCGCCGACGCGACCGGCTGCGGCGCGCTCACGCTGCTGAACGTCACCGGCGCGAATTCCTCAAGCCGGCGGCGCTGCCGCTGCAACTCCTTGCGCCGGCGCGGCGACACGGTCTGATCGTCCTGGTTGTTGCCGCGCTTGAGCATCGCGCGGCGGTGCTGACCGAACGCCGCGTGCGGCAAATCGTGGTACGACAGCACGGTTTCGAGCGCGCGTGCGAAGGCACCGGTTTCCGGCACCATCGGCAGCAGCAGCAAGGCCGGCGTCGCGGGGTCGTGAGCGAGATGCTCGAGCCATGCGGCGATCACTGCCGGTGCCTCATCGCGATCGACCAGCGGCACGCCGAGCGGGGCATAGGGATGTGTCCAGCCGGCAAGCGTTGGCAGCGCGCCTTGGCGCAAGCCCGTCAGGCGGGCCGGGAACAGCCCCAATAGTGTGCCGCCCTTGGTCCAGACCAGCACAGCGCCGCAGCCTTTGCCGAACACCGGCGCGGCGGCCAGCGCGAACGCCGGGTCGTAGAACACGTTGGGCTCCAGCGCGCGGGCGGCCAGCGAGCGCCATTCTGCAAGGATGGATTCCAGGCCGGAGATCGCGCGCCACTCGACCCGAAGCGTTGGACTGAGCGGGGCGTGCATGGCTATTGCCCCTTCGGGCGTCCCCAGATGAAGGCGTGCAGCTTGAGGCGGCTTCTGGTGATGAAAAACAGCAGCACGGATTCGACCAGCAGCGCGGTCGCCGTCGAAGCCGCCGCGCCTTCGATTCCGTAGCGCGGGATCAGCACGATGCAGAGCGCGAGGTTCACACCGAACGCGAACGCATAGACCATGGCGCAGATGCGTTGCTCGCCGACCATGCTGAGCAGCCGCTCGACCGGGCCGATCGCGGCGCGCGCCACAAGGCCCGCGGCGAGGATGAACATCACGCCGTAGCCCTGCACGAACGGCGCGCCGAACAGCGTCAGCAGCGGCTTACCCATGAGCAGGATGGCGGCGGTTGCGGCAACTGACGGCCAGAACGTCCAGCGGACTGAATCCGCGAGAAATTCCGCGAGCCGCTGGCGGTCGCCGGTGACGTGGCATTCGGTGAAGCGGTGCGCGACCGCTGCCGAGACTGCAAAGTAGACGAACGACACCAGCGCGATGGTCTTGGACGCGGCATAGTAGATCGCGATGTCCTCGGGGGGACGGAACTGCTGCAGCACCAGGATGTCGGTGTGCGTCAGCATCAGGTAGAAGCCGCCGACCATCAGCATGGGCAGCGACACCGCGAACCACGTTCGCGTGTCATTGGCCTTGCCGCCATGCCCGATCTCGCTGGCGATGCGGCGGTTGAGCACGACGGTCTGCCCGATTGCGGTCACCGCCAGCGAAAAGGCCAGCACACCGACCACGGTCACCGCGTCGGTCGGCAGGTCGAACGCATAGGCTGCGCCCACCATCGCCAGCATGACGACGTGGCGGATCACGTACATCGGCATCAGCGCGAGCTGCACCCAGTTGTAAGAGCGCGCGATCCCGTCCTGCATCTGCATCAGCGCGTAGAATGGCAGCGTTACGCAGGCGACCATAAGCGGCAGCACGACATAGTCCGCCAGCAGCGGCACGAGCAGCTTGATGGCCAAGGCGCCGCAGATCGCGATGGCGGAGGCAGCGGCGACCGTGAGCCAGCGGCTGCCGGCGATGAAGCCACGCAGCAGCGCGATCGACTTGGCGTTGGAGTATTCCGGGATGAAGCGTTGTGCGGCGGAGGCGAGACCGAGGTCGGCGAACTCTCCGATCACGAGCACCCACGCCCAGACATAGACATAGATCCCGAACTCGAAGCTTCCCATCCAGCGCGCGAACAGGATCTGCGAGCCGAACACCAGCGCGGCGCTGACGACCCGGATGAGGAAAGCAGAGCCGGCGACCTTCTGCGCGATCGAGCTGTGGCTGACGTCGGCGCGCCACGCCTGCGCGCGGGCGAGCAGGCCCGCGAAACTCCCACGCGCCGGACGAGCCGATGCTTCGGAACCGATCAACGCCACTACACACCCCGCACGGCACGTCGGTCGGGCGACCGGCCCGCACGCCGCAGACCTAAGGAAGCGTTAACATTCGGTTGGGCGAAGGTGGCCTTAAGCCTTTGGCAAGGCTTCCAGTTCGGTCAAAACAGCCTCGACCGCCTTGCGTTCGTCGACTGTCAGGGCGGCCTGCGGCGGAACCGGATCGCCGACCGCGTAGCCCTGGGCCTGCAAACCGGCCTTGATGCAGGCCGCAAGGTTGAAGCGGGCGAATGCCTCGTTGATCCGCCACAGCTTGCGCTGAAGTTCCATCGCCTCCGCCCAGCGGCCGGCACGGCACAGGTCAAAAAGCCGCACGCTCTGGCGCGGGATGACGCAGGCTGGCCCCGCCATCCAGCCGACCCCGCCGATCAGCATCACCGCGGCGGGAATGTGGGCGGAGGCTGAGAACACGCGCATCTCCGGCGCGCGGTTCATGATCGAGAGCAGCCGTCCCGTGTTGGTCGAGGCGTCCTTGATGTATCGGATGCGCGGATGCGACGAAAGTTTGGCGATCACGTCGAGCGAGAGGTCGCTGCGCTGGAATTGCGGGTTGGTGTAGAGCACGACCGGGATGTCGACCGCATCGGCGATGGCGCGGAAATAGTTTTCGATCTGCGCGTCCTTCACCGGAAAATACGCTTCGAGGATGGCGAGGATGCCGTCGGCGCCAAGCCGCTGGTATTGCTTGGCCTGCTCGACGGCGTCGGCAGTCGCGGTCGCCGCGACACCGGCGATCACCGGCACGCGCTTGTTGGCGGCTTCGATCGACGCCTGCACCACGGCGGTGCGTTGTTCGCGGTTGAGATAGGCGAACTCGCCGGTCGAGCCGAGCGGCGTCAGCCCATGCACGCCGGCCTTGATGAGGTCGTCGCACAGCTTGCCGAGCACGTCGGTCTTGATGCGGCCGGACGGATCAATGGGTGAGACGAGATAGGGAAAGACGCCGTGGAGGGGCATTTCGTTTTCTCCGTCATCATCGGGCCGGCGCGGAGCGCCGTGTCCCGGTGATCTCGATT
>Ga0190274_10000875_pt1 | contig 17485 bp, 14 predicted proteins | sample Popmic531T_FD_133002 | JGI IMG/M metagenome (GOLD analysis project Ga0190274, IMG submission 133002) | Populus adjacent soil microbial communities from riparian zone of Yellowstone River, Montana, USA - 531 T | ecosystem: Environmental > Terrestrial > Soil > Riparian zone | place: USA: Montana... | reverse complement strand
CGTTTTGATCATCAATAATCAATGCCCATCCCGTAAAGGTAGGAGCAGCCCCTGCATTCCATAAAATATTATTTCCCCAGTAATTTGGATCACCAGTGTTGTCGGACCAAGTGATAAGATCACCCGGATTCATTACTCCGGATAAAGTTTGTACAATCGCATTTACTGCGTTTATGTCGGTGTAATTATCACTGATTGCAACTTTCCATCCTGTCACATCCACAGGAATAGGACTCACATTCTGGATTTCCAAATGGTCATTAGAGGTGAGTTCCATTTCAGTGACAAGTATAGGACTGTTAGCACCGCCGCCACCTGTTGTTTGATCTGACACATATAATGTAGTAGTTCCGGGAATAAACACATCCACAGGACTTCCTGTTGCAATAGGAGTAATGGCGTTTATGTTATCATACCATTGCAAAGTTCCGTTACCTGTTCCGCTCAGTGTTACTATTCCTGGACCGCATCTCGATACATTCGAAGCTGTTGGCACCGGAATTATTCCAACCGTAATCTGAACTTCGTTTGATGTATCAGAAGGACACGATACTTCCGTTACAATTGCCCTGAACAATCCGGACAATGCAAGATTCACAACATAAGTATCCGTAGTAGCCCCGGGTCCTGTTTCATCAACCCATGTGGTTCCATCAAAGCTTTGCCATTGAAAAATTGTTCCAAGATAACCCGTCAAGGTGAGAGTTACTGGGGTATTGTAACAGACTGAATCAGCTGAAGCAACCGCAGTTCCGGCATCCGAACAGGCAAAGGCACCGTTATTTCCCGGCATCATCACCGGCAACATAAATCCCAGCACAATAAGGCTGGCCAACAATTTTAATTTCCCAGGTATTAGTCTTCCCATGTTCTTGTATTTTATTTTGAAATAAGTGTGATTTAACCTCATAAAAATATGAAATATCATTGAGTATTGATTGATGAAATAGATATCTTCAAAATGCTGATAATCAATACATAACCTCTATTATACAAAATTCTCACTTTAAGTTATCAGGTTTTTGAATTCAAATTTTGTGTATGATTATGTGAATTCAATTCATAAACTGTGATCTATCATGCTAAAGTAATATTAACCATGTTCTCAATTCAGGTCACCGGAATTCTCTAAATTTGGAAACGAAAACACACCGTATTCTATGAAAAAACTATTTACCCTAATTGTTTCTGTATTTCTATTTATCAGTGCTGATGCTCAAATTCAGAGTCTTCAGAAATTAAGTCAGATTACATTCAATGTTTCCTGTGCCGGAGTGTGGCACTATGTCGACTCCCTGGGAAATGAGTATGCCCTTCTCGGGAACAATGACGGACTTGTAATTGTGGATGTAACAGACCCGGTTAATCCTGCTGTTCTTTTTACCGTTCCTGCGGCCAATAGTCTTTGGCGAGAAGTTTCAACTTACGGTCATTACGCATATGCTGGAACTGAAGGTGGAGGAGGTATCACTGTAATTGATCTCAGTGGATTACCAGCTACATACCAGTCGCAGGTTTACACAGGTGATGGAGCTATTGCAGGACAATTAAGTTCATCGCATACTGTTAAAGTTGCGGATGGATACCTGTACATTTTTGGTTCTAATATAGGAACTGTAATATGTGATCTTGTTGATCCATGGAACCCACATTATGTGGGAAGTTACCAGGCCAACTATGTGCATGATGGTTATGTATTGAATGATACGTTGTATTCATCAGAAGTATATGCAGGGCAATTCAGTGTAGTAGATGTTACTGACAAAGCTGCTCCTGTTGTTCTTGAATCTCAGCCTACACCGGGAGCATTCAATCACAATGGCTGGTTCTCCGACAATCGCCAGTATTTTTATACTACCGATGAGCAACCAAATACGCCTGTTGGAGTTTTTGATGTTTCCGACATTCAGAATATCCAACTCGTAGGAACGTATGTTACCGATACCATGTCAAACCATGAGGTACATAACGTTCGTGTTATAAACGATTATCTTATTTGTCCTTCCTACGGGAGTCAGCTCACAATTGTGGATGCAGCCCGTCCGGCAAACCTGATTGAAATTGCACGTTATACAACCGGAACATACCTTTGCTGGGATGCTTCTCCATACTTGCCTTCAGGAAACATAATTGTAACTGATATGGATGGTGAATTTTATGTATTTGCCCCATACTATGTGAGAGCATGTTACCTCGAAGGAAATGTGACTGATTTAGTGACCGGAAATTCACTCTCCGGTGTAACTGCTAAAATTCTGAACACCACTAAACAAGTGCTGTCGAATACGTCAGGTGATTATAAAACAGGTTACCCTACAGCAGGCACCTTCGATGTGGAATTTTCAAGACCGGGCTATATTACTAAAGTTGAAACCGGTGTAGTACTCGCTTCCGGTGTACTGACAATTCTTGATGTGCAACTGGAACCATTTGCAATCACTTTGAATGTAATTGACAACGGTACAGGTTTGCCAATCCCATTCGCAAAAGTCAAAGTTCAAAATTCAACTACTGACATTGAACTCACAGCAAATTCAATTGGTGAAGTAGTGTTGTCAACTGTATCATCAGGAACTTACGAAATTACAGCTGCGCTTTGGGGTTATCATTCTGCTTGTATTACAGCAATAAGCGGAACTCAAAGCAATTATACCATTGGATTGGATGCCGGCTTGTATGATGATTTCACTTTTGATTTCGGCTGGTTAACATCCTCAACTGCATCAGCTGGAGAATGGGTCAGGGAAGAGCCGGTAGGTACTATTTTCATTTCCACTCAGGCGAATCCTGATTTCGATGTTACCAACGATTGTTCTGATCGTTGCTTCACAACAGGAAATGCAGGAGGCCCTGCGAATAATGATGATGTGGATGATGGCACAGTAACATTGACATCTCCTGCATTAGATTTGACTTCCTACACAGATCCATATATTCATTATGAAAGTTGGTTCTATGAAGAATTTTCACCCAACTTTGCTGCCAATGATACTATGTTTGTGAGTTTTGATAATGGTTCGGCTATCACTGTCGTGGATGTAATTACCGGTCCGTCAGCAACCAATTCTACCTGGGTGAATCACAGTGTAAGAGTACTTGATTTCATTACCTTGACTCCGGGCATGAAAGTAGTAGTGACACTTAGTGATAAACTTGGAACAGGCAATCCTCTTGAAGGAGGTTTCGATCGTTTTGAAGTTACGGAAGGCCCAACTGCAGTGTCTGAATTACACAACACTTCTGAAGGAATGATGGTTTTCCCGAATCCATTTAACGACGAGATAGAAATCAGTATTGCAGATAAAAGCTTTACAGGAAACGCAACACTGGTGATAACCGATATTTCAGGTCGTGAAATTTCAAGAAAAACAGTGAATGCTCTTGATAAAATCAGCATTCAAACAGGCAGCTGGAGCAAAGGAGTTTACTTTGTACAATTATCCAACGCCACAACTTTCATAACTCCAGCAAAGATTACCAAACAGTAATTATTCGCTTAAAATAAAAAATGCCTGTTCATTCTGAACAGGCATTTTTTATTTTCCGGCAATTGCAATTTCTTCCGAATCATATACTTCTTCGGTATGCTTTGAATTTGCCACCGCAATCATGGCTTTGGCAACTGTATATGCATGTATGGCCTTGTACTTCCTGAGCCCGCCAACAAATAAAAAAGACAATGCACGCATTGCAATTTTTCCAACTGTTTCAGCGGGTCGTGATTCCTTGCGTGAACCCAGCAGCATGGAAGGTCTGAAAAAATGTAGTGAAAGTAATCCAAGAGATTTCAACGACTGTTCCATTTCACCTTTGGTACGCAGATAAAAGTTACTGCTGGTAGCTTCCGCGCCAAGCGAAGAGACCACAAGCATTTTAGTGATGCCTTTTTTCTTAGCTGCGACTCCAATCGCAACCGGTAAATCGTAATCTACTTTTCGGAAAGCAGGTTGATTGCCTGCTTTCGCGATGGTGGTGCCCAGACAACAATAAATTTCGTCGCCATTAAGATTGTTTTCCAGAAGTGCTTTGTCTTCGAAACTGGTGATTATTTCAACTACCTTACTGCTTCCTGGATGCAATAATTTTCTTGAAAAAAGGACTATCTGACTGTATCGGTCATCCTTAATAAGTTCCTGTAACACATAGTTTCCGATCAAGCCGGATGCTCCGAAAAGTATTGCGGTTTTTGGAGCCATCACATTGTTAAGTTGTGCGTAAACGCGATTGACGGTACCAGGATTCTACACCAATAAGCACGAATGCAGCAAGAGTAACTAGCGCTAATAGCAATGCAACAGATCCGGACAACATACTTCCTGCAGCAGCTGCTCCCTGATCAAGAATTGATTCCAGCATCATGCTCTTTGAACTAAAAGAATCGGTAACAGTTCCGGAAATAGCCAGGTAGAAAATCAAGCCTGTCAATACCGAAATAAAAATCCATCCATTTCTGGTGATCACAGGTTCGTATTTTATGGCAGTGGCAGCAGGAGCAAGATTAAGCCTGTTCATGACTGAAGCAGTGAAAATATCAGAAGGCTGTTCAAGCATTGAGTCATTGAATAAATTTTTCAATGCGTCCTGATCTTTATGTGGTAGTTGGTTCATGTTGTTCAAAGTTAATAAATGAACTTGATATTTAAACTTATTTCTCTGTGTCCTCCGTGCCTTAGTGCCTCCGTGTTCCCTTTCCGTCGCGACCTTGTCGGATTGGTGGAGAGTCTATTAACACGGAGGCACTAAGGCACGGAGGTGCACGGAGGGATTCATAATATTGAATGTAATTCTTCTTTTAGATTTAGTTTCAAATGGTCGTGCAATTTCTTACGCGCTCTAAAGAGTCGCACTTTCACATTGCTTTCCGACAAACCTGTAATGTCGGCGATATCATCTACCGGCTGGTCATTCATGTAGTATAAGGTGATAAGCAACTGATCCGATTCATCGAGTGTGCTGATAGCTTCACCAAGGTATCTTTTCTTTTCATTATCGTTGAATTTTGCCATTCCATCAAAGGCACTGTCATCGGCATATTCTGTAAATCCTTCATCATCCACGGAGCCGGTAAAAAGGCTTTTTTTTCGAATTTTTGTCAAGGCCAGGTTATATACTACCCTGAAAAACCAGGTAGTGAATTTGGAGTCGCCTTTAAAGTCGGCCAAAGCCTGGTACAATTTAATAAATGCATCCTGGGCGACTTCCTCGGCATCTTCCCGGCTTTTTGTAATACGTAATGCAATGTTGAAAGCCATAGTTTTGTGCTTGTTTACCAATCCTGCAAATGCCGCAGAATCAGCGTGATTGAGTACACGGTCAATGTAATATGAATCTTCAAGGTAGGCCATACGCTTATTAAGACAACCCGGCTATTCGTGCGGTTACAAAAAAAGTTTAATAATTCTGTAACCGAACCCCGGCGACAGGCATCCTATTGGAAAATTAACTAAAAAATCATTTAAAATCTATAAAACTATGAACGCTGAAATCCTGATCCCCCTTAGCATGTTCCTTTGCATTTTCGGAATTATGTATGTTTTCTTCACCACCCGCAACAAAGAAAGACTTTCCATGATAGAAAAAGGTTTTGATCCTGCTATGTTCCATACTAAAAAAGGACCCAGCAATAGTAATGGTAATATGAGCATGCGAATTGGCATATTTCTGATCGGTATCGCACTTGGTATTCTTACTGGCAACATTCTCACCGAAACCACTACTCTCCAGGAAGAAGTCGCCTATTTGAGCATGATGTTTCTATTCGGAGGATCGAGTTTGGTCATCTACTATGTTGCTATCGAGAAAAAACTGCCCAAAATTTGACAAACAAGTGTAAAGTATAAAGTGTAAAGTGCAAAGTGCAAAGTTCGGGACGATGTCTAACCCGTTACTTTGCACTTGTCGCAGTTTTTTCTGATAAGTAACAATTTTTATTGGCAAGGGACCTTAACTTTACACTTTGCACTTTACACTTGTCACTCATTTCGTAAAGTATGATAAAAGATCACTCCTGCCGCAGTTTTTTTAGGTAAGTGATAATTTTTATTAGCGAGAGACCTTAACTTTGCACTTGTCACTTGTCACTTGTTTATGATAAAAGGTCTCTCCTCAATCGCTTTATTAATCATCGCCAATTGTTTTATGACAGTTGCCTGGTACGGGCACCTTCAGTATTATAAGATTCCGTGGCTGGCGAAATTGGGAGTGTTGGGAGTGATTCTTTTGAGTTGGGGAATAGCGCTTTTTGAATATTTTTTCCAGGTTCCGGCAAACAGAATTGGATATTCAGGCAACGGCGGACCGTTCAATTTATTCCAGTTAAAAATGATCCAGGAAGTAGTTTCACTTACTGTTTTTGTAGTGTTCGCAGTAATGGTATTCAAAACCGATAAACTTGCCTGGAATCACCTGGTGGGATTTGGATTGGTGGTGCTGGCGGTGTTCTTCGTATTCAAGAAATGGTGAAAAAAGTAACGAGTGACGCGTTACGAGTGGCGAGTATTCCCGAAAGTCACAAGTGCATTGATTGAAACAAATGGCCACTCGTCACTCGCTACTCGCCACACGTCACTTATTTTGTGTGTTAAAAACTTGTCACTTGTCACTTGACACTTGTCACTTTTTTACTAATTTCACAGCGTTATAAAAATCTGTAACTATGGCAAAGGAAAAATCAGTTAAGAAAGAGGAGAAAAAAGCTCCTGCAAAAACCCTTAAGGAAAAAAGGGCTGAGAAAAAAGCTAAAAAAGCTAAAGGCTAGAAATTGAAAAGGAACTCCAAAAGGGTTCCTTTTTTTGTTTAACTTTAGTTCAAACTTCAAACCCATGAGATACCTGGTACTTTTTATATGTCTATGGACTTCCATTACACAAGCGCAACCTCAAATCACAAGTCATAGCCTGCCCTCAGGTTATACTACTTCCCAGTTGCGTATAAGGAACCAGTTGAAAATCGATGCTTCTGGCAATAAGTGGGTGGCATTTTCAGCAATTGGGCTGGCAAAATACGATGGTACTTCCTGGATTGTTTATGATTCACTCAATTCCGGACTTCCAACAAATAACATTACATCACTTGATTTTGTTGCTAACGGAAATATCTGGATCGGTACAAATATGGGTGCTGTTTTTTATGATGGAATTATCTGGCAATTTTATAATAGTGGGAATACTGGTGTTCCTTTGCAATTTGTGAATTCAGTGACAGTGGATGGAGCTGTGGTTTGGTTTGGAACTAATGAAGGAGTAGTAAAGTTTGACGGAACCAACTGGTCAAATTATAATGAAGCAAACTCCGGTCTGCCAAATGATACTGTCAAAAAAATAATCTTTCCCGGAAACGGAAAGCTTTGGATTGCAACCAAACAAGGAGTATGTGTATACGACGGATCAACCTGGAACACATTCAACTCTGCCAATTCCATACTCCCGGTCAACGATATTTTCGATATTTTGGATGATGCGTATAACAGGATCTGGATAAGTTCCAATGCATCAAATGCAATATTTTATATAGAAGGAGATTCGGTTGTAAAAAACTTCCATGGTACCATTTACAACGAACAGCTCGAATTAACAACAGGGAAAATTAGGTTTGGCAGGGATGATGTCAAAAACATATATTTTATTACCAGTACTATAAACCAGGCAATAGTCAAAATTCAGGGTACTAATTGCGATTTTTTCTATCTCTCACCAAATTTTTTATATCCAGGTTTTGCTTTAGGTCATTGCATGGCTTTTGATAACCTGGGAAGTTTGTGGTATCTCCAGCTTTATAGCAGCAGTATTGATTCTCTGAAGGAAATAAATTTTTGGGGCTATCAGCCACAGCCTTTATTGACACCCACAATTTACAATGCAAAATCATTGGATATTAATGACGTGAATGCACTGATTTTAAATAGAGGTGATATGCATTGGGATCCATCTGACCTTAATGATGGCAGGGCCTATGAAGTCCCTAAAGGTTCAGGAAAGCATGCTTCCTACGCTTCTGCATTATGGATAGGAGGGCTTGATGCAGGAGGAACTCTGCGTGTAGCCGCACAGAGTTACCGTCAAACCGGAACCGACTACTGGCCGGGACCAATCTCAGGAATTTCACAACCTTTTGACTCTTCAAGTTGTGTACAGTTTGATAAAATTTACGAAGTGTACAAATGGCAAATTGAAGAATTCAAAACAAACTTTTTGAATGGATCAGTTTCAAATGGATCTTATCCTGTTCCGATGGCAATTCTGGAATGGCCTTCTACAGGAAATTATGGTATCACTGATGACAAAGCACCATTTGTAGATTTTAACAATGATAATCTATACAATCCTTATGATGGCGATTATCCGCTAATAAAAGGTGATCAAATGCTATTCTGGATGTTCAATGATTCTCTTGCTGAACATAATAATACAGACCCCGGAAGATTAGGTGTTGAAGTACACAGTTCAGCATATGCTTATTCCTGTCCGGGAATTGCAGATAGCAACCAGGTACTCAACAGGACCACGCTCTATAATTACCGCATCATCAATCGCAGTGTTCGCGATTATCACGATGTGCATCTGGGTTTATGGAATAGTTCAGTGATCGGGTATTTTTCAGACAATTACATGGGATGTGACACAATGCTTGCCTCGGGATTCGCATACAATGCTGACAACGATGATGAGATTTTATTTGGCGGTTATGGATTAAATCCTCCAATGAACAATGTGGTGGTGTTGCGTGGAATGGAAGCTGATGCAAATGATGGAGTTGATAACAATCTGAATGGTATTGCCGATGAGCCTGGTGAACGCACTACAATGAATCACTTCATTACTGCCGACAACGGTCCCAATGGTTCACCTACAGGAAATCCTAACGGCGATTTAGATCATTACCGTTACATGCAAAGTATTTGGTTAGACGGTCAACACCTGACCTATGGTGGTGATGGTCGTGATGTAAGTAGTCCGAGCACCAATTTCATGTTTCCTGGTATGCCATACACACTTGAATGGAATGAATTTGCAGCTGGAAATCTGGGAGGAGAACAAAAATATGTCCTTGGCTCAGGTCCGGTTTCGCTCCCTGCAGGAGGTGAAATTTCAATTGATTTCGCTTACGTGTTCACATGGGATTCATTAAGCCCGAACGGTGTTGCTACTTCAATTGCCAGAAACACTCAGGATGTGCAACGGGTACACAGCTGGTTTGATAATGATAATTTTCCTTCTTGTTTAGTTTACAGTGTAGGAGAGGAAGAACTGCAAAATGAAAATCAGCAGCTTAAAATTTATCCTAATCCTACCACTGATATTGTTTATTTTGATGTAAAATCAGTCGGTAAAAATGATGTTGTTGAAGTTAGAGATATAACCGGTAGACTGGTTCTTACACGCCAAAATGGTTATGATTCAAAAATCGATGTTTCTCAACTGCGGGATGGATTGTACACTTTAAGATTGATCAGGAAAAATTCGGTGTTCACTGGAAAGTTTTTAAAAATGTAATAACACTTCGTCTGTCCTGCCTATGTTTTTCTATGTTTTCCTATGATTTCTATGTGGTAAAAAACAGTCCCGACCTGATTGATCCAACTTGTCGCGCGATAAAAAATTTTATCACCTTGTAAACAAAGAAAAAACATAGGGAACATAGTTGGTCGATGCGTGGTTAGTCCAGACCTATGTTCCCTTATGTTCCTAATGTTTTCTATGTGTTAAAACAGACCCGACCAGTCGCGAAGATTAATTCATAGCAAGTTCTTTCGTCATTTTACGGATTTTAGATACATAAAGTGAATCCTCCGCATAAACTTTTCCAAGGAATTCAAGATATTTATCAGTCATCTTGAAATTACTTTCCTGCCAGATTTTATAATCTGCAACGGCATCCTGCCATGAAGCATAAACAGAATAGTTGTTTTGAGCTGAGTACTTTCTTAACTCTGCCTGTGTACCATAAATAATAGTGTCTTTGGCAGGAAGGTAAATTCCGCAAGCAACAGTACCACGTTTTGCTGGGTAACGCATTCCCAGCATATTGTTGGTTTTCTTTAACAGGAAGGAATTCAGGTTTCCAGATTCCAGTTTCATTTGAGCAAACACCGCATCGGCACACAGGATATCATTGGCGATAATCTCTGCTTTCAGGTTCTCCAGTGTAAGCGGGGTAGGAGCTACAGGTACAGTAAGTGATGAAATCAGGTCGATATTGTTGTACTTGTCTGCTTTGCTGTAATCATCGAACGAGCACAGCATGCTTAAAGCAAACACTGATACCGCTATTGAATATTTCATCTTTGTGAAATCCAGGTAACAGTTTGCTGTTCCGAGGTAGTTCACGCATTGTGGATTGACACATACTTTTTTCTTATCCACAACATGGTAATGGCGCGTATGGCAACATTTTGTTTTCATGATAAGATTTTTTTTTGGATCACCCTTTTTACTGTTTCGCCTTTTTTGTTGGTTTTTGAGGCTGTCCGGGGATTTCCCGAACCGTGGGTGTTATCACCAATTTGGTCCATTCCGGGGTCAAACACCCCTTTTTTTTGGTCATTCGGCCCGTTTAGGGGGTGAATGGGGTAACCTCATTTGGCGAAAATAGGAAGGTCAAAGCCTTGAAAACCCTTGAAAACACTGGGTTTTGGGTAGAAACACGGTCCAAAAGCCTGCCTGGAAAAAGGCCTTTAACCCGGTAAAAGGACATTACTGTTCGGCAACTGCCTACTTCTTTTTATTGCGATCCGCTCCCTGAGGTCGAAGGGTTCCACCCGCCGAAGCCTTAATGGCCGAAATATCGCTTTGCAGCTGCATTACCATTTTACTCAGCTGGTCCTGGGTAGATTCCGGTTCTGGAAGTTCGCTGCTTATAAAGTTAATGAATTTCCAGATTTCTATCACTTCGTTTACCGGAACTTCAAAAGGCTCATAAGAGGTATTGAGAGAACGCAGTAAAAAGTTCTTGTACTTACGTGCCTGGTTATAGACGATCTTGAATACGATGCCTTCATCCTTCGTCACTACTATATATGCACTGCCATCTTTCACATCACGCCAGTCCTGCACAAACTCGGCAATAATCCACGAACCGTGGGGGATAGGCAACATGGAATCGCCATCAATCTGGAAGGCTCTGAACTTTTTCTCGTAAGAGAGAAAAGGCAGCTGGAAGGTAGGAAGTCCACTGATGAATTCCGGATCGTTATAGCCTGCGGTATATCCCGCCTTCGCCTTGAGCGGCACGACCTCTATATTCTCCCGGTTCATGCTGTCGATGGTAGTGGCCAGTACACGCAATTTCCCGCCCGTCATGTACACATCATAGCCGCGTTCGATCTCTGAGAGCTGGCTCTCCGATAAATGCATCAGATCGACTTTAATAAGGGTATCTATTGAAACGCGGAAATACTTCGAAAAAGCAATCAACGCTTCTATAGTAGGATTCACAACAATACCGTTTTCATAACTGTTCAGGGTGGAGCGGCTAAACCCTAATTCTCCCGACACCACATCCTGGGTGCGGTTTCTTCTTTTGCGGAGTAGTTTGATGTTGGATGCGAAGTACATAGTTCTGTTTTTTTATGGGGGAGTACTTTATTGGGGAGTACGAATTACGAATTCTTTGAGAGGATGCATCGAATCTACTAATTACTAAATCGCAGACTCGGCTTGGTCCGAACAATTATTCGTAATAAGTAGATTCGAAGTGGTTTGACAAAGAATTCGTAATTCGTACTCCCATTTGTAATTTTTTTTTATTTCGATGATGATTCTGCAAATATAATGATTATATTGTAATCTGCAAAATGATTGTAATAAAATCAAAATAAAATGGTACAAATCGCCCCCGCCGACCCCTTCTTACGCAAAATGATACTGCCTTCCATTATCCGCATCTCCGATGCCAGGACGAAAAGAAACTTATCATATCCTGCAACCGGCAGCAGGAAACTACACTTTTCGAAAACTACTCATCATTTTCAGTTAAAGTTAGAGTTGTAAAGAGGAACGCGGATCTAACGGATTAAACGGATTTTCGCAGATTTAATCAGGAGCAAATCCGTTTTTGTCCGTTAGATCCGTTCAATCCGTGTTCCCAAAAAACATTTTCAAATGATCATCTCATTAAATCGTAACATCATCCATCTTGACCTTGATTCTTTTTTCGTCTCCGTCGAACGTTTACAAAACAGTTCCCTGATCGGCAAGCCTATATTAATTGGCGGCAATTCCGACAGGGCTGTCGTGGCCAGTTGCAGTTACGAAGCGCGCAAGTATGGTGTGAGTTCTGCAATGCCCATGCGCATGGCGAAGATGCTTTGTCCCGATGCTATAATAGTGCGTGGCGATATGGAAACGTATAGCAAGTATTCGAATATGGTCACCGATATTATTGATGAAGATGCGCCACTATACGAAAAGGCAAGCATCGATGAACATTATATCGACATCACCGGCATGGATAAATATTATGGCAGTTTGAAATGGACATCGGAACTCCGGCAACGCATCATTAAGGAAACCGGTCTGCCGATTTCGCTTGGACTATCACCAAACAAAACCGTATCGAAGATGGCCACCAATGAAGCCAAGCCAATGGGACAATTGGAAATACTACAGGATCGGATAAAGCCATTTCTCAATCCGCTATCCATCAATAAAATTCCTATGCTGGGGCAGAAGTCGTACCAGCTGTTGCGGAACATGGGCGTGGCCATTATTGAAACGCTTAGCGCGATGCCTGTCGAGATGATGATTCGCGTGCTGGGAGAGAACGGCCGGAGCATATGGGAAAAGTCGAACGGCATTGATAATTCCCCCGTAGTGCCTTACACCGAACGCAAATCCATCGGCACCGAAACCACCTTCGAAAAAGATACTACCGACATCGTGAAAATAAATGAACTGTTTGTGACCATGGTGGAGCAGCTCTCCTACGATCTGCGAAAGCAAAAGCGACTCACTTCATGCATCACCGTAAAAATCCGTTACTCCAACTTCGACACACACACCATGCAATCACGCATACCTTACACTGCATCCGACCACGTACTCATCGCCCGCGCAAAAGAACTCTTTAAAAAATTATACGAACGAAGAATGCTCATTCGTCTTGTGGGCGTTCGCTTCAGTCACCTCGTAGCCGGTCATCCGCAAATTAATTTGTTTGAAGATTCAACAGAGATGGTGAATTTGTATCAGGCAATTGACAGATTAAAAAACCGATTTGGAGAAACAGCGGTGATACGGGCAGTGGGAGCGAAGGGGTGAAGAAATGATAAATGATAAATGATAAATGATAAATGATAAATAGAAATGGTTGAAAGATGATGGCATTTCTGCGAATCAAGAAAGTGATTAAGTAAGGTGTTGGATTGGTGAATGCCATGGAGTTTTGAGTGGTCTGGACATTTTACCCCGACCCTAAAGGTAGTACTTTTTACAAAGCAGGGTATTCCTTATTTGGCATAGACATTTTAGTAGCATCATGTTTAAAAAAATCGAAATACATCATAACATCGACAAAGTGCTCCCTTTAGGGTCGGGGTAAAAACTCGATGCTAACAATATCATATTGTAAAACTAAAAACAACCAGCTTAGAAGAAAGTACTCCCTTTAGGGTCGGGGTAAAAACATGACGCTAACAACATCATGATGTAAAACTAAAAACAATCAGCCTAGCAGAAAGTACTCCCTTTAGGGTCGGGGTGAAAACACGATGCGATAACAGACTTAATGGCATTATCCCAATTTCAATCATTCGAAACTCAAAAATAATTTCTATGTTTGCTCAAACTTTTCATTATGGAACGCAAAATGTTTTTCGATGCGTATCCTCAAATTTTCGCTTATGCAAAATATTTGAGAGCACACATGACCAAAGCCGAATTGATGCTTTGGGACAAAATCAAGTACAATAAACTGGGAGTAAAATTTCGAAGACAGCACCCAATGTTATTTTATATCGCAGACTTTTATTGTTATTCTTTGAAATTGGTCATTGAAATTGATGGGCCCATTCATCAATTCAGGGAAGAAGAAGATGATGCACGAACAAAGGCAATAGAAGAAGCTGGCAATATAGTAATCCGTTTTTCAAATGAGGATGTAATAAATGATTTGGATAATGTGCTAAATCAAATCAGGCAAATTATTGAGCATCGAAAATAATTATATTTTCAAAAATCTTTCCTCTGTGGTTCTCCGTACCTCCGTGTTTCTTTTTCGCTGCGACCTGATCGGGTCGGCGGAGGATCTATTTACCACGGAGATAAAAAGAACAATGAAAGACTACACAGAAATTTCCTAAAGTCAATTATTCATTGTGCTCACACAAAATTCTTTTACATTTGATTTATAAACCCAGGGTATGAAAAAATCAGTAAAAATCATTGTGCTTGTAATGGGGTTCATTTTAAGCGCTGATTATTTGTGTGCACAATCGTTTGGTTGGGCAAAAAAATTCACCGGAACTGTTCATACAGAAGGGTTTGAGACAGCTACCGATTTGTCCGGAAATATCATATCAGCAGGTATTTTTTCGGGAACAATGGATTTTGATCCCGGGCCGGGAACTTTCAACCTGACTTCTGTCCTGACTGGAGATATTTATGTAAGTAAACTGGATGCTGCCGGAAATTTTATTTGGGCGAATGGTTTCCTTGGAATAGACACTAAAGATGTCACCTGTATAAAAACAGACAATGCCGGCAATGTGTACATTACAGGATGGTTCAATGGTGTTGTTGATTTTGATCCTGGACCTGCCGTTTACAATTTAACGGCAAACGGGACTGATATTTTTATTTGCAAACTCGACCCTACCGGCAATTTTACTTGGGCAATACAAATGGGTGGATTTAATTATGATGCAAGTTTGTCGATGGTGATTGATACCTGGGGGAACGTGATAACTACTGGATCATTTTCAAGTACGGCTGATTTTGATCCGGGGTCAGGAACATTCGACATTACCGCACCAATTAATACTCAGCAGGTGTATATCAGTAAACTGGACTCATCGGGAACCTTTGTATGGGCGAAAAGTTTTAACACATCGTCATATTCGCAAGGAACAGCAATAGGAACAGATCTACTGGGTAATATATATACTTCAGGCTGGTATAATCAGGTGACCGACTTTGATCCGGGTCCTGCTACATTTAATCTCACAGCATCAGGAGGAAAAGATATCTTTTTAAGTAAGTTGGATAGCAATGGAAATTTTGTTTGGGCTAAAAAAATGAGTGGTTCTGTCGATGAAGAAACTACAGCTATGAATGTGGATCAAACAGGATTCATATGGCTGACCGGGGTTTTCAAAGGAACTACAGATTTCGATCCGGGCCCAAGCATTTATTATCTTACTGCATCAGGAAATGGAAGTAGTTTTGTTATGAAACTGGATCCTTATGGCAATTTTTTTTGGGCGAAAAATCTGCTAGCTAATATAAGTTTAGAAACTTCCTCAATTGCTCTTGATGGTTCGTCGAATGTGATTGTTGCCGGTACGTATTTAGGTAGTGCGGATTTCAATCCTGACACCGCAATTTATTATGCTAATTATTCCTTTAACTTCAATGGGTTTATTTGTTCGCTTAATGCTTCAGGAAATTTCAGGTGGGCGCATAAATTAACATCTTTGACAGACAATAATCAAATAAATGCAATTGCCACTGATCAATTCGGAAGTTTATTTCTGACAGGAAAATTCCAGGGTGGCTGTGATTTTGATCCGGGATCCGGAATTTTTGTTTTACAATCATTTATATCATATAATGCATTTCTATGGAAACTTGATTATTGTAATATTTCAACTTCTATGACATCCGATACGGGGTGTATAAGTTATTTGTCTCCAAGCGGAGAATTTACCTGGACTTCAAGTGGAATTTATAACGATATAATACCTTCAGCAAGTGGATGCGACAGTATAATTACTATTGACCTCACAATTCAAAATGTAGACACTTCAGTCGTTGTTAATGATCCCACACTTACAGCAAATGCAACAAACGCAACTTTCCAATGGATAAATTGTAACAATGGATTGATTCCAGGTGCTACGAATCAAAACTATACTGCTACTTCCAATGGCAATTATGCAGTGATTGTATCACAAAATGGATGTGCGGATACTTCAGAGTGCTTTCCGATTACAACTGTTTCATTTCCTGAGTCGCAACCATTGAATGAAATCAATTATTTTCCTAATCCTGTTTCGGACAAACTTTACATTAACTGGGGTGAAAGAATCCCTGATGTGAACATCATCATTTTTGATTTCACAGGAAGAATTGTATTTACAAAGTATTTGGGATCTTCTTCAGGCACAGAATTGGAACTTCCGTTCTCATCCGGGTTTTATCATGTGCAGATTCTAAGTGATTCCGGGTACCAGGGTGCTTTTAAAATTATGAAGGAGTAAACCGACCAAGTCGCAGCGAAAAAAAACACGGAGGTACTGAGAACCACAGAGGACCACGCCTGCCTGCCGTATTTTATGCAGAATGTGAATTTGAATATGAAGTTTTCACCTTTAATGATATAAAATTGAAAAATTACAGCAGGCAGGGAGATATTAACCAGGTGCTGCTAAAAAACTCAAAACACCAAATTACTTCATTCACCATTTATCATCTATCACTTATCATTTCATTGTACAACCATTTTCTTAACAACACTCCGGTTCACATCTTCGAACTTGATGTAATAAATTCCGGGAGCGAGTTTTAGGTTGAAGTTGTTGTCGGAATTATTTTTTAGTTCCACATGCGCCACTGCATTTCCGACTAAATCAAAAATTGTCCCTTGCATAATATTATTGATTGTTCCCATAAACTGAAGTGTAAAATCACCATTGTTTGGATTTGGAAGAATGGAAATGTCAAAGTTTTCTTCAATTCCTGTTTCAGGAAATTCCTCTCTGCACACTATTACAACAGCAAGAGTTCTATTACTTCCTGAAGCACATGAATTATTTCCACGTACATTTATATTTCCTGCAGTAGTCGCGAAATCAACAGTAACAGCAGTGCTTGTGGTAACGAGTGAATTTGCAACTGAATTAATTATTCCATCTGAAATGTGTGACCCTGTTGGTCCTGTCCAGGTGTAGTTGGTGACGTTAGTTAGCGGAGCAATTGAATACGGTACATCCTGTTGGTTTGCACACACAGATGCGACTCCGGTTATAGCAATAGGTGTTGCAGGTTTTGCATATACGTTATAAGTTCTGGGCAAACTTACTCCACATCCGTTTGATCCGGTCACCGATAAAGTAGCATTTAAAAAACCGGCACCGAAATTTGCAGTGATAGCATTTGCACCCTGACCGGTAGCAATTGTAGCACCCGGAAGATTAAAACTCCAGTTGTATGTCAATCCAGCAACGTTCGTAATTGAATAAGGAATTGCAGTAAGATTGCACAATCCATAATTCTGTCCAGCAATTGCGGCCGGTGTTGCAGGATTATTTCGTGCAATGGTCAACTTACGT
>Ga0190274_10000874_pt1 | contig 17513 bp, 16 predicted proteins | sample Popmic531T_FD_133002 | JGI IMG/M metagenome (GOLD analysis project Ga0190274, IMG submission 133002) | Populus adjacent soil microbial communities from riparian zone of Yellowstone River, Montana, USA - 531 T | ecosystem: Environmental > Terrestrial > Soil > Riparian zone | place: USA: Montana... | reverse complement strand
GGCTCGTCATCCGGTTCCGCGGCATCAGTCGCTGCCGGTATGGCACCGCTTGCGATCGGCACGCAGACCAACGGCTCAGTGATCCGTCCGGCGTCGTTCTGCGGCATCTATGGCATGAAGCCGTCGAAGGGACTGGTATCGCGGGCAGGCGTGCTACCGCTATCCGCGGCGGTCGACACAGTCGGACCTTTCGCGCGTTCACTTCCCGATCTCGCCTTGCTGCTGCAGACGATCGCGGGTTATGACGCGGCCGACCCGGACACGCGGCCTGCGGTGGTTCCGAATTTCCCGGCTTTCGCGAGCGAGGACTTCCCGATCCCGCCGCGTTTCGCCTTCATGCGCACGCCGGTCTGGGGCAAGGCGGAGCCTGCAACCCAAAAGGCCTTCGAGCAATTGGTCGAGAAGCTCGGCGATGCCTGCATCCGGATAGATCTGCCGGGCCATTACGCGGACGCCTGGAAGGCTCACCGCACTATCATGGCCGCGGAGATGGCGCATAATCTCGGCGCATTTGCCGATCGCGGCGGCGAGATGATCAGCAAGGTGCTGCGCGATCTGGTGGCGGAAGGCCGTGCCATCGGCGCCGTGCAATATCAGGATGCGCTCGACGAGGCGCGAGCGATCGCCGATTCATTCGCCGGATATTTCCAGCATTGCAACGCGATCATCGCGCCTTCGGCGCGAGGCGGCGCCCCCAAAGGCTTGGATGCGACCGGCGATCCGGTCTTCTGCACGCTCTGGAGCCTGTCGGGGTTGCCGTCGCTTTCGCTGCCGCTTCTCGAAGACGCGGATGGCATGCCGGTCGGTGTTCAACTGGTCGGAGCCCCGCATGATGATGCGCGGCTGCTGCGCACCGCGAACTGGCTGGTCCAGTCGGTGGCGCCAAAGGGCAGGCGCAAGGGCTTGAAATCGTAAGACGATCGGGGTTGATCGCGCGCTCCCGCTGTGGATGATGCCCGGCACAGGTGCGCAACATGTCCGACCTCACACGGCGAGATTTTTTCAACGGTTTCGCGCTGGCAATCGCGGCGGGGCTTACGCCAGCGCAGCAGCTCGCGGCGGCTTCCGCCTATCCGCCGGCGCTGACCGGGATGCGCGGGCAGCATGAAGGCTCCTACGAGGCCGCACATGCGATGCGCGACGGCAACATGCCGTCCTTCGCAAACCTCGCTTTCGAGGAAGACTACGACCTCGTCGTGGTCGGCGCCGGCATCAGCGGGCTCGCGGCGGCATATTTCTATCGAAAGCAGAAGCCGGATGCGCGCATCCTGATCCTCGACAATCACGACGATTTCGGCGGCCACGCCAAGCGCAACGAATTCACCATCCGTGGCCGGCTGATCCTGGGCTACGGCGGCAGCGAATCCCTGCAATCGCCGAAGGGCCTCTACAGCAATGTTGCCAAGGGCTTGCTGAAGGATTTGCAGGTCGATATCTCGCGCTTCGAGACCGCGTTCGAGCGCAAGCTCTATCCTTCGCTCGGGCTATCGCGCGGCGTGTTCTTTCCGCGCGAGCATTTCGGCAAGGACACGCTTGTCACCGGCGATCCGACCGCGATGGTGGCGGACGATCTCGGCCCCGGTCTCCTGAACGAAAAGTCGCCGCGCGATTTCGTCGCCGGCTTTCCGTTGCCGGAAGATCAGAAGGTGAGGGTGGCCGCGCTGTACGAAAAAGGCAGCGATCCGCTTGCCGGCAGGACGCGGCGGCAAAAGATCGCGCTGCTCGAAAAGACCACCTACCGCGACTACCTGATGAAGTATTGCGGCTTGAGCGCGCAGGCCGCCGATTGTTTCCATGGCCGCTCGCTCGACTTCTTGGCGCTGGCGAGCGACATGATCCCGGCGGAAAGCGCGCGCGAGATCGGGCTGCCCGGCTTTGCCGGACTTGGCCTGCCGGAAGAGCCGAGCGCGGAACACGACGAGCCCTATATCTATCATTTTCCGGATGGCAATGCGTCGATCGCAAGGCTCCTGGTGCGCACGCTCATTCCCGCCGCAGCGCCGGGCCGCAATATGGACGACATCGTGCTCGCGCCGCTTGACTATGATCGGCTCGATCGCCCCGAGAGCCGCGTGCGGTTGCGGCTCAACGCGACCTGCGTCCATGTGAAGAACGGCAGCGGCGCGGCGGAGCTTGCCTATATCCGGCAAGGTGTCGTGCATCGGGTGCGCGCACGCCACACGGTCCTTGCCTGTTTCAATATGGCGATCCCCTACATGATGCCGGATCTGCCGGAGGCGCAGCGCAACGCGCTTCTGCGCAACGTCAAGGCGCCGCTGGTCTACAGCAAAGTTCTGGTGCGAGACTGGAAGCCTTGGGCGAAGCTCGGCGTGCACGAGATTTCCGGGCCGATGTCGTTCCACAGCCGCGTGAAGCTCGACTATCCGGTGAGCCTCGGCGCCTATCGCCATCCGCGCGATCCGTCGGAGCCGATCGGGCTGCATCTCGTGCATGTGCCGAACGAATCGAATGCCGGCATGGAGGCACGCGATATGTTCCGCATTGGCCGCATGAAGCTCCTTGAAATGAGCTTTGCGGATTTCGAGACGCGCATCCGCGACGAGCTCGACCGCATGCTGGGCCCGGGCGGCTTCTCCTCGCAGCGCGATATTGCGGCGATCACCGTCAATCGCTGGTCGCACGGCTATTCCTATGGAAGCAATTCGCTGTTCGATCCGGCTGACGAGAAACCTTTGATCGAGCGCGCGCGCAAGCCGGCGGGCCGCGTCGCCATCGCCAATTCCGACTCGGAATGGAATGCCTATGCCCACGCCGCGATCGACCAGGCGCAGCGCGCGGTTACGGAAGTGTTGAACAGTTAGCCGGATTTACTTCTTCTCGTAGGCCGCCACCAGCGCATTCACGTTGGCATCGAACAGCGAAATATAGTCGTCCGTGTTCGGCAGCATGCCGACGGTGCCGGCCAGTAGCGCGATCTTGGCTCCCGTCCGCTCTGCCAGCATCTTGGCGTGCCGGTCCGGCTGATTGGCCTCGGAGATGATGATGCGGACATTCTTGTCCTTCATGATCTTCGCAAGTTCGCCGATGCGCCCGAGCTTGGGTGGGGCGCGGTCGCGGGCAGTGATGAAATCGACGATGTTAAGTTCGAAGCGGTTGGCGAAATATTCCCAGTCGTCGTGAAAGGCGACGATCGGTTCCTTGCGCAGCGGCACGAGACGCGCCGACCATTCCTCGATCTTGGAATTCAGCCGCGACAGGAAATTCCGGCGATTGTCCTCGTAGTATTTCTTGTTTTGCGGGTCGACCTCGGAAAAGGTCTTCACGATCGCCGCCGTGACCGCATCGGCCGTCTTCGGATCGAGCCAGAAATGCAGCGTAGGTCCGCCGCGCGAAGCGCGCCGCGTGCGCGCAAAGCCTGCACTGACCAGCATCGGGTCGCTCGCGGCGATCACAGCCGAGGCATCGAGGTGTCCCTTTTCGCCGCGCTCGATACCGGTAGGGCCGTTCACCTTGGCCGCGCGCGCCAGCAGCTTGTCGAACCAGGGGTCGATGCTGGTGCCGGTACGGATCACCACGCGAGCGCCCTTCAGCACCGAGGTTTCCTGCAGGCGCGGTTGATAATATTCCGGCCGCTCGCCTGGCGGTACGAGGCTCGACACGATCACGCGATCGGAGCCCACCGCCTTTGCGAGCGCCCGCAGGTCGCTGGTGGTGGTGACGACTCGCAGGCGCTGGTCTTGCGCCGGCGCTGGGGCCTGCGACTGGGCCGCCGCCGGCAAGCCAGCCGCAATCGCGAGAATAAGGATCAGACGTTTCATTGCTCGTTCCATTTCGGCATTATAGGTTGCGATCGCCGATCAATCCAAGCGCCCCGGCCACGGGGCCGGTCCGCCCGGGTGCACCGCGGCACCGCCTTTTCCCATGGAATCCTCAGTCCCTGAATGGAGTTTGTATGCGGCCTTGGCATGACCGTACCATTGCCTGTTGGTGCAGGATGTTCCTGCTTGCGGCAGGAGCCAGCCTTGTCGCGATAGGCTCGGCCGCGGCGCAAAAGGCATTTCCGTTCGACGCCGAATTGCGGCTCGAGGCGCGGCCGCTGCCCGGCTCGAAGCGTGTCCCGTGGCTGCAATTCTCCGGGGACGGCGCCGTCGAGATCGATCTGTGGTGCGCTCGCGGGCGGGGCAGGGCGGTAATAGTGGAGAAAACACTCACGATTGTGCCGGTCTCGCTGCGCGACGATCAATGTCCGCAGGACCGGCTGAAGCTCGACCAGGAATTTCTCGAAAAGCTCACGCAGGTCACCGGCTGGCGATGGGAGGGTGCCATCCTGGTTCTCGACGGGCCGCAGCCGCTGCGCTGGCGCCCGGCTTCGAATTAGCCGCATCCGCTATTTCGGCGGCGCGACACTGACACCTCGAAGTCCGGCACGATCAATCGCCGCCTGGACGAGTCCCGAGGCCTTGGCGTCGATGACGAATTGCTCGACCAACTCGCGCCGCCGCGGGTTTCCCTGAGCGACCACGATCGCCTGCTCGACATCGTAGAAATTGTCCGGAAGGATGCGAAGCCCACGCACCTTGTCGGTTACGGCGAGCAGCCGGGTGCGATTGGCGGCATAGGCGTCCAGTTCACCGGCCAGCAGCATCTTGATGCCGTTATCGAGGTCGCTGCTCGGTATCCGATGCAGGGCTGCCATCTTCAGATTGCGCGACAGGAAAAGATCGGCGGCATCCTTCTCGCCGACGCCGATCTTGCGACCTGTCTGATCGAGATCGGTCGTTTGGCGGTCGGCCGAATCTTCTCGGACGATGTAGGTGTTATGCGCGAGCAGATAGGTCTGCGAGAAATCCACTTCCTTCGCACGGGTCGCGTCATAGGCGACGAAGCCGATATCGGCCTCGCCTGACTTGACGCTCGCGATCACGCCGGCGACTCCGGGGGCGGGCGCAATCGTCACCTTGATCCCATGACGTTTCGCAAGCTCGCGTGCGAGATCGGCAGCCGGACCTTGTATTTCACCGGTTGCGGAATCGCGCCGCGCCTGCGCCAGGTTTGAATCGATATACACCGCAAGCAAGGTATCGCCGGCCGCGAGTTCGCCGGCTGTGGCTTGCGTCACAAGTGCCATTGAAATTGCGGCAAACAGGCAAGCCCGCGCAGTCACGAACGATGCTCCCTTGAAGACGTGGGATCGACAATCGATTATTTCACCCAGGCTTCCTTCTCGGAATCCCAAGTTTCAGCCTTGAGCTCCTTTGCGAGCGCTTCCAGGAGACCATCGGCGCCGAACGGCTCGGGCGAGTCGCCGTTGCTCTGGCTGCTCAATGCCAGCTTGGGCGATCCGTCGTCTTCCAGTTCGCCGGAAAGGGTGCCGACTCGCACGACGATCGTGTTGTTGGCGCCGGGCTTTTCGCTGCTGACGACGAACGGCGCCTCGATCACCTCGGTCAGGCCAAGGCCTGGCACCGTGATATCAGGTCGTTTCACCGTGATGCCGAGTTCGCCGGTCACATCGTCCCATTCCACGGCCGTCGATTTTCCGCCGAGCACCTTGCTCGCAACCCCGGCGATGGCGTTGCCGAGTTTTTCGCGGTCGAGTTTGCCGCTCGCATCGCGCCAGCCGGCCGCCGGGAATCGTATCGCACGTGAAAGGTCGATGCCGCCTGAGGTCCAGCCGGCTCTGGTTACGCCGGGCAGCGACTTGGCCTTGGCGATCAAAGCGGCAGCGCGTTCCGGATCGATGTCGGCCTGCACATCGAGATAGCCGCGCCGCAGAGCGTCGCAGCTTGGCAAGATACTGAAGCTCTGTACCTTGGCGTTTTCTGCGCGGAGCGCCTTCAGGAAGTCGACGAGCGAAGCGCGCGTGACCCGGAATGCGATAGTGCCGGGCGTCACCTCGCGGAAGTCGGCGGGATTGTCGACAATGCTCTCCTCAATCGCGGTCTGCTCCTTGAATTCCTTCTCGCTGATGTCGGCATTCTCTTCGGAAAGCGACTTGAACGTGCGATTGCCGTATTTGATCGTGCCCTCGAATTTCACTTCGTTATTGGCGACGGTGCGGTTCAGGTCGATCGAGATCGGCGTTTTGCTTTCCTGGCTTTGACCGGAGCCGACAAGGCGGGTGCCCTGCGGCTTGAGCGCCACCACAAAGCGTTCGCGCAGCGGTGAGTTCACGGTCGGAAGGTGGCAAACATCGATTTCAGCGGAGACGATCTTGGCGCCGGCCCGGGTTTCCTTCAGAATTACATCGGTATCGAGTTCTTCCAGAAGGTTCGGCACGCCGGTGAAATACCGCACCGTGTTTTGTGCGAAGGCACAAGGTGCGCTGACCAAAAGCGCTACCGCCGCAACCGCAACAACCCGCATATTCGCCTCCTGAACGACCCTGCAAACCGATTTTAGCATCAAACGTTCCACGCCGTCGATGCAACGCAAGTGGGCGCGCCGAGGTGCGTAGCACAGCCACCAGCAAGAAAAAGGGCGCGGCCGAAGCCGCGCCCTCGTTTGTACTCGAATGTCAAAAGACACTCAGAAGCCCAGGTTGCTCAGAAACCCATGCCGCCCATTCCGCCCATGCCGCCGCCACCACCGGGCATCGGCGGAGCCGGCTCTTTCGGCAGTTCGGCGACCATGGCCTCGGTGGTGATCAGCAGGCCGGCGACGGATGCCGCGTCCTGCAAAGCCGCGCGCACGACCTTGGCCGGATCAATGATGCCCTTCTCGATCAGGTCGACATATTCCTCGTTCTGCGCGTCGAAGCCGAATGTCTCCGACTTGTTCTCGAGGATCTTGCCGATCACGATCGAACCTTCGACCCCGGAATTTTCCGCGATCTGGCGGGCAGGTGCCTCGAGCGCCTTCATCACGATGTTGATGCCGGCCTGGACGTCGGAATTCTCGTTATGCAGCCGGCCGATGGCTTTCTTCGCGCGCAGCAAAGCCGTACCGCCGCCCGGAACCACGCCCTCTTCCACCGCAGCGCGGGTGGCGTTGAGCGCGTCCTCGACGCGATCCTTCTTCTCTTTCACTTCGATCTCGGTCGCACCGCCGACCCGGATCACCGCGACACCGCCGGCGAGCTTCGCCAGACGCTCCTGCAGCTTTTCCTTGTCATAGTCGGAGGTGGTCTCTTCGATCTGCGCCTTGATCTGTGCGACGCGAGCCTCGATGTCCTTGGCCTTGCCGGCGCCTTTGACGATCGTGGTCTTTTCCTTTTCCATGATCACCTTCTTCGCGCGCCCCAACATATTGAGGGTCACCGATTCCAGCTTCATGCCGAGGTCGTCGGAGATCAATTGTCCGCCGGTGAGAATGGCGATGTCTTCGAGCATGGCCTTGCGCCGATCGCCGAAGCCCGGCGCCTTCACGGCCGCAACCTTCAGCCCGCCGCGCAGCCGGTTCACCACCAGTGTCGCAAGCGCCTCGCCCTCGACGTCTTCCGCGATGATGACCAGCGGACGGCCCGATTGCACCACGGCTTCGAGCAGCGGCAGCATCGCCTGCAGGCCCGACAGCTTCTTCTCGTGCAGAAGAATATAGGCGTCCTCAAGCTCGGCGATCATCTTGTCGGCGTTTGTCACGAAATATGGCGAGAGATAGCCGCGGTCGAACTGCATGCCCTCGACGATCTCGACTTCGGTGTCGAGCGACTTGGCTTCTTCAACCGTGATAACGCCTTCGTTGCCGACCTTCTGCATCGCCTGCGCGATCATCTTGCCGATGGTCTGGTCGCCGTTCGCGGAGATGGTCCCGACCTGCGCGACTTCGGCGGAGGAGGCGACCGGCTTTGCACGCTTCTCGATATCCTTGACGACGGCGGCCACAGCGATGTCGACGCCACGCTTGAGATCCATCGGGTTCATGCCGGCGGCAACGGACTTGGCACCCTCGCGAACGATCGCCTGGGCCAGTACCGTCGCGGTCGTGGTGCCGTCACCGGCGCGGTCGTTGGTCTTGCTTGCGACCTCGCGCACCAGCTGCGCGCCCATGTTTTCGAACTTGTCCTCAAGCTCGATATCCTTGGCAACGGTAACGCCGTCCTTGGTGATGCGAGGAGCGCCGAACGACTTGTCGAGCACGACATTGCGGCCCTTCGGACCGAGTGTCACTTTCACCGCATTGGCGAGGATATCGACGCCGCGCAGCATCCGCTCGCGGGCATCGCCGGAAAACTTCACGTCCTTGGCAGCCATTTTTATTGCTCCACTGAAACTTTCAGACCCTCATTCTCGGAAGCGCTCAAAGCGCGTGTCCGAGGGTGGGGGTCAGGAATGGGACTCGTCCTTCGAGAGCGCCGCGGCGCGGCCTTCTCAGGACGAGGAGTGAAAAAATCAGGCGATCACGCCCATGATGTCGGACTCCTTCATGATCAGGAGTTCCTCGCCATCTAGCTTCACTTCGGTCCCCGACCATTTGCCGAACAGCACGCGGTCGCCGGACTTCACATCGATGGGGATAAGTTTGCCGGCCTCGTCGCGCCCGCCAGGACCGACAGCGACCACTTCGCCTTCTTGGGGTTTCTCCTTGGCCGTATCCGGGATGATGATCCCGCCTTTGGTTTTCTCATCGGCCTGGATGCGGCGCACAACCACGCGGTCGTGCAGCGGACGGAACTTGCTCTTTGCCATGGGGATCCTCGGGGCAGGCGCCGTCAGGCGCCAGAAACTTCGTGATTTTGCAGAGGCTTGCTTTCAGCTTGGCAGTCTCTAGTAATGAGTGCCAATGAGCTGGGGAAATACGGGTGGAGGGGCTATCCTGTCAAGCACCATGGGGAAGTTTCGGAATCGGGGTGGCTATGCGACGCTGCCTGATTAAGGCTCAGTTCATGCGCGAGCGTCATTCTGCGATCGGCGGCCGATGCCCAAATGGCTTGCACAGCGTCGCTCTTGCACGCACAGTATTGTGAAAAGCGGTCGGGTTGAGTTCCCGGCAGATTGAGGTCGAACCATGTTGTCTGTACGGCTTCTTGCCCCGATAAAAACCTGCATCGGCTTGGCTGCTTTGCTGGCGATCGCCGGCTGCGCCAGCACGGGTTCGCCGGAGGCGAATATCTCTCCAGGTATGGGCCCGGAGATTCCGCCTGCGATCAAAGCGCAGGAGATTACCGGCCGCTGGGGTCTGGCGGCCTTCCATAATCAACAGGATTTGAAGCGCACCGAAGCCGCCGCGCGCAACGGCTGCAAGCAAGCCTACAACATCGCGATGGGCCCGGGCGGCGGCGTTATCATGCACATGCCTGACAAGGCGCAGCCGGAAGAATTGCGCTTGAAGGGCGGGCCGGGCAACAAGACCTTTATCGGGCCACCCGGCGAGCCAGCGGGCGGCCAGCAGGATCGCGAGATCACCTCTTTCGACGGCCGCGTGATGACCGTCCGGTTTCTCGATCCCGAAGTCTCCGGCCGTTACGGCACGCAGATCTACGTCCGCTGTGCACCGCGCGCGTAAGCGCAAGGTTAGCCCCCCTCGAATCGGATAGCGTCCGGCACGGACCAAGCCGGAGGTGCCGCCATGATGCGCTGGTTCAACGCGCTGCTCCCCAAGGAGGAGCGCTTCTTCGATCTTTTCGCGCAGCACTCGAAAATGCTGGTGGCCGGCGCTGACGCGTTGCGCGCCATGCTGGAAGGTGGGCAGGCCGTACCCGGCAATTTTCAGCTCGTGATGGATCGCGAGAATGACGCCGACATCATCACCCGCGAGATCCTGATCGCGGTGCGGCGCACCTTCATCACGCCCTTCGACCGTGGAGCCATCAAGGAACTCATCACCTCGATGGATGATTCCATCGACCAGATGCAGAAGACCGCGAAGTCTGTGACGATTTTCGAGTTGCGCGAGTTTACCCCGCAGATGCGCGAAATGGCGGACGTGATCCGGCGCTGTGCCGCGCTGGTGGAAGAAGCGATTCCGCTTCTCAAATCGATCAGTTCCGAAGCGGCAAGGCTTAGCGCCATCACCGAAGAGATTTCGCGGCTTGAAGGCCAGGCCGACGAACTGCATGACAACGGCCTGAAAGAACTGTTTCAGCTCCACCGCGCCGACCCGATGGGCTTCATCACCGGCAACGAGGTCTACGACCATCTTGAGAAGGTCGTCGATCGCTTCGACGACGTCGGCAATGTGCTGCACGCTACCGTGATCGAGCACGTCTGAGGTCACCGTTGGAATCTTCGCTTGCCTTTCCGCTGCTGATCGCACTGATCGCGATTGCGCTCATATTCGATTTTATCAACGGCATGCATGACGCTGCCAACTCGATCGCGACCATCGTGTCGACGCGGGTGTTGCGACCGCTTTACGCCGTCGTCTGGGCGGCCTTTTTCAACTTCATTGCCTTTCTGGTCTTCGGATTGAGCGTGGCGAATACGGTGGGCACCGGCATCGTGTCCGCCGAGATTGTCGACACTGCGGTGATCTTTGCGTCCCTGGTCGGCGCCATCTCTTGGAATCTGATCACCTGGTATTACGGCATACCTTCCAGCTCCTCGCATGCGCTGATCGGCGGCCTTGTCGGCGCCGGATTGGCCAAGGCCGGCGTGTCGTCGATCGTATGGGGCGGCCTTGGCAAGACCAGCGCCGCGATCGTGCTGTCACCCCTCACCGGCTTCGCGCTCGCGCTGCTGCTGTCGCTTGTAGTGTCCTGGATTTTCGTGCGCCGCACGCCCTACGGCGTGGACCTGACTTTCCGTACCGGACAATTCATCTCCGCCTCGCTTTATTCACTCGGGCATGGCGGTAACGACGCCCAAAAGACCATGGGCATCATCGCCGTGCTGCTTTATTCGCAAGGCCATCTCGGCAGTGAATTCTATGTGCCGTTCTGGGTCGTGATCGCCTGTCAGGCCGGTATGGGGCTAGGCACTCTCGCCGGCGGCTGGCGCATCGTGAAGACCATGGGCTCGCAGATCACGCGCCTGACGCCGGTACAGGGCTTTTGCGCCGAGACCGGCGGCGCCATCACCTTGTTCGTGGCGACCGGGCTCGGCATCCCGGTATCCACCACCCACACCATCACCGGCGCGATCATCGGCGTCGGTGCCGCGAAAAAAGTCTCCGGCGTACGCTGGGGCGTCGCCCACGGCATCGTCATGGCCTGGGTGATCACCATCCCCTGCGCCGCTGCGATTTCCGCGATTTCCTATTGGTTGGTCCGGATGTTCGGCTGACCCCGAGTCTCGCGCTTCCAAGTCTTGCGCTTCCAAGTCTTGCGCCGGGGCGGACGACGGCGCAGAAATGATCTGCCGCATGCCCGCTCTCCGCGATTTCATTTTCGGTCCCTGGCGCGCCGTCCTGGTGCTTGGCGTCACGCAAATCCTCGCCTGGGGAATCCTGTTCTATCCGCCGGTCCTGATGATGCCGCTGATCGCTGCAGATCGCGGCTGGTCGCTGTCGTTCGCGATGGCCGGCTTTTCCCTCGCGCTGTTGGTGGCCGGCTTCGTCGCGCCAACGGTCGGCGGCTGGATCGACCGCTTCGGCGGTCACATCGTAATGGCCTGCGGATCGCTGATCGGCGCGCTTGGGATCGTGCTCCTGGTCTATGCCTCGCACCCTGCGGCCTATCTCGGCGTCTGGGTGATTTTAGGGATCGCGATCGCGTCCAATCTCTATGACCCTGCTTTCGCGACGCTCGGCCGCATTTTCGGCATCGGCGCGCGTCGTCCGATCACCATCCTTACGCTCGCCGGCGGTTTCGCCTCGACCGCGAGCTGGCCGGCAACGCAGGTAGCGCTCACCTTCACCGACTGGCGCGGCACTTATCTCCTGTTCGCCGCGGTGCTGGCGCTGGTGGCGGCACCCTTGCATGCCTTCGCGTTGCCGCGAACTCGCGCGCAACCGGATATTTCGACGGCGCAACCGGGATCGCAGCCTGCGAAGTTCGTACCGGCCGCGGGTCTGACATTCTTTCTGGTGGCCGCGGGTTTTGCGGCCTATGCCTTCGTGCCGTCGGGCCTTGCGGCACATCTGCTTGCCATGTTCGGTCGCGCCGGCATCGATCCGGCGACGGCCGTCATCATAGGGGCGCTGTTTGGCCCTTCACAGGTGGCAGCACGGCTGTGCGAATTGTCCTTCGGCAGCAACATGCATCCGCTCAACCTCGCGCGCTCGGCTGTGGCGTTGCTGCTTGCGGGCTTCGCGCTGCTGGCAGTATTCGGGTTCGCGCTGCCGGCCGCGATCGCCTTTGCGGTGATGTTCGGGGCCGCGAATGGGCTGCTCACCATTGCGCGCGGCGCAGTGCCGCTCGCCTTGTTCGGCGCCACCGGCTATGGCCGGGTGCTCGGCCGGATCGCCAAGCCCTTCCAGATTATGCAGGCAATTGCTCCGCTCGCGCTGGCGCTGGTGGTGGAACGGTCCGGTAATCCCACCGCGCTCGCGGTCACTGCGGCGTTCGGAATCGTCGCGATGATTTGCTTCGTGATGATCAAGCGGCCTGCGGCATGATCCATATCCCGTTTATCCCGACGAACGGAAGATCGACTATCAGGGAAACAGTTTATCGATCTCGTCCTGCGGCGAATGATCGTTGTCGCCGTCAAGCTTGGGTCCGTTCAGGAGACCTTCGAGATTTTGCGCCGCCGATTGTGCGGCCTCGATATTGAAGCGCTCAATCACGCTCCAGATTTCCATCATGCGGGCGAGGTGGTCCTCGACCATCTTGAGAGTCGCGGAGACCTTCGAAAGGCGCTGGCCGGTGAGGTCGTGAAAATTGCAGGCTTCAAAGATTGAAACGATGTGGTCCTGAATGTCCTGTGCGAGACGCTGCTCATTGCCGCTTTTCAGCATTCCGCTCAGCGCAGTTGCGCTTTCGTCGATGCCTTCGGCGGCTTTCAGGATGCGTTCGGTCGCCATCGAGGTGTCGCCGAACGCGACTTCGAGCTCTCTCGCGACCCGCGCCACGCGCGATGAATCGAAGCCCCGGTCCTGCAGCGACACGATTTCCGAGCGCGTCTGCCGGATGGCGTCGTCGATCACATCGAGTTCGATTTTCAGCTTGCGCGCTTCCTGGGACTGAACTTCGGGGAGCGGTTCGGCGATCGGAATTAGTCGCGCCTCGATGCTGGCGCGCAACGCGCGAATCTCGGCAAGCAATTCGTTATGCGCGGCGGTTACGTCGCCGTCGCGCGCGGACTCCATCGGGTCGTCCGCCTGCATGATCTCTTCGATACGGAACGGCTTGCGCTGCGCCGGCATGTGGCCTCCAAAAGCCTCGCCTCCAGGAGTTTGCACGGAAACGGTACTGCCGAGCGCTTAACGTGGGGTTTCGGGAGCGATGCTCGCAAAGCGTTAACCATGAGTGTTGACGCAAAACTAACGCTAATTCCAGGTAAAGCATTTGCCCGCGTGGTTAATTCAAGCTGTCGCGAAGTCGTTTACCAAACGGATCGAATTTTGAATTGTATTCGATCTGCGCGGCGGTTCTTGCGTAGTGCCCGCCGTCTGTCAGTAGCGAGTAGCGTTGATGCAGCGTTCCGGCCTCTTGATAATCGCAACACTTTCCGGTGCGACCCTGATGTCGTCGCCGGCATTTTCACAATCGCAGTCCAGCCTCGGTGGTGGCTTTGTCGAGTTCCTGTTCGCCGGTCAGAATGCCCGCCCACAGCAATATCGTGCGCAGCCGGCATATCCAGGCGCTCCGGTAGAGCCCGATTCGCCGAATGGTTCCGGATATCAGTCCGGAGTTTATCAGAATCAGCAGCCGCAACTGGCCTATGGCAACGCGCAGGCTCGTATTGATCCGCGTTTCTACAAACAGGTCGTCACTTATGGCGGCAGCGAAAGACCCGGCACGATCATCGTCGACACGCCGCAGCGGTTCCTGTTTTTGGTGCAGGAAGACGGAAAGGCGATCCGCTACGGCATCGGCGTCGGCCGCCCGGGCTTCACCTGGGCCGGGGCGAAGACAATCACACGGAAAGCGGAGTGGCCGGACTGGGTGCCGCCGAAGGAAATGCTGGCGCGCCGTCCGGACCTGCCGCATTTCATGGCCGGCGGTCCCGACAATCCCCTCGGCGCACGTGCGATGTATCTCGGCTCGTCGCTCTATCGCATCCATGGCTCGAACGAGCCCTGGACCATCGGGCAGGCGGTCTCCTCGGGTTGTATCCGGATGCGCAACGAGGATGTGACCGACCTCTATGAGCGCGTAAGGGTCGGAACCAAGGTAGTCGTGCTCTAGAGCATGATGCCGAAAAGTGCGCAGCGGCTTTCGGACGACGTGATGTTCTAACGTATCAAAATCGATCGCGTTTATGATTTTGGACCGACGATCCAAAATCATCGTGATCTAGGCGTCGCACGTTTCAAAAGAAGGCCGCTGCTTTTGCAGCGGCCTTCTTCATTTTGGATTGTAGCGGGGGTCAGCCGAAATCAGAATCTCCGAGGTCCAAGCCGCCGTCATCCCCGAAGCCGCCATCGGCAACATCATAGGGCTCCTCGGCTGCAGGCTCGTCGCGTCCGCTCGGCTGGTCGAAAAGCCCGGCGCGATTGCCGGAGCCGGACGACTGGCCCATGTTGTCGAGGCCGGCCTGCTTCGCGAGATCGCTCGACGAAGCATCGCCGCTGCCGCCCCACGGACTGGCATTGTTGCCGGATAGGTCAGCCGCTGACTGGGTCGAGCCGCTGGCCGGATGCCCGCTGCCCAGCATGCCGCGCATGGAATTCATCAGCATCGAGCCGCCGATCACGCCGACCGCTGCTGCGGCGGCTGTGCCGAGGAACGAGCCTCCTGCGGAGGCCTGAGGCGGCTGAGGCGCCTGCGCATAGGCATCGTTCGGCGGATAGCCGCTGCCGGCGCGGAACCCGCTCGGCACACCCATCGGGCGATCGCTGCCGCCCGTCGGAGGCACCGAGGTGCGCGGACGCGATCCGAACACCGCATCGCGCATCGAGTCGAGGAAGCCGCCCTGCTGCTGTGGCGCATAGGCGTCGCCGCCCTCGAGTTCGCGGATGCGTTCGTCCGCATTCCTCAAGGCTTCGTCCTGCAGCAGCACCGTCTGCACCAGCGCATAGGTTGCGTTCGGCGCCTTGCGCAGGCCCGACATGATCGCCTGTTCGGCATCGGGCTCGCGCGGACGAGTCTCAAGCATCGCAAGCCGCTCGAACAATTCGTCAACCAGCTTGCGTTCCTGCGGTGTCATGGAATTTCCTCCAATAGGACCAGTGAACCGTTCCGTCACCGCCGCAAGATGTAGGAAGCGAATGCGGCGACGGGGAGGGGTCACAACAAGGTTATGCCGTGTTGTGCCAAAATTTGCGGGAACGCTTCGCCGGCGAAATAGGCATGTTCGCGCTCACGCAAATCCGTGAGCGGATCCAAACGTTTGAGGGTGTCATCCACGAACCCGGGATGGCACATGATGACACCTTGCGCCGGAATGTCGCGCAGGAAGCGTGGGAACAGCACGGCATAGTGAGCATTCGCATGAAAATCATAGCTGCCGGCAAAGCCCGGATTGAAACGCAGGCCGCGGCGCGTGGCTGTCTTGCGAAAGCCTGCGCTTAGCATGTCGAGCAGCATGCCTTTACGATCGGTGAGCCGCGCCGAGAGCGGCGACAGCCTGCCGCATTGCCTCACCCAGGCTTGCGGCAGCGCTTCGCAGACGGATGTCACCACGGCATCTCGGATCTGCGGAAATAGCTGTACATGCTGGTGACCATCGACGAAATCGGGGGGTGCGCCGAACATGTCCTGGAATGCCGAAACTTGCGCCTTCACCTCGCGTGCGATGGTTTCGGTGTCGAGGTGCCGGAGCATCGAGTCTTGCAGCGCCTTGCCGACCGACCGAAAGGCCTCTTTGCCGGTCAGCGAACTGAAGGGCGCCGTGAGAGTTACGTGCAGTCCGATCGCGATGCCGGGGGAGCTTGCCTTGATGGCCGCCAGCGACGCCGTTTCCTCGCGGGTGAAGGCGGGCGTCACCACCATCACCGAGGTCGCATTGAGGCGTCCGAGTTCGAGAAGGTTCCGGATCGCCGCATTGACGCCGTGCGAGAGCCCGTAATCGTCGGCGCAAAGCCAGATGCGGCGAAGGTCAGCCACGGAATTCGGCATCACTCCGCGGCGCTGGATCGCGCGTCATCGTCGGCATTTTCGATCTGGTCGGATTGCACATGCCGCTCGTGGTGTTCGGCGACGAAATAGACCGGCCGCGCTTTCTGCTCCGACAGGATCTTGCCGATATATTCGCCCATCACCCCGATCATCACGAGCTGAACACCACCGAGCACCATCAGACCAACCACCAGAGACGGATAGCCCGGCACCGATTTTCCGTACATTAAAGTCTCGTACAGAATGGTCGCGCCGAAGATCAATGCGACGCCTGCGAGCGCCACGCCGAGCAGGCTCGCGACCCGCAAGGGCGCCACCGAGAACGAGGTAAGTCCTTCTATCGAAAGGCCTACTAGCGATCCGAGATTCCAGTTGGTGCGGCCATGCTGGCGATCGGCCGGCTCGTAATCGACACGCAATTGCCGAAAACCGATCCAGCTCGCCAGCCCCTTGAAGAAGCGATTGCGTTCCGGCAATTGCCGCAGCGCGTTGGCGGCGCGCGGCGACAGCAGACGAAAGTCGCCGGCATCCTCCGGAATCTTGTGACGCGAGCGAAAATTGATCAGCCAGTAGAACGACTTCACACCGAACCGGCGCAGCATCGATTCCGACGCACGATGCGCTTTGGCGGTGTAGACGACGTCGTAGCCGTCATCGAGCCAGTGCGAAACCAGTTGCTCGATCAAGGCCGGCGGATGCTGGCCGTCGCCGTCCATGAACAGCAGCGCGCCGTTGCGGGCATGCTGCAGGCCGGCCATCAGGCCTGCTTCCTTGCCGAAATTGCGCGACAGCGACAAAACCTGAACGCCAAGACCGATGGCGGGCAAATCGCACGCAACCGCATAGGTGTTGTCGCGGGAGCCGTCGTCGATATAGGCGACCTCGACCCGCAAGCCCCTGGTTTCTCGCAGCTTCTCGGCGGTTTCGCACAGCCGCGCGTGAAACGCCGGCAGATTGTCGGCCTCGTTGTAGCAGGGCACGATGATCGAAAGGCCGGCCTGGGCGCGCTTTCGCGCGGCATTACCCTGACTTGCGACTTCCTTGGTGGTGCGAACCGACATTGCGCGCTAATCCCGGCTTTGCGCATTGCGCTGACACGACATATAGCGTGAAACGGGCGCAAAGTCGCATGAGCTTTTGTTCATTTTTATCCCAGACATCAAGGGGTTAACCGGATCCATGACGATGGAGGCGCCACCATCCGGTCTGCTGCAGCGCGTCATGGCGGCCTTGCGGCGGCAGGCCCTTGTCCTCAAGGCGGCAAGCTTTGCCTCGATCGGCGTCGTGAACACGCTTGTCGACCTTTGTCTGTTCCTGTTGTCGCTGAAATTTCTGACATCCTCGCTGATCGTCGCCAATGTTCTGGCCTGGACGGTCGCGGTCAGCGGCTCCTACGCGATGAACTCCTACATCACCTTCGCGGCAGAATCGGGACGGCGGTTAAACCCGCGCGCTTACGCCACCTTCGTCGCTTCCCAGATATTGGGTCTGCTCGCGGCGACCGCAACGC
>Ga0190274_10000873_pt1 | contig 17518 bp, 18 predicted proteins | sample Popmic531T_FD_133002 | JGI IMG/M metagenome (GOLD analysis project Ga0190274, IMG submission 133002) | Populus adjacent soil microbial communities from riparian zone of Yellowstone River, Montana, USA - 531 T | ecosystem: Environmental > Terrestrial > Soil > Riparian zone | place: USA: Montana... | reverse complement strand
TTGATCAGCTGCTCTCATTAATGCGTGTATAGTTTTACAGATAATAGGAATAGAAGATGGCAAAAATACTTTTGGTGGATGACAGGGAAGACAACCTGATGGCGATTGAATCGATTCTCGCCCAGGACGGATATACATTTGTAAAAGCTAATTCAGGTAGAGAGGCACTGAAAGTACTCCTTGCGGAATATGATTTTGCAATGATATTGATGGATGTAAAAATGCCGAACCTGAACGGCTTTGAAACGGCGTCGCTGATTTATGAGCGTGAAAAACTGAAACACATCCCTGTTATTTTTATTACCGCCCACAGCTATGGAGATGAAAATATTTTTAAAGGATACCGTGCCGGTGCAGTAGACTATATCTATAAACCCATCAACCCCGAATTACTGAGGGCTAAGGTTTCCGTATTCATTGACCTGTATAGGAAGAATCACCAGCTGATTGCACAGGAGCAAAAACTGATTGCCATAAATAAAAATCTTGAAGCTGAAGTTACTGAAAGAAAAAATTCAGAGGAAAAAATAAAAGGCCTGAACCTCCAGCTGCTTCAGAACATCGACAAGCTTGAAGCTGCAAACAAAGACCTTGACCGGTTTGCTTTTATGGCATCACATGATCTCCAGGAACCACTTCGAAAGATCAGGACATTTAGCGACAGGGTGTCTTCAAAGTACAGTCAAATCCTGGATGAGGATGGAAAAAAATATCTTGACCGCATGCAGAATGCAGCACAGCGCATGCAATCATTGATACAGGATATTCTCACTTTCTCAAAAATATCTGTCCAGGAAAAACAGTTTGTTGTTTCAGACCTGAACTCAATACTGGGAGAAGTGATCTCGGAATTGGAAATTCCCATACGGGAAAAAGATTTCATTGTTGAGACCGGAAAGCTCCCAAAACTTGCAGTGAACCCCGGGTTGATACGTCCATTGTTCCTCAATATTATCAGCAATGCCATCAAGTACAGCAGGAAAGAAGTAAAACCTTTCGTGAAGATTCATTCTGACAATGGAGAATCGAGCGATTCCAAATACTGCCGAATCTTTTTTGAGGACAATGGAATCGGCTTTGACCAAAAATATTCCGAGCAGGTATTCAGGATGTTTACTCGCCTTCACCAGCGCAATGAAGTAGAAGGAACCGGTATTGGGTTGGCGCTCTGCAAAAAAATCGTTGAAGAACACAATGGTTTTATTTCCGTCAGAAGTAAAGAAAATGAAGGTTCAGTATTTATCGTTTCGTTGCCTTTAAATTTGAAAAACGAAGAACCCAATTTTACAGTTGGAGAACCTAGCGTTAATAATATACAGCATTAATAAAAAAAAGCAGGAGTTGCGATCTCCTGCTTTCAAATATAAGCAGTACTGACTTTTAATAATTCGCCCCGTGGGGGCAGATCACCAAAGTGGACCTTCAATGATTCGAGGGACTTCCACCCTCTCTCGGGGCATTTTTTCTGTGTCTGCTATTCACTCATTAGTCAAAGTCGTGCCCACCTTTCATTAAATGGATTTAAAGCTCAATTGTTGTTCATTATTTTTCTCAGGCGGAATATTTTCCACGCTATGAGGTGAGAACTGCATAAAAAATAAATCAGGAAAAGACAAAGGCTTTACGGTCCCTGACAAATTGACCCCAATCAATATTCAAAACTTTTTCAAGAAGCTGTACCATCAATGTATACCCTGAAGGTTTTTGCAGGTACAAATCGGCTCCCAATAAAAATGCATCATCAACATCCCTGTGATTCGCAGAAGTCGAGAAAATAATCACCGGTAATGCTTTCAGGTGATGGAACATCCTGATTTCCCGGAGACATTCCTTGCCATTTCTTCCGGGCATGTTGAGATCGAGAAAAAGCATATCGGGAATCACTCCTTCATAGTGTAATACTTTCATCAGTTCTTCTCCGTCTTTCACGGAATATAAAGAAGTTGAAAGGGCTAATTCATCCAATGCTTCGCGGAAAAAGATGCGATCGTCCTCGTCATCATCAGCTAAAAGCACATGCTTTAATCGGGCAGTATGAGAATTCATAATGATTTTTACCTTTTCACTAATAAAAATCACTGAAGAAAAATTTGATCTGCCTCGACAAATATAAAAATTATTTATTCCATAAAATCTCTAAATCAAATGAAGCTTTAATACAGACTTATTAACAATTATAACCCTTTCCCAAATTTTTTCATCACGGGGTTTCCGTCGTCATCCTTTTCAGTTGTTTCATCCTGCCGGTTTTGTGGTGCGGCCGGATTGTAACCTTTATTCGTACCGGGTTGCTTTCCAGGCTCCTCGACGGGATCCTGCTTGCGATCAGGAGTTCTTTTATAGGGCTCCTCCTTTTCAGGTTCCTCAATGCCTTTGTTAGAAGGACCGGTTGATGGATTTGAAGGAGGTTCCTCAGGACGTTCCTGTTTTTCCTTTTCAGGACGGATACGGGTTGCATCATTGTCTCGTTCATCCTGCTTTGTTGGATCATTCTTTCGAGGATCATTTCCATGCTTTGGCCCGCCAGAAGGCGGCATATTTTGATTTTTCATTTTTCTAAATTTTAAATCAAAGTGAAAAATGTGTGCCCATTTCCGCATGGCATGTAATTTACCTTAAATCAAAAAAAAGAATTGTATGAATAAAGAAAATAATCATCCTGAAAAACAAACTTCAGGAATGAATCAAACGATATGGACTTCATCTTGTCCGCCAATTAAATATCAAAAATTATCATCGGACGTTGACTGCGACGTCGTAGTAGTTGGTGGCGGGATTGCCGGGATTACAACTGCTTACTGCCTGGGTAAATCCGGGAAAAAAGTTGTTCTCGTTGAAGATGGATTTATCGGCAGCGGTGAAACAGGCCGCACGACTGCACATTTGGTAACAGCTCTGGATGACCGCTATTATGAGCTGGAAAGAATTTATGGAAAGGAAGACACTAAAATTATCGCATCAAGCCATATGGCGGCCATTGATTTTGTTGAACAAACAATTGCGAGGGAAAAGATCATGTGCCAGTTCAAACGCGTAAAGGGTTATCTTTTTCTCCATCCAAATGATAATTCAGCATCGTTGAATGATGAACTTCGGGCTGCAACAGATGCCGGTATAAATATCAAACGTCTCACAAAAATTCCGGGGATAAAACATGTTGATGGAGGCTGCCTGGAATTTTCTGACCAGGCACAATTCCATCCACTACTGTATCTAAAAGGAATGGCGGAGGCAGCAGTTAGATATGGCGCCACGATATATACTGAAACCCACGCAAAGGAAATTGACAGCAAGGGAATAAAAACTGATGAAGGTTTTAAAGTGAATGCAGAACACGTTGTTGTCTGCACTAATACACCCGTTAATAATATCGTAGCGATCCACCTCAAGCAGTTTCCTTACCGTACTTATGTAATCGGAGCGTTGCTTAAAAAAGGCGCTCTCCCCGAGGCGCTGTGGTGGGATACAGGCGACGTGCAGGTGAATGAAAACATTCCTCCTTACCATTATATACGTACTGAACCATTTAACGAAATGTTTGATCTGCTTATTGCAGGTGGAGAAGACCATGCAACCGGTTTGGCAGAAGCTGATGTAATTCCGGAAGAGAACCGGTATGCAATTCTTGAATCCTGGGTGCGCAATCATTTCCCGATCCAGGAAGTGGTGTACAAATGGAGCGGGCAGGTGATGGAACCAATGGATGGACTTGCATTTATAGGAAGGAACCCGATGGATAAAAACAACGTGTACATCGCTACCGGTGATTCAGGAAACGGAATGACCCATGGAACGATTGCCGGTTTGCTGATCGATGACCTGGTGAATGGAAGGGAAAACGATTGGGAGCGGATATACAATCCATCCCGTTTTAAAATATTCAAAACAGGAAAAACATTTTTCAGTGAAATGATCGGTGGTATCAGAAAGTATTACGAGACAAATCCAAAGGATCCTGAGGCAGTAACTTTAAGCAGTATAAAACCCGGCGAAGGCAAGATCATCGAAATGGAAGGAAAAAAATATGGATGCTATTGTGACCAGGATGAAACACTTCACCTGGTGGATGCGAAGTGTACCCACCTGGGATGTATTGTGCGGTGGAACAACGATGAAAAAAGCTGGGACTGCCCTTGCCATGGCAGCCGCTTTACCTATGAAGGAGAGATCCTGAATGGGCCTGCAATCAAGTCACTGGAATACCATCATGAATCAGTTCCTGTAAGTCAGCATAAGTAGGATTTCTTGTCTCAATCCTAATATTGTTGAGGAAAAAATTTCCTAAAAAGGCGCTAAAGAAAAGTGTTTTTTGATGGCATGAAATTATATTTAAATATTAAATTAGATTTAATCTTATGAAACATTCAAAAGAAACCCTTCCCACGAACATCAACCTTACTTACGATATCGGTTATTGGGCCCGCCATTGGAAAGTATCAGTGAAAGAAATCGCAGAAGCCATCAGGAATACAGGCACAACCCGTATCCATGCGCTCAGGCGATATCTCAGGCAGCGGGAATTAAGCTGATTAAATTAAAAATAGTGCAATCTCAACAACAGCCCTGTTACCAAGGGCTTTTTTATTGCCCCTTTCCTGGGAACCGGGCAGAAAAAGAGCGGTGTGTAGGTGACATAATAGGTAGGATTATTTGGACGAATGTCGGGGGTCTACACACCGCTCGCTTTAAACTTCTGGAAACCTGGAATGAACTATTAAAGAAATGTGCCAACCGCCTAGTGAAGAAAGAATCAAGAAAACAAGAGTCAGGAACCAGAAGGAGAAAATGAAATAGTCAGTAATATTTTAGCAATTGGCAGCCTGCCCAGCTTGACCGAAGGTTCGGCAGGGTAGTCAAAAAAGCATTTAAAATAGAATCATTAATTTTAGTAAATCATAGTAATGAACGTTGTCCTTATACATAGTTCGGTGCGGGCAAACCGTCTGGGCCCTTCAATTGTGGAAACAGTAAAACCCTTTTTGCGGAAAAACTGGAACGTTCAGATCATAGATCCTAAAACCCATCCACTGCCCCTGCTCTACCAACGGTATTATGAAACCAAAAATCCATTGCCTGACCTGGAATTTCTTCACAAGGTTTACGATAAAGCAGATGGATTTATACTTGTAACTGCAGAATACAATCACAGTATTCCCCCTGCCCTCAAGAATATGCTGGATCATTTTACCGGGGAATTTGCTTACAAAGCCAGTGGCATCATCTCTTACTCCGACGGCGCTTATGGTGGTGTACGGGCAGCAGAGCATTTACGACTTGTCTGTACCAATTTGAAAATGCCTCCTGTCACCGCTCAACCTGCCATTACCTTTGCAGGAAAAAAGAGATCACCTTCAAAAGAAAAAGAACTGGAAAAGGTCATGAAGTTTTTCATCGACCAATTTGAATGGTATATGGAAGCCCTGAAAAGACAGAGGGCAAAAGGCCTACCCGGATCTACCAGGCAAAAAGCTAAAAGTAAAAAACAGGTGTAAGCACTTTATATTCGTGCAGACATCAGTTTACTTTTCAAAAACCAGCACTACACGCTGCTTTGAGCTTTGATTCATTCCATGCGCAGGAACCGCCCTGCTGCTTTCATAAGAATTCAGTTTCCAACCTCCTTTTGCCTCGGTGTTCAGAAGGCCATTGAGATTTTCGGAAAAATTTTCTTTGATAATCAGCTTATACTGTTTCATAGTTAGTGGTTTTTAGGTTTAGAGAAAGGCGGTAACCTGATTTTGCATCCGGTTACCGCCATTTCCAATCACACATACACGATGAATTTATCAAATAGAGTAATTTAAAAATGCATGCCAATAATACCAGCCCAAATAAACAATTTTTAAAAAGTGGGAATCTTCCGTAACATTTTTTAAGGCAACTGAGGAATAGTATTCATGCAGAAAAGAGTAAACCTTGATTTTTATTTTTATTTATTCGGTATGGTAATTTCAAGATGCTCTTCGAAACAATAAATCAAATGTTATGAAAACGAATCCTCGAATTCATACCCGCCAGCAATCAGAGATTAAAACCGGTTGCATCCTCATCGCTAAACCTTTTTGGTCAGATGAAACTTATAAACGTTCCGTGATTCTGCTAATTAACCATGGCACTGACGGGAGCACAGGCGTTATGCTCAATAAAATGAGTAACCTGAGCGTTCAAGACGCACTTCCGGAACTTGAACATCATGCGCCTCTTTATTTTGGCGGTCCGGTCAACAAGAAAACAATCTCATATATACATGGCAATGCAAATCTGCCAGATGCTTACTACCTGGGCAACGATTTGTTTTGGGGAGGCAATTATGACTTCCTCCAGGAAATGTACAATTCGGGCAAGATACAATTGAAGAATTTTCATTTCTGTGCAGGATTTGTTCAATGGAATCCCGGAGACCTGGAAAACGAAATCACAGATGAAAAGTGGTGGATAAGTGAACTCTCACACCAGGAGCTCTTTGTACTCAGTCCGGATGAGCTTTGGGGTGACAAACTGGTTGGCGAAGAACATGTGTATGGTTTACTCAGTCCTTATCCGGATCCTTCTCTAAACTGACAAGACACCATGAATCATGGCATATTATTTTAATAACCGGTTAAACCCAGGTTCTAAAACTCATGATTGATATGAAAAAGAAAACAACAAATCACAAGCATATCAAAGTAAGGCTCGATGAAAAAACCACCGTGCTTTTGAACAGGATATCATCGTTGAAAATCTGGAAAGTCCGTTACCCTTTAGCAAGAATTATTAATTAGTTATAGCTTCTCATGGAAACATTATTTGTCTACTTAGGTCTTTCATTCCTGCTCTTATGGATCATAGCATTTTCCCTGTCAATGGGCTCGCTGCTATGGTTCCAGTTTGTTCACCTGATTCATCATATCAATTTCCGGATAGAGGAAATGAGCCAGCAGTTGAATGGATTTGTGAATCGCTTGCTATTTTACCTGCACCTTAGCAGGTAAAACGATATATGCTTTTTGAAAAAATATTGATTGCCGTTGAGGATAGCTCCCATTCACTGGAAGCAGCCCGCGCAGGTATCCAACTTGCACAAAAGGTAAATGCAGAAATAGCAATCATGTGTGCAATCAATATAGGCGTTACGATTGCTTCACCTGAAGTAATCCCCACTCCCATCGAGGTCATCAATGTACAACGTGACGAAGCGCACAGTGTCATAGAAAAAGTGAAAGCCATGTATCATGGAAATGCGCCGATACATGAATTCACCCCGGAAGGCGATCCCCGCGAAGAGATTGTTGCCGTAGCAGATGAATGGGGCGCTCACATTATTGTGGTGGGAACCCATGGGAGAACAGGTCTTACACATTTACTCATGGGCAGTACTGCTGAATATGTGGTAAGACATTCAAAAGTTCCCGTCATGGTGGTACCGATGAAAAAAACCAGTAGTTAGAAATTGGTCATTGGCTGTTGGCCATTGGCTATTCCCATTTTACATATCGCTTTTGTTGACTACCAATTTCACATTTGCTATTTCCCATTTCCTATTTGCTATTTCCCATCTGCTATTTCCAATTTCCCCTATTCATACCCTATCCCCATCGGTTTCTGTATATCAAAATCTCGGAACCCGAAGTTGTAATTATGAACTGAGTTGTAAAGGAAAAGGGAACTACCTGATCTTGTGTAAGGATAAAATCCAAATGAAACCTGGAAGGTGCTTGTGGTCAGCAATTCATTTTTGATAAGCAGGCCGATCCCATATCCCTGGTAAATTGTGTTCTCATAAAAGGGCGATGTATCTGATCCAAGCATCCCGAATGAACAGTATAAATATGGTGCAAACCTGAATCCCAAAACGCTGTATGGAAGATAAAGCTGGCTCTGAAAGGTTACTAAAAATTTATTTGTTCCTCTCAGCGATGCGTCATTAAATCCCGTGATACCATTGTGGTCATTGATATTGACCGACTCCCCATCTTTCCTGTTGATCCCAATTAACGTTTGCATTTTGACAAATTGCCGCAACCTCCAGCTGTTCAGTTCCAGCAAGTCTGAAAAATAAAAAAGCGATCCGCTGATTACAGATTGTTCAGGAGTACCATTGCGGAAAAATGATCCATAACCTCCGATCAGTGACAAATAACCCAAATGATTGAAGTGATTTCCAAAACCTGTTTGTGCGCCTGCATATATTCTACCGGTATTAAGTCCTTCCTCATAACCAAATAAAACTTCACTCATTCTCCCTGCCGGGACATCTTCCGGAGTTCCGTAATGGTAAATATAATTGTCACGGTAATAGGTACGGTTTGATACACCGAATGCAGAGAGATACAGGCGCGAATTAAAATAGATGTTGGAAGTATCAATGACAAATGGCAGCTTCTTCGTGTACGTCCGGTTCAATACTCGAAATGCGCTTACAAATTTTGTGCTCCTGGCTTCAAACGATTTACTCTTCGTAAGTGGAAATGCACGCCCAAACCAAAGGTCAATGTCATTGTAATGAATGGGTGCAGAAACGACGGGCCCATCGATCACTCCGACGAGATCGGTTTTGCCATAAAAGAGATAGTCGGCCCCCCATGCCCATTTAGTCAATGCAGAATAGAATGGCCTGTTGATGCTGATGCCATTGAGGAAATCCTCCTTGTCATTATTGAAATATCCCGTTGCAGTCATGAAGGTATTTCGCAGATAAGGAATTGTGTAGCTGCCCTGGACAATGCTCTTATTTGTCTCGTTATCATGAAACCATGACGTAACAACTTCATGTGAGAGTCCGGCAAAGTTCTTATCCTTAAAAAGAACCGTTTGCGAAGTACTTAAAACCTCTACGCCTACCCCAATGGACCAAAGGTCCTGCTCACGGAAATAAATATCGACACTGTCTTTTCCGACGGGTATTACTGTTACAATCACATCCCTGACATATTGTGCCTGCCTCATCAATCTTTCTGACTCTTTAAGCTCCAGCGGATCAAGCGGCTCACCTTTTTTAACGAGAAGCTGATTTTTTAAAGTGAAGGGAGAAGATTTATTATGAAGCAGGTTTCCACCCTTCTGTACAAAACTTACAGGTTTTGCAGTTGTGTCCCTGACGTGGTAACCAAATGGATCCAGCGTCACGATAATAATATTTCGGATAATCCGGCCTCCGTATCGCTCGAAGTGATCAGCTCTTACCTCGTAACGCGGTTTGATCTTTTTAGCAGTATCAGGGAGGTTGAAGACTGCCTTATAAAGTTGGTAAGTAAATTTTTTCTTCTTCGCAAAACGCTCGATGGAATGGTAGAACTTCAACGTATCAGTTTTGATACTGTCTTTTTCTATCTGTGCATTTGTCTCGCTTTGCAAAAAGAAAAAGCAGAAAGCCATTAATATGATTTTCCGCATACGACTGTTAACGGTAAAAGTCCAATTAAAATTTAATGAATTGAAGGAAAAATCCTGCCAGCCTTAATTTACACCAATTGAATCTGAACCAGTTTCGAATGGGCAAGTTATGGGGAAATCATTCGTCACTTTTTGGATCCGGAGCCTTTTATGCTCCCATATTTCTCCCTGTGCAGCTCTTTTGCTTCTTCGATTGAATGCGAAGCGTGAAGGTCTTTTTCATGCTTGGTCATTTCTGCCAGCTTTTTGTAAAAACGGTGTAATGCTTTTAATTCTTCTTCCGAAAGATCTTCGACATCTACCAGCCTGTTGCTTGCTTTATCATTGCAGGCAATCAGCTCGTTCAACTTCATTTGGAGGGCAATGGAATCCTTGTTCTGGGTTTTTTGAATCAGGAAAACCATCAGGAATGTAACGATCGTTGTCCCTGTATTGATTACCAGTTGCCACGTATCGGAATAATTAAACAAGGGACCAGATGCCAGCCATAAAATCACAACCAGGAATGCGAGGACAAAGGCACCGGTGCTTCCGGTTTTACGTGTTATACTGCCCGCAAATTTTTCAAACAAGGATTGCTCGTTAATGGATGATTTTTTCATACGCTGATTATTATTCAGGCCAAGTTACTATTTCCGGGCCATCTCAAAGTGGCATGCATTTTTTAATTTCTATTGCAATGAAAAGATTGTTATTCATATTGTTGATTTCATCGGCAACTGCAACTGCCCAAGTACCTCAACAGCAATTGGATTCAATCCTTCGTCCGGCCAAGACAGATTCCGCTGACTTCAGCAATTCGGCTTACAAAAGTGACTCTACGAAAATGCCTCCAGAGAACCAACCAATGAAGCGGGATTCATTACCCGTGGATGACCGCAAACCAAAACCACCGGGAAAAAAATAATGTGCAAAGCAAAGCCGTTGTAGGCAACAGCCCATGATGACTATGAATTGCCGGAATGACTGATCTTAAAATCAGTCATTTCTTTTTTATACCTTACTTCTCATACATTTGAGCTGTGGCTTCCGCTTTCTCACATGCAATTGCTTCCATCGCCATCGGTAAAACTATTTCACTCAGGCAATCCTTGAAGTGTTGGATTCTGGGAGCCATCTGCTCGATTATTCCTGATGCAGATGTGATTGGATTTTATTTCGGTATACCCTATTCACATCCTTTTGGCCATCGGGGATTTACACATTCGCTGCTCTTTGCGGTACTTTTAGGAATACTTCTGATCATGATATTTTACAGAAAGGATTCTATCCGCACGAAGCTATTTCTTTTTACATACTTTTTTTTATCTGCAGCATCTCACGGAATTCTGGACGCTTTCACAAACGGAGGCCTAGGTGTTGAGTTTTTATACCCGGTTTCTACAGATAGATATTTTTTTCCCTGGCGGCCCATCCAGGTTTCGCCAATCAATGCAGGAAGCTTTTTTTCAGAACGCGGAATCACGGTATTGAAAAGCGAATTCGTATGGATATGGATTCCTTCTTTAATTCTTATCGGTGCTTCATTTTTCTCGGGAAGAAAAAAAATTAAATAAAGCGCATTCCATTACCCAATCTCTATTCCCCAATTTCCAATCCTGGAAGATCCTCCCAATCATAAGGCTCAAACTTTTCTTTAGCATCCGACCTCGGTTTTGGAGAACGGATTGTAAACACAGGCCATGCTTCAAGATTTTCAGACGGCATTTCATAATTCATGATCTCAGCGATAGCATCATCGGAAAGATCAGGTTTGATCCAGCGTTTTGCCATTTCGAAAGGAACAAAAAGAGGCATGCGGGGATCATCAGGATTTGCATTGTGAATTTTTTGCATCAGTGCATTGGCATTGCGTGTCACCAGTGAAAAAGTGCCAAGCAATTCTCCTGTTTCCTTATTCACCAGGGGAGCATAATTGAAGAGGGCAGGAATGAAAAACATTTTTTCATTTTTTACTTTTACGTGGTAAGGAACTTTTGTCTTCCAGCCTGTAATGCCGCGATGTTCATAGATTCCCGTCACCGGCATCAGGCAACGGTTTTTCCTGATCCTGTACCAATAAGCTTTCTTGTCAAGGATTTTATCGGCGCGTGCATTGCACATCCACGGCCGCGACTTTTTCACTTTCTCCGGCGTGTTCATGTAATCAGCAATTACTCCCCACTCAAAAAGTTTCAGGAAATGTTTTCCTCCTTCGAAGGTGACAACAGGATGCGGCTTGAATGCCTGTGCCAATACATGTGACCTGTCCTGGAAATCGAGCGAAAGATTCCCGTCAATTACAATATCAGGAAGATAATCGGTGATCAGCTCGTAGCTGGATTTAAAGCTCACATCATAACACATATTGGCTTGGTGGAAGATTAATACTTAGATAATTATGCCATCGAATAACTAATATATCCAACGAATATGCGAATTACAAATATAATAATTCGCAATTCGTATATTAGTATTAGATTCGTTATTCGATGGAGTCATCTCGAAGTTTCGGCTTCCACCTCAACTAAACTGACTTTTATTTCTTGCTTACGGAAACGCATCCTCACAAATACTTCTCCGAAATGCGGATAAAGTTCGAATGTTACCTCATCTTTTCTACCCGGGTGCCAGAGATTTTTTCTCTCCATGTAATTTCTCACTTTCACCTTCAGTGCTTTCTCTGCCTTTCCCTCCCAGCCGGGCATCACTACGCTTGCATAAATCCGGAAACCGGAAGGTTGGGATGCTGCAAGCTTTAAACGTTTCCTGTCGTCCGGTTCACTCCACCGGTACAAAAACCTGTTGCCGTCTTTTGCAATTGCTTCAAAGTGTTCATAGGCCTGGCCATAATCACTGTAATGGGAAAAAAGAAAAGCGCGTATTGTTTTGTCGTTGGCATCCAATCCCCTGCTGAAAGTCTGCCGTACAAAATATTTCTGGCCGGATGAAACAAAAGCCGCCAGTAACTCGCTGATGAAAAGGCACAATGGATTAAACATGGCACTTTACCCTTGGCACGTGGTGAATGTTCGTGGTATAGCATGGCGAAATCATGGCAGCCTTGAGTTTCCACTTACGCTCATATCCCTGCGCTGCCATTCGCACTGTATTGCTGCCATACGTATTGTTGAGCACGTCCATGATGCGCATGGCCTTTGCATTTTGTTTCTTCTCCCTCTTTAAAAAAATTCCCTGCTGTACCTCTTGCGATGGAACAAGATCTGTTACAAGCACGCCTGCTTTCATGAAATTATAACCCGTCGTGAAAATAATGTCAAGGCCTTTCATTGCCTGCCTGATCAACTCGCCCGAATTATTCGTGGCCACTTCAAGCTTCATGGTAATGCTGCGGGAATACTGTTTGTCTTCGTAGCGGAATTGATTAGTTTCAATCCACACTTGAATCGTTGCAGCACATGAATATTCCTTTCTCAACTTTAGCGCACATGTTGCGGCAAAATTTGAAACTGCTTCTTCGATGTCTTTCCTGTCCGTAATCAATTGTCCGAAGGACCTTGACGACCGTACAGCTTTCCGTTTCGGCCTCACAAATTCCCATTCAAGACAGCGCTCTCCGAGCATTTCCTTCAGCATACGCAGTCCAACCACTGACATGTTCTTCCGCACCCATTCCGGCGGCAGCTGAATAAAATCAGCAGCTGTGTAAACGCCAAGCTTATGCAAACGTTGTGCATGCTCTGCCCCGATGCCCCACACGTCCTCCACCCTGGTAAACTTCAGCACTTCCCTTGCATGCTGTTCTTCCTGCATAACATGTACACCGATTTGTTTTTTTGTTTTCTTCGCGAACCGATTGGCCATCTTTGCCAGCGTTTTTGTTTTTGCAATTCCGATGCTCACCGGTATACCCGTATACTGCTTCACAGTCGCTTTTATTTTTTTTGCAAGCGGCTCCAATTGTTTTGCCGGAATTTCTGAAAGATCGAGAAATGTTTCATCTATAGAATAGATTTCCATCTGAGGAACAAATGGAGCGATTGTTTTCATCACGCGGTCACTCATGTCGCCATACAGTGTATAGTTACTGCTGAACATTTGTATCCTGTGCTTCTTCACAACATCCATCACCATGTGCACCGGTACAGCCATCCTGATCCCAAATGCCTTTGCTTCATCGCTGATAGAAATTGCACAGCCGTCGTTGTTCGAAAGTACGATCACAGGCTTTCCTTCAAGATCAGGCCTGAAGATCCGCTCGCAGGAAACGTAGAAGTTATTGCAGTCGACAAGCCCGATCATTTCATTAACGTTTGTGAAAATGGATGTTGCACACAAGCACACCGCATACGGTGATGTTCATGCTTTCCGTGATTTCAATGGGTTTGTAATTGACGTTCTTCGGCGAGAGACAAATTTTTCCGTTGGCGATCTTGATCTGTTTCAACGTCCGCTCGCCGTCGATGATGGCAACCACGATGTCGTTGTTGCGGGGTGTAAGACTGTTGTCGACCACAAGAAGGTCTCCATCGAAAATGCCGGCATCGATCATGCTGCTTCCTTCTGCACGGTAATAAAAAGTAGCAGAAGGATGCGTCACGATGTAATCGTTCAGGTTGATGCGTTCCTCGATGTAGTCATCGGCAGGCGATGGGAATCCAGCAGGCACATGCACGCCCAGTAAAGGCGCTGTGAAATCTTTCAATAAGGGAATTGGCAACGGATTTGTTATTTCTATGGCTTTCATCGGACTGTAATACAATCAAAATTGGTTTTACCAATATAATCAAATTGAATAAGTGAAATGAAAAATAAAAATAGCTTACCTTAGATTTGCCTTAAAAGGGCGATTGGATTTTATGCAATGAAAATTTCCATCTATTTTATTTTTTATTGTCTTATCCTGTTTCATTTTTCTTCATGCAAAGACGAGGATGAAATGCCAAATAGGAATCCTGTTTTTTCAACCCTTAATTTCAGTTTTAAATTTGATTCGCTTCAGGATCGTCTTGACAATTCCGGTATGTTGTCCTCCATACCTGGAAATCATAGGGCCTTATCGCCAAAAAATCCTGGTTTCAGAATTGGTTATATAGAATTACTTTCAGATCCATCTACGCCTGCAGGTTACGGAGTAAGAATTTTTGGAACCGGTCAAGTCTCCAATAGTTTCGATACAGGGTACCCATGTTGCCAGGGTGTTATAGATGAGAATGAAAATTTTTCCACTCCATATTTAGCCCTTCAGGATCCCACAACCTTTAACTGGATGCGTATCTATTTCACCTACACACATTTCGATATTGATTACAAGATCAATGGTTCGCCTTATGAAACTTCTGTATCCGGATTTCTTGCTGAAAAGTCCCTGACATATTATTTTGAAATCCGGGATAGCGTGTATTCTGAATACTCGACTAAAATCAATGGAGAATGGTATCTTGAAGCAGATACTCCTGGTTACGGAGTTGTATTGCACGGATCTGCATTCACAGCTTCCCCGAACATTCTTTATAACACTGTACCTACTCCTTCAAATAGTTGTGTAGTAACATGCGCCATTGATCCGCCTCTTTTTTTCGATCACCCCGATAATAAGACCATTACTATATCCCTCTCGACGAACAAAAGTTTTGAATGGATTGAAAACAGTGATCCGGATTTTTTTGAACCTTTTAACGGCGATACAATTTATGATTTTGGAATCAGGGGAATAAAAGTTACGCAGTAGTCACTCTTTCACCAATCGTGAAGTAAAAATCATTTTTCCATCTGCATCGCTAACCGTTACAAAATAAATTCCCGCATGCAATTTTTCCTTCAGCAGATATTGGCTGCCGGCGAAGTTTTCAGAAAGAAGCTTTTCTCCAAGAGAATTATAAACACATAGCATGTGCTTTTCCTGTGCGCGGTTATGCAGTATTACCCATGCCTGGTCAGTAACGGGATTCGGATAGATGTATCCACTGCTGCTCAGAGAATTTTCTGAAACGCCGGTTGGAATCTGGCTCACCATATTATTATACGTGGTGTTTGTTACAATAGCCGGATTAAAATCAAAGATGATATGCGCTGTATTGTAAATCATCGTTTGCTCCCCCAGCCCGGTGTGCGGTTGAATTTTATAAACCACATATCCATGGCTGCCTGGTTCATCCACGATGCTGTCGGGAAGCAGGATGTTTGGGAATGTAAACTGCATTGCACCGCCTGCCGTGACCTGCAGAGACACTGGGTGGCTGCTGGTTAGCACTTGCAGCGTAGAAATATCAAGATTTGCATCCAGGGTATCGAGTATCATTACACTAAAGGCAGTATCATTTCCGGAATTCTGGAAACGGATCGTGTACTGTAATTCCTCATTCATCAATGTATAGTGCGCTGCAGTTTCACCCGGAGGATCTACAGCCTTATCATTCGGATCATAGGAACAAGTCACAACAAAAGTAAAATCGTTGGAATACACATGCTTGAAATTCCATGATGCATCAAACACTGAATCGATGTATGTAAACGTAACAGTATCTCCTGCGGAACCATTCTGGAAATTCCCCTGGTAAGACATATTTTGTCCCGGTAAAAGATTGGAATATGACCAGCTTACAGTATCTCCGCTAAGCGTAAAACCTTGCGTTGAAGTACCGGTATTGAAAGGGAGGTTCGCTGAGTGAATCAGAGTTACAGTTCCATTTTCAGGATATAGCCCTGAATTAATGATAGACAAAGAACTCAGTCCCGGCTGATTGCAGCGCATTATACCTGTCACGTATCCAACCAGCTGAATATATTCAACAAGCGAATCAGGCGCCCAGATTCCGAAATCATTGTTGAGACTGTTTGGAGGAATGGAAACTGAAAATGTATCAGGTGATGAAGTAAGCACCCACGGTACTACTGGTGCATGGCTTACAATATAATTGCCGGTATCCAGATACACCGCATAATGACCCGTCGTATTTGTAAAACCATAATAACCTTGCGGCCCGATGGAAACTAATTTGTTTGCTATCCCATTTTCACCTCCATCATGTACTCCGTTTTGATTCAGGTCATAATAAACATCGCCTTCAATTGTTGGGTAGTTGGTATTTACAGGAATGTATGTCACCACCAACACCGGACGGTACGCAGAGTCGGCAACATTAGCTGTTGCCGGATTACCACAACCGTCAACAACATCCTGTCTCCATTGGTGCGAAGCAATGAAAGGCAGGCCCATTGACCAATGGCATGATGGATTGTCAGTAAAACTTCCTGCAGTTATTCCGCCACAAACCTCTACAATCAGATTTCCTCCTGTATACAGAAAAGGTATTGTAGGGAACATCACATTCCCCGCATATCCTGAGGTATAACTATAGTTTTGGGGACCATATGCGGTAACAGGTCCCAATTCCCACATGTTCAAATTCAAAGATGTGACGTTTGTGTTCAGAAGAGAAATGGTATAATTTTCTGAGAGGTGACCGGCGATAATAGCGGAATCCACGATCCACCCGATTTCATTAATGAATGCGCCCGCAGTTAATCCGGCAGCATTCAATTCGGCAGCTGAATAAAGGTATTGAGCTCGGGATGAATAATAAAAATCCTGGATCGGGCATGGATAGTCGTAGGATCCATTTACACCATCGTCAGAACCTACTGTCACAGTGATTTGCGAAACGGCGTGGAGCGAATTGAAAATAAAAAGTAGCAGGATAAATTTTTTCATGGTATCAAAATTAGGAATTGTAAAAGGTATTCAATTTAAAAACTTTTACGGGTAAGCAAGTTTAATGAAATACTTGATACAGGCAACAGGGTTTTTGGTAGATGGCAGAGCTTCTGATAAGAAAAATAAAAAATTGGATTAACTCCGTTGATCCAATGAAACTCCGTGAAATGGATCAATGCAAATGCCGCTTGCATTGATCATCAAGTGATCCCGATTGGATTCGAACCAATGGCCGCAAGTTTAGAAAACTTGTGCTCTATCCAGCTGAGCTACGGGACCAGAATATTTGTTTGAACTTATACTTTTTTTTACAATTTTATTTTAAAAACCAATGGCCGTCCGCCTCAGGCGGATGCTCTATCCAGCTGAGCTACGGGACCAGAATATTTGTTTGAACTTATACTTTTTTTACAATTTTATTTTAAGAACCAATGGCCGTCCGCCTCAGGCGGATGCTCTATCCAGCTGAGCTACGGGACCAGAATA
>Ga0190274_10000872_pt1 | contig 17521 bp, 10 predicted proteins | sample Popmic531T_FD_133002 | JGI IMG/M metagenome (GOLD analysis project Ga0190274, IMG submission 133002) | Populus adjacent soil microbial communities from riparian zone of Yellowstone River, Montana, USA - 531 T | ecosystem: Environmental > Terrestrial > Soil > Riparian zone | place: USA: Montana... | reverse complement strand
GCCGCCCCCTCGGCCTCGGCCCAAGCCAGCACCGCCTCGATCTCCGACTCGCTGCGCGGGTGGGCGACCAGGTCGGGCGGATTCTCGAACTCGCCGCGGAAGCCCCGCACCACGTCGCGGTAGGCCTTGCCGAGCGCGTGGCAGGCGCGCTGGTAGTCGTCGTCGCGGTAGAGGTCGCCGAACCCGCTCGGCCGCTTCAGCCGCGGCTTGCGCAGCTCGACCGCCGAGAGGGGCACCGGCTTCTCGACCTCGCCGCCGAACCCGAACCGCGCCCGAATCCCTTCCGCCGCCTCCCGCATCTGCGTCGCGGTCGGAGTCTGGTCCTCGTACCCCCAGCCCCAATGCTTCAGCCTGCGCCCCGAGGTCATCAGCCTCGACGCCGAGCCTGTCTCTGAAAGCCCACCGGCGGCGCTCCTCCGGCGGGTGGCGGGGTGGCGGGGGTCCCCCGCGGCGCGGAGGCGGCTCTGCCGCCGAGCACCGTGGGGGATGCCGCCCCGACAGGACCCGCCGGCCGGGGCGCTACCAGTGCACGCCTTTCATGAGATGCGCGAAGGCAACCGCCTCCGTGGACGGCGCCTTGTCGCGCGCCTCGTCGCCCTTGCCCTTCGCGGCCTGCGAATCGGGGAAGAGTTTGTAGGCGGTGTTGAGGATTTTGTCGCTGGCCTTCGGAGCCACCGCGTAGAGCAGCTCGCCGAAGTTGCCCAGGCGGGTGGCCACCTTCTTCGGCCGGCCGACCATCGCCTTGGCGATCATCTCCGCCGCCTCCTCGGGCGTGATCGCGGGGAACATGTCGTACATCCGCGTCGGCGCGATCATCGGCGTCCGCACCAGCGGCATGTTGATCGTGGTGATGGCGATCCTGTCTTCGACCATCTCCGAGGCGATCACCCGGCTGAAGGCGTCCAGCGCCGCCTTCGAGGCGACGTAGGCGGAGAAGCGCGGCGGGTTGGTCTGGGTGCCGATCGAGCTGACGTTGACGATGTGGCCCGACTTGCGTGCCCGCATCGTCGGCAGCAGCGCCAGGATCAGGCGCAGCGCGCCGAGGTAGTTGAGCTGGATCGTGCGCTCGTAGTCGTGGAAGCGGTCGTAGGAGAGGGCGACCGAGCGGCGGATCGAGCGGCCGGCGTTGTTGACGAGGACGTCGACGTGGCCGTGGTAAGCCAGCACCTCCGCGGCCATCCGCTCGATGTCCTCGATGTCGGCCATGTCGCAGCGGTGGATGTGGGCGGAGCCACCGGCGTTGACGATCTCGTCGCGGGTCTCCTCCAGCTTCTCGACCGAGCGGGCGACCAGGAGCACGGTCGCGCCGGCATCGGCGACCTTGACCGCGGTCGCTTTGCCGATCCCCGAGGAGGCGCCGGTGATGAGGATGATCTTGCCCCGCACCGCCCCCGAGAGCGAGCGGTCCTTGAACAGGCCGGGGTCGAGATTTCGCTCCCAGTAGTCCCAGACCTTGGCCGCGTAGCTCTCCAGCGGCGGCACCTCGATGCCGGACCCCTTCAGCGCTTTCTGCGTCTGGGTCGAGTCGAAGCTGGTCGGGTAGTCGACGTAGGCGAGCACGTCGGCCGGCAGGTCGAGCTGGCTCAGCGCGAGCTTCACCCCTCGCTTCGCCGGCGGGAAGAACTTCAGCGCCGTCCGCGCCAGCCCGGTCGCCGGCTCGGTCACGTCGGTGCCGAGCCGCACCGTCATCTGCGGCGCGTCGGCCGCCTTCGCGAAGAGGTTGACGACCTCGCCCGCGGTCTTCGGATTGGGATCGGTGAGGTGGAAGGCGCGCCCGTCGAGTTTCGGCTTATGGGCGATGTGGTCGATCGCCGCGGCGACGTAGTCGACCGGGACGATGTTGATCTCCCCCCCTTCGACCCCGAGCGTCGGCAGCCAGGACGGCAGCACCCGGCGCGCCCGCTGCAGCACCTTGAAGAAGTAGTAGGGCCCGTCGATCTTGTCGATCTCCCCCGTGCGCGAGTCGCCGACCACGATCCCCGGCCGGTAGACCCGCCAGGGACGCGGGCACTCCTCGCGGACCAGCCGCTCGGACTCGTGCTTGGTGCGGAAGTAGGGATTGGTGTCCAGCCGCTGCGCCTCGTCGAACATGTCCTCGCGCCACTCGCCCCTGTAGAGGCCGGCGGCGGCGATCGAGCTGACCTGGTGGAAGCAGCCGGCCTCGATCGTGCCGGCGAGCTCGACCGCGTGCCTGGTCCCCTCGACGTTGGCGATCTCCTGCGCCTCGGCGTCGGCGGTGATGTCGTAGATCGCCGCCAGGTGAAAGAAGTGGTCGACCTCGCCGCGCATCGCCACCATGTCCTCCTCGGAGACGCCGAGACCGGGCTGGGAGAGGTCGCCGGCAACCGGCACGATGCGGGCCCCGTCGGCCCCCCAACCGGTCCGCAGCTCCTCCAGCCGCCCCCGCGAGCCGGCCCGTACCAGGGCATAGATCGTGCCCTCGCGCTGCAGCAGGCGCGCGATCAGATTGCGGCCGATGAACCCGGTTGCCCCGGTGACGAAGTAGCTCATCGCCTTCAGCCTACCTCGACAGGGAAGCTCCGACGCCTGGTTTCATAGACTCAGAAGCAGAAATGGCAGAGACGGCCACCGTGCAAATCGCAATGCCCGAGATGGGCGAGTCGGTGACCGAGGGAATCGTGCTCGAGTGGCACGTCGCCGAGGGCGACTTCGTCAGCGAGGGGGACACGGTCGTCGAGGTCTCGACCGACAAGGTCGATGCCGAGGTGCCGGCGCCGATGGACGGGGTCATCACCAAGCTTGTTGCGGCGGTGGACGACGAGGTGGCGGTGGGGGCTCCGTTGGCTGAGATGGAAGCTGGCGAGGGCTCCTCCGAGGGCTCTGGCGCCTCAGCCGCGGGTCCTGTCGCCGATGACGGGGGGGCGCTGCGGGCGGGGGCGTCCTCGACCCCCCCGTCATCCGCCTCACCCGCGGGTGAGGCGTCGGAGACTGGCGCCGGGACCGCGCCGGGTGGCGGCAACGGGAGCGCAGACGTGAGAGCTACGCCGGTCGCGCGGCGGGTTGCGGAGGCCAACGGCGTCGATCTTGCTTCGGTGAGTGGGAGTGGCCCCGGATCGAAGGTCACCAAGGAGGACGTGCTGGCTGCGGGGGGCGGCAATGGGGCGACTGCCACCGCCAGCGCCGGTGAGGAGAAGCAGCTGCGGGGGCCCGCGGCGATGCTGGCCAGGGCGATGGACGAGAGCCGGGCGGTGCCGACCGCTACCTCGTTCCGGACGATCGCGGTCGACACGCTGGACGCGAAACGGAAGGCGATCAACGTCGTGCTCAAGGAGCGCGGGCTGAAGGTCTCCTTCACGCACCTGATCGCCTGGGCGATCGTCGAGGCGACCAAAGACTTCCCGGTGATGGTGCGGACGTTCGCGGAGAAGGATGGGAAGCCGATCGCGATCGAGAACGGCCCGGTCAACCTCGGCATCGCCGTCGACGTCGAGAAGAAGGACGGCAGCCACGCGCTGATGGTGCCGGCGATCAAGGGCTCCGATGGGCTCGACTTCGCCGGCTTCCACTCCTACTACGAAGAGCTGATCGCGAAGACGCGCGAGAACAAGCTCACCGCCGACGACTTCCAGGGCACCAACATCTCCCTCACCAACCCGGGCGGGATCGGCACCGTCGCCTCGGTGCCGCGGCTGCTCAACGGACAGAGCGCGATCATCGCCACCGGCTCGATCGCCTACCCGCCGGAGTGGCTGCACGCCTCGCCGGAAAGGCTGCGCCAGGTCGGCGTCTCCAAAGTGATGACGCTGACCTCGACCTACGACCACCGGGTCATCCAGGGGGCCGAGTCGGGCGCCTTCCTGCGCCGGGTCGAGCAGCTGCTGCAGGGGGAGGACGGCTTCTACGAGTCGGTCGGTGCCGACCTCGGCATCGAGGCCGCCGGCATCTCCTCCGCCCACCCGGCCTCGGCCTCGGCACCCCCGCTCGGCGGCTCGGTCGCGGCCCCCAGCGCCGAACCGAGCACGGCCCCCGGCGAGGTCGACGAAGAGCTGCTGCAGGCCGTGCAGGCGGCGACCTCGGTGCTGAAGGCCTACCGCACCCACGGCCACCTCGCCGCCCACCTCGACCCGCTCGGCTCCGAGCCCAAGGGCGACCCGGCGCTGGAGCCGGAGAACGTGAATCTGACGCCGGAGCTGATGGCCCGGATCCCGGCCTCGATCCTGCGCATCGGCGTGCCCGGCGAAACCCTGCTGGAGGCGCTGCCGCGGATGCGCCAGACCTACTGCGGCACGATCGCCTACCAGGTCGAGCACCTCTCCTCGCACCAGCAGCGAATCTGGCTGCGCGAGATGATCGAGACCGGCGCTCACCGCCAGCCGCTCACCGAGGCCGAGAAGCGCCGCCTGCTGGGGCGCCTGATCGACGTCTTCCAGTTCGAGCGCTTCCTCGAGAAGGCCTACCTGGGCCAGAAGATCTTCTCGATCGAGGGGCTCGACGTGATCGTGCCGATGCTCGACGAGGTGGTCACGCTCTCGCACCGCTCCGGCGCGGAGGAGGTCGTCTTCGGGATGGCACACCGCGGCCGCCTCAGCGTCCTCGCCCACAACCTCGGGCGCCCGATCGAGTCGATCCTGGCCGAGTTCGAGGGCGCGAAGCAGATCGACGCCGTCAAGGCCGTGGCGGCGATTCCCCACGGCGGCACCGGCGACGTCAAGTACCACTACGGCCACCGCGGGGTCTATGAGACGTCCGAGGAGGAGAAGATCTCGGTCCGCCTCTACCCCAACCCCAGCCACCTCGAGTTCGTCGACCCAGTCGTCACCGGCGGCGCCCGCTTCCTGCAGTCGGACTTCGAGGGTGCCCAGCTCAGTCACGATCCCAAACGGGCCGTGCCGGTGCTGCTGCACGGGGACGCCGCCTTCCCGGCCCAGGGCGTCGTCGCCGAGACGCTCAACCTGCAGGCCCTAAAGGGCTATAGCACCGGCGGCACGATCCACCTGATCCAGAACAACCAGGTCGGCTTCACGACCGACCCCGAGGATTCGCGGTCCACCCCCTACGCCGCCGACATGGCCAAGGGCTTCAACGTGCCGATCGTCCACGTCAACGCCGACGACGTCGAGGCCTGCTCGGCCGCGGTGCGGCTGGCGATGGCCTACCGCGAGCGCTGGGGCCGGGACATCGTCATCGACGTCATCGGCTACCGCCGCTTCGGCCACAACGAGACCGACGAGCCCGCCTACACCCAGCCGACGACGGCAGCCAAGATCAAGTCCCACCCGCCGGTCTCCGAGATCTACGCCGAGAAGCTGATCGGCGAGAAGACGATCTCGGCCGAGGACGTCGGCCACGCCTCCGAGCAGCGGCGCGAGGAGATGGCGACGGCGCTGAAAGGCCTGCGGGAGAAGATGGAGGCCGGCGATTACGAGGACCCGACGGTCACCACCACCACCAGCACCGGCGAACTCCTCGACCGCACCGCCAGCCCGCCGGTCAACACCGCGCTCCCGGCTGAGCGGCTGCACGGCCTCAACAAGGCGCTGCTGAAGACGCCGGAGGGCTTCAACGTGCACCGCAAGCTGCGCCGCCCACTGTCCAAGCGCCTGGAGACGATCGACCAGGGCGGGATCGACTTCGGCCACGCCGAGGCCCTCGCCTTCGGCTCGCTGCTGACCGAGGGCGTCCACATCCGCCTCACCGGCCAGGACACCGAGCGCGGCACCTTCTCCCACCGCCACCTCGTCCTCCACGACGAGAACACCGGCCTCGAGTACTGCCCGATGCAGAACCTCGACGACGCCTCCGCCCCCTTCGAGCTCTACAACAGCCCGCTCTCGGAGATCGCCTGCCTCGGCTTCGAGTACGGCTACTCAGCCGCCGCCCCGAACTCGCTGGTCCTCTGGGAGGCCCAGTTCGGCGACTTCGCCAACGCCGGCCAGGTGATCATCGACAGCTTCATCGTCTCCGGCGAGTCGAAGTGGGGCCAGACCAGCCGCCTGACGCTGCTGCTGCCGCACGGCTATGAGGGCTCGGGCCCCGAGCACTCGAGCGCCCGCATCGAGCGCTTCCTCGCCCTCGGCGCCGAGGGCAACATCCGCATCGCCAATCCCACCACCGCCGCCCAGTACTTCCACCTGCTGCGCCGCCAGGCGCTGATCCGCAAGCCGCGTCCGCTGATCGTCTTCACCCCCAAGGGGCTGCTGCGACTCGACCGCGCGACCTCCAGCCTGGAGGAGCTGACCGAGAGCCACTTCCACTTCATCCTCGACGACCCGAAGGCGAAGGACCGCCACGAGAAGATCGAGCGCCTGGTCCTCTGCACCGGCAAGGTGTACTACGACATCGACGCCAGCGAGCGCCGCGAGGCAGCCGAGAACGTCGCCATCGCCCGGGTCGAGATGCTCTACCCGTTCGCGAAGGAACAGCTCGAAGCCCTGATCGCCTCCTACCCGAATCTGAAGGAGATCGCCTGGGTACAGGAGGAGCCGCGCAACATGGGCGCCTGGAAGGTGATGTCGCGGCGCATGCCCGGACTGCTGCCCGACGGTGTCGAGCTCACCTACATCGGCCGCCAGGGGCGGGCCAGCACCGGCGAGGGCTACTCCGGTGCCCACGCGCTGGAGCAGGAGCGCATAGTCCTCACCGCGCTTACACCCGGCACCTGAGGGCCGATGCCAGGCAGGCCGCTCGAGAAGCCTGTGCCGGGGCACCTCTTCGTCTGGGTGAAGCGACTGTCGTGGATCGAGCTGGCGATCTTTGCGGCCCTGATCGTGTTCTGGCTCCTACCCGGACTGGACACCGAGACGATGGTGTTCGGGTGGGCGCACGGACTCGGCTTCATCGTCCTCTGCGTCGTGATCTGGATCGCCGCCGTGCGGCGCGAGGCCCCCTACACCCTGCTCGCCGCAACCCTTACTCCGGTCGGCCCGGTTGGCAGTGTGATTGGAATCGAACTGATTGAGCGTAAGGGCTGGGGAATCGCCGATCCGGCGGGTGAGAATCCCGATCGTGCCTAAAGCGCGGCCGATTGACCCCTAAACCAGTCGATTGCGCTTGACCACAGGCTGCTCACGCGGTATAGCTAGATAGTGACTGTTCCTTCTGGGCAGTCCCGTCCAGGGGAACGGCCGCGTCGGCATCCCTCCCTGGCTACCGACGCGCTGGTGCAGTGAGGGTCGCGCGGACCCCCCTGCCTCCCGCGGCCCTCCTGTGCCCCTACCTTTTTAGGTGGCGCAGGACGGTCTGCAAAATGCCGCCGTTCTGGAAGTAGGCGACCTCGTTGGGGGTGTCGAGGCGAACGGTTGCCTCGAACTCGAGGGCGGCTCCGTCATCCCGCTTCGCGGTAACGGTCACGGCCTTCGCCTCGCCGTTCTGGAGATCGCTGAAGTCGTAGGTCTCCTCCCCCGTCAGCCCCAGCGACTCCGCGCTCTCGCCGGCGGCGAACTGGAGCGGCAGGACGCCCATCCCGATCAGGTTGGAGCGGTGGATGCGCTCGAAGCTCTCGGCGATCGCGGCGCGAACACCGAGCAGCTTCGTTCCCTTCGCCGCCCAGTCGCGCGAGGAGCCCGAGCCGTACTCCTTGCCCGCCAACACCACCAGCGGAACCCCTTCCTCGGCGTATGCCATCGCGGCGTCGTAGATGGTCGTCTCCTCGCCGTCGGGAAAGTGGCGGGTGAATCCGCCGGCGCGATCGACCAGCTGGTTGCGCAGGCGGATGTTGGCGAAGGTGCCGCGGATCATCACCTCGTGGTTACCGCGGCGCGAACCGTAGGAGTTGAATTCGCCCGGTTCCACACCCTGGTCCAGCAGCCATTTCCCGGCCGGGCTCTGCTTTTTGATCGCCCCTGCCGGTGAGATGTGATCGGTGGTGATCGAGTCGCCGAGCAGCGCCAGCGCCCGGGCGCCGGCGATCGGCTCGACCCCGGGCGGGTCGGCCGGCATCCGCTCGAAGAAGCTCGGCTGCCGCACGTAGGTGGAGTCGGGCCAGGTGTAACGGTCGCCCGCGGGGACCTCGACCGCGCTCCATTCCTCGTCGCCGGAGAACACCTCGGCGTAGTTGCGGGCGAACATCTCGGCGGCGACGGAGGCGCCAACCACCTCCTTGATCTCGGCGGCACTGGGCCAGACGTCACGCAGGTAGACCGGCTCGCCGTCGGCATCCTGCCCGAGCGGCTCGTTGATCAGGTCGAGGTCCATCCGTCCCGCCAGGGCATAGGCGACGACCAGCGGCGGGCTGGCCAGGTAGTTCGCCTTCACATCCTGGTTGATCCGCCCCTCGAAGTTACGGTTGCCGGAGAGCACCGCGCAGACCGCCAGATCCTTCTCCGCGATCGCCGCCGAGATCTCCGGCTCCAGCGGCCCCGAGTTGCCGATGCAGGTGGTGCAGCCGTAGCCGACCAGGTTGAACTGGAGCGCGTCGAGGTACTCGGTCAGCCCGGCGCGGTCGAGGTAGTCGGTGACGACGGTCGAGCCCGGCGCCAGCGAGGTCTTCACCCATGGCTTGCGAGTCAGGCCGCGCTGCACCGCGTTGCGGGCGAGCAGGCCGGCGGCGACCATGACGCTGGGGTTGGAGGTGTTGGTGCAGCTGGTGATCGCCGCGATCACGACGCGGCCGTGGTCGAGCTCTAACTGGGTGCCGTCCTCGAGGGTGACCTCGATCGCGTCGCTGCTGCCGTGCGCCGTCGCGACCGGCGTGCCGCTCACGGCCGGACGGGGCCGGCCGCGCTCGTCGTCATGGTCCTCGGCGGGCGGGTCGGAAGCCGGGAACGACTCCTCGATCGCCTCGTCGCGACCGTTGCCCATCTGTGCGGCGGCCTCGGGGTCGAATTCGCCCATCACGGAGAGGAACGACTCCTTCGCCTGCGACAGCGGCACCCGGTCCTGTGGCCGTTTCGGGCCGGCGATGCTGGGCACGACCTCGCCCAGGTCCAGCTCCAGCAGGTCGGAGAAGACGGGGTCGGGGGAAGACTCGTCATGGAACATGCCCTGCTCGCGGGCGTAGGCGTCGACCAGCTCGATCGTCGCGGTCGGGCGACCGGTGAGGTCGAGGTAGCGCAGGGTCTCGGCATCGACCGGGAAGATCGCGCAGGTCGAGCCGAACTCGGGCGACATGTTGCCCAGCGTCGCCCGGTCGGCGAGGCCCAGGGTCGGCAGCCCCGGGCCGAAGAACTCGACGAACTTGGAGACGACACCGCGCTCGCGCAGCATCTCGGTCACGGTGAGGACGAGGTCGGTCGCCGTCGCCCCCTCGGGCAGTTCGCCGCCGAGCTTGAAGCCGACGACCTGCGGCAGCAGCATCGAGATCGGCTGACCGAGCATCGCCGCCTCGGCCTCGATCCCACCCACTCCCCAGCCGAGCACGCCGAGGCCGTTGACCATCGTCGTGTGCGAGTCGGTGCCGACGAGAGTGTCGGGATAGGCCTGCAGCGTGCCCTGGTTCTCGCGGCTGTAGACGACCTGGGCCAGGTGCTCGAGGTTGACCTGGTGGCAGATGCCGGTCGCCGGCGGCACGACGCGGAAGTTGTCGAAGGACTGCTGCCCCCACTTGAGGAACGAGTAACGCTCGCGGTTGCGCTCGAAGTCGCGCTCGGCGTTGACCGCGAAGGCGCCGGCGCTGCCGAAGGCGTCGACCTGGACCGAGTGGTCGATCACCAGGTCGACGTCGACCAGCGGGTTGATCGCCGCCGGGTCGCCACCGATCTCCTCCATCGCGTCGCGCATCGCCGCCAGGTCGACCACGGCGGGGACGCCGGTGAAGTCCTGCATTAGGACCCGCGCCGGCTGGAAGGGGATCTCGACGCTGGGCTCGGCCGCCGCGTCCCAGCCGGCGATCGCCTCGACGTCGGCGGCGCTGACCGAGACGCCGTCCTCGAGCCGCAGCACGTTCTCCAGCAGGACCTTGACCGAGTAGGGCAGGCGGGCGACGTCGAAGCGCTGCGCCAGCGCATCGAGCCGGAAGACCTCGTAGTCGCGCCCGCTCACCGCGAGGGTCGAACGGGCGCCGAAGGAATCGTTGCTGCTCATCGGATGTCCTCCTGAGTCGTCGTCTCTACCTCTTGTCGTCCGAGTGCCCGTCGGCGATCGCCGCCGCCGCCTTCTGACCGGCCGAGCCGCTGGCGGTCCGCACCGCGATGCCGGGGTTGGCGAGGCCGAAATGGGCGAGAAAGCGCTGGCGTCCCGGGGCTACCGCGACCTCGACCTTGTCGGCCTCGATCGCCCGCAGCGTCCCCCGCGCGACCTGCTCGGGGGTCGAGGTGCCGAGCCCCGGCGGCGACTTCGCGCCGGACTCGGCGAACATCCCCGCCTCGCGGATGAACCCGGGCGAGACGATCGAGACGCCGACGCCCTGCGGCGCCAGATCGGAGCGCAGCCCGAGCGCGAAGCCACGCAGGCCGAACTTGGTCGCGTTGTAGATGGCCGAGCGCGGGCTGGGCGCCTTGCCGGCCAGCGAGGCGACGAAGACCAGATGGCCGGAGCCGCGCTCCAGCATCGCCGGGTACAGCGCCTGGGCCAGCAGCATCGGCGACTCCAGATTGACCCGCAGCGCTCGCTGCACCTGCTCGGGACTGAAGTCCTCCATACGGCCGGCAGCGGGCAGGCCGGCGTTGGCGACGAGCAGGTCGACCTCGCCGGCGTCCGCCGCCAGCTTCTCGGCCGCCCCCGGCTCGGCCAGGTCGGCGACGAGCGCACGATGGCCGTCGCCGGGCAGTTCGGCGGCGAGGGTTTCAAGGGCCTCTCCTTTGCGCGAGCTGAGGGTGAGGCTGGCGCCGCGCCCGGCCAGCGCCTTCGCGATCGCGATCCCGAGGCCGCCAGTGGCCCCGGTGAGCAGTGCTTTGCGGCCGGCAAGTTCCATCCCAGGGCGCAAGCTAGCAGCCGTGCGGCCGACAGGAATCTGGGATGAAAGTGCGAAAGGCCACTAAATGTTTGCGTTCTGTGAGCAAGCTGCCGGTCGATGGTCTAGACTGCCGCCGGTCCGTAGAACCGAAACGCCGAGTCCCGCGCGCTCCAAGGCGCTGTGGGAACGGGGGAACCACGTTTTCGGGGCTAACCCGCCTGGTTCAGGTGGGAGCGCAGGCTCTTCTTAGCGCTAGCCCGACAGCTAACCCCGTAGGCCGACAAGAGGAGATCGGTTTGCTGTCTGACAAGTTGAGGTTCAAAGCGGCGCTAGCGCTATCGGCGGCTTTCGTCGTCGTCGCTCTCGTCGCCCCCGCAAGTTCCTCCGCCAAGTGCGTCACCGGAGGGCTCACCCCCGCTGCGGTCGATATCTGCACTCCTACCGCAAAAGCAAAGCTTCTAAACACGGGAGAACTGATTCCCCCGAAGAGCGCCCCGCCGAAAGTGGTCGCGGTGATCGAAGCGGCCAACAAGATCCGCACCAAGCCCTACATCTACGGCGGCGGCCACGGTCGCTGGTGGGACAAAGGCTACGACTGCTCCGGCTCCGTCAGCTTCGCGCTGCACGGCGGCGAATTCCTCGAAAGCCCGCTGCCCTCGGGTTCGATGGAAAAGTGGGGCCTCGCCGGCGAAGGGCGCTGGATCACCGTCTACGCCAACGGCGGCCACGCCTACGCCGTGATCGCCGGAGTGCGTTTGGATACGTCCGGTGACGAAGGCGGCGAAACGGGCCCCCGCTGGCACCTCGACCTGCGCGACAACATCGGTTACGTCGCGCGGCACCCGGCCGGGTACTAAGACGCCCTTCAGAGAGGAGGGGCGGGTACCCCCTCCTCTCTCGCATGCTCGCTGGATCGCTGACGGCCGTCCGAGGTTCCGTTCTGGCGAGAAGCGCAAAACGTTCGGAGGGGGTACCCGCCCCTCCAACCGGTGCGCCTCAGTTGACGGCCGGGTGACACGCACGCATCCTGAGGTCGGGCGCAGGTCGGCGAGACCGCTTGTGCCTAGCTGGACAGGGACCAGCGCTGGTCCCTGTCCCCCTCAACGAGCGGCGTCGGTTCCCGAGGTGGATCGCAGCCGGCTGTCGATGGAGGAGTCGGGTGCCCCTGAAGCGCGCGGCGTCCCGATTTTCGCAGTGCCGGTCGGCGAGAGCCGCTCGGCTCCCGGCGAAAATCCCAGCAAGCGGAAGGGGCACCCGACTCCTCCCCTCGCCTACCCCCGCCTCGTACTCCACCTCGTCCAACCAAAGCCTCCCGAGTTGTCCTTGATTTCCTGAGCGGCTCGGATAACGTCATTGCTGTAGCTGCGTCAGCTCCCGACATCCGCCTGACCGGCCTCACCAAGCACTACGGCGAGGTGGTCGCGGTTGCGGGAATAGACCTGGAGATCGAGCGGGGGGAGTTCTTCACCTTCCTCGGTCCCTCCGGTTCCGGCAAGACGACGACGCTGCGGATGATCGCCGGCTTCGAGGACCCGAGCGGCGGCTCGATCGAACTGGCCGGCGAGGAGGTCAGCAGCGTGGCGCCCTACGACCGCGCGGTCAACACCGTCTTCCAGGACTACGCCCTGTTCCCGCACATGACCGTCGGCGACAACGTCGCCTACGGGCTCAAGGTGGCCGGGGTGGACAAGGCCGAGCGGGCCAGGCGGCGCGACGAGGCGCTGGAGATGGTGCGCCTGCCCAGCTACGCCGAGCGCAAGCCGGGCGAGCTCTCCGGCGGGCAGCGCCAGCGGGTGGCGCTGGCGCGGGCGATCGTCAACCGGCCCAAGGTGCTGCTGCTCGACGAGCCGCTGGGCGCGCTCGACCTGAAGCTGCGGGAGCAGATGCAGATCGAGCTGAAGACGATCCAGAGCGAGGTCGGCATCACCTTCGTCTACGTCACCCACGACCAGGACGAGGCGCTGACGATGAGCGACCGGATTGCCGTCTTCAACGACGGCGGGATCGAGCAGGTGAGCCCGCCGGAGGAGCTCTACGAGCGTCCGATCAACGAGTTCGTCGCCGGCTTCGTCGGCGTCTCCAACCTGATCGAGCGCGACGGCAGGCAGATGACGATCCGGCCGGAGAAGATCCTGCTGCTCGAGCCGGGCACTGCCGCCGACGGGCTCCACAGCGAGCGCGGCAGGGTCGTCGAGGTCGCCTACGCGGGGATGGTGACGCGCTACACGGTGGCGCTGGACGCCGGCGGCACGCTGCAGCTGGTCAGGCAGAACTTGGAGGGGGCGTCCGCAGGGACGGCTCCCGAGCAGGGCAAAGAGGTCCTGGTGGGATGGCGTCCGGAGCACGCGGCCGCCGTCCAGGGGAAGTCAACGAACAAGGAGGATTCACCATGAGGAGAAAGGACGCTCACTCCGCCCGCACGGCGTGGCTCGTCGTCGCCGGCCTGGTCGTGTTCATGCTCGCCCTCGCCGGCTGTGGCTCCAGCAGCGACAGCGACAGCAGCGGCGAAGAGCTGCAGAAGCTCGGCAAGGGCGAGGGCCAGGTCGACCTGATCTCCTGGGCCGGCTACGTCGAACCGGAATGGTCCAAGCCGTTCGAACAGAAGACCGGCTGCAAGGTGAACAACAAGGTCGCCGGCACCTCCGACGAAATGGTGCAGCTGATGCAGAGCGGCGAATACGACGGGGTCTCGGCCTCCGGCAACGCCTCCGCCCGACTGGTCGCCGCCGACGCGGTGGACCCGGTCAACGTCAGCCTCGTCCCCAACTACGAGACGATCTTCAGCGACCTCAAGGACCAGCCGTACAACACCTTCGACGGCACGCCCTACGGGATCCCGCACGGTCGCGGCGCCAACCTGCTGATGTGGAACTCCGACGACGTCAAGCCCGCTCCCGACTCCTGGGACGTGATCCTCGACCCGAAAATCGCCTCTAAATACAGCGGCAAGATCAGCGCCTACGACGACCCGATCTACATCGCCGACGCGGCCGTCTACCTGAAGACCCATCAGCCCGACCTGGGGATCGAAAACCCCTACGAGCTAAACGAAGAGCAGTTCAACGCGGCGGTCGACCTGCTGAAGGAACAGCGGGCCAACGTCGGCGAATACTGGTCCGAAGCCGCCAAGCAGATCTCGGCCTTCGCCAACGGCGACGCCACGGTCGGCACCACCTGGCAGTACCAGTACTTCGAACTCAAAGGCGAAGGCGACCCGGTCGCCGCCAGCCCCGCCAGCCAGGGCTTCCTGCCCAAGGAGGGTGCCACCGGCTGGTCGGACACCTGGATGCTCAGCTCCTCCGCCAAGCATCCCAATTGCATGTACATGTGGATGGACTGGATCGTCGAACCGAAAGTCAACGCCGAAGTCGCCGAATTCTTCGGCGAGGCGCCGGCCCAGAGCCTTGCCTGCGACGAGACCGCGGACAAGGAATTCTGCACCAAATACCACGCCGACAACCCGGCTTTCTGGGAGCGCGTCTACTACTGGGAAACGCCGCTGGCCGATTGCGGCAACGGCAACGACGATTGCAAGGACTACAACGATTGGGTCCAGGCCTGGACCGCAATCAAGGGGTGAGCGAACGGCCTTGAACGATGGCTGCTGAAGCCGTCGTGAGGAAGAGGTCGGTGGGCCGCAGGCTCGCCGGCGTCTTCCAGGGCCGTCCCCGCCTGCAGGTGGGGACGCTGCTGGCCGGGCCGGTCGGCTGGCTGGTGGTCGGCTACCTGGGCTCGCTTGCAGTCCTGCTGGTCGCCGCCTTCTGGTCGGTCGACCCGCTCAGCGGCGAGGTGGTGCGGGGCTTCGGTCTCGAAAACTTCGAAACGCTGCTCGACGAACCGGTCTACCGCACCATCGTCTGGCGCACGGTCCTGATCGCGGCGCTGGTTACGGTCACCGACGCCGTCCTCGCCTTCCCGATCGCCTTCTACATGGCCAAGGTGGCGAGCCGCCGCGGCAAGGCGATTCTGGTCGTCGCCGTGCTGCTGCCGCTCTGGTCCAGCTACCTAGTCAAGGTGCTGGCCTGGCGCACGATGCTCTCCAACGACGGGATCATCAACTGGGCCCTGGAGCCGTTCGGGCTGCACGGGCCCGGCTACGGCAACGTCGCCGTCTGGCTGGTGATGAGCTACCTCTGGCTGCCGTACATGGTGCTGCCGATTTACGCCGGGCTGGAGCGGATCCCGAACTCGCTGATCAGCGCCTCCGAGGACCTCGGCGCCGGGCCGTTCATGACCTTCCGCCGGGTGATCCTGCCGCTCGCCTTCCCGGCCGTGGTCGCCGGCTCGATCTTCACCTTCGCACTGACCCTGGGCGACTACATCACCCCCAGGCTGGTCTCCAACAACCAGTTCATCGGCAACGTCATCTTCAACAACATCGTCAACAACCTGCCGCTCGCCTCCGCCCTCGCGCTCGTCCCGATCGTGGTGATGGTCGCCTACCTCCTCGTGGCCCGGAAGCTCGGGGCCTTCGAACACATCTAGCGATGAGACTCTCCAAACGCGCAACCGTGCTGCTGCGAACCGGGGTCGGGATCGGCCTCGCCTTCATCTACATCCCGCTGATCGTGGTCGGCATCTACGCCTTCAACGCCAGCAACATCCTCAAATGGCCGCCGACCGGGCTGACCCTCGACTGGTTTCCGAAGGCGCTCGAAAACGAAGCGGCCCGCGAAGCCTTCCTGACCTCGATCAAAGCCGGCCTGGCGGCAACCGCGATCGCGATCGTGCTCGGCACCCTGGCCTCGCTCGCCGTCGCCCGCCACCGCTTCTTCGGGCGCGAGACGATCTCCTTCCTGGTGATCCTGCCGATCGCCCTGCCGGGCATCGTCACCGGCGTCGCGATCAGCAACACCTTCACCCAGGTCCTCGGCGTCGACCTCGGCCTCTTCACCGTGATCGTCGGCCACGCCACCTTCTGCATCGTCGTCGTCTACAACAACGTCGTCGCCCGCCTGCGCCGCACCTCCGCCTCCTTCGAGGAGGCCTCCGCCGACCTCGGCGCCCACACCTGGCAGACCTTCCGCTACGTCACCCTGCCGAGCATGAAAACCGCCCTCGGCGCCGGCGCCCTGCTGGCCTTCGCCCTCTCCTTCGACGAGATCATCGTCACCACGTTCACGATCGGGGCCGGCGCGGAAACGCTGCCGATCTGGATCTTCCGCAACCTCTTCCGCCCCACCCAGCTGCCGATCGTCAACGTCGTCGCCCTGCTGGTGATCCTGCTCTCGATCATCCCCGTCTACCTCGCCCACCGCCTCACCCGCGAAGAGGGCGGCGCGGCCGCCGGCAAAGGCGGCGGCGTCCGGGTCGAAGCCCCCGAGGCGACCGCGGTTCCGTAGGACGGCGGGGGAACGGCTACCCCCTTCTCACTGCACCTCGTCGGGAGGAACCGGGTACGGCTGACGCCACGGGCTTTCGGCCCTCCTCATGCTGATACGTTCGAAGGGGGTAGCCGTTCCCCCGCCGGGCTTCAGAAGCTCGCCTAGTCAGTTCCAGCTTCGGGAACTCCGTTCAGCGCTCGTGGGTGCGAGGGGCCGGGTGGGGTCTCGAACGTATCCGCATGAGCGGGGCCAACCGGCATAGCGGCCAGCCTCAAGCGCTCCACCCCGCGAGGTGCAGTGAGAGGCCCCACCCGGCCCCTCGCACCTGCACGGCTACAGCGGGATGTTCCCGTGCTTTCGCTTCGGCTGCGGCACCCGCTTGCTCTGCAACATCCGCAGCGCCCTGATCAGCTTCGGCCGCGTCTGCCGCGGCTCGATCACGTCGTCGATGTAGCCGCGCTCGGCCGCCGAGTAGGGGTTGGCGAAGTGGGCTTTGTAGTCGTCGATCAGCTTCTGGCGGCGCTCGTCGGGGGTCGGCGAGGAGGCGATGTCTTTGCGGTAGATGATGTTGACGGCGCCCTCGGGGCCCATCACCGCGACCTCCGCCGTGGGCCAGGCGACGTTGAAGTCGGCCAGCATGTGCTTGGAGTTCATCACGTCGTAGGCGCCGCCGTACGCCTTGCGGGTGACGACCGTGAGCTTCGGCACGGTCGCCTCGGTGAAGGCGTAGAGCAGCTTGGCGCCGTGGCGGATGATCCCGTTCCACTCCTGGTCGGTGCCGGGCAGGAAGCCGGGGACGTCGGTGAAGGTGACGATCGGGACGTTGTAGGCGTCGCAGGTGCGGACGAAGCGGGCCGCCTTCTCGGAGGCCTCGATGTCGAGCACGCCGGCGAGGAAGGCAGGCTGGTTGCCGACGATGCCGATCGGGAAGCCGTCGAGCCGCGAGAAGCCGCAGACGATGTTCTTGGCGAAGTGCTCGTGGACCTCGAAGAACTCCTCGTCGTCGACGATGCAGGCGATCACGTTGCGCATGTCATAGGGCTTGGAGGGATCGTCGGGGACGATCGTGTCGAGTGCCTCGTCTTCGCGCTCGGGGTCGTCGGAGGGCTCGAAGCGCGGTGGCGCCTCGAGGTTGTTCGAGGGCAGGAAGCTGAGCAGGTAGCGAGCGTCCTCGAGGCAGCTCTCCTCGTCCTCGGAGGCGAAGTGGGCGACGCCCGACTTCGAGTTGTGGCTCATCGCCCCGCCCAGCTCCTCGAACTCGACTTCCTCGCCGGTCACCGTTTTGATCACTTCGGGGCCGGTGATGAACATGTGCGAGGTCTCTTTGACCATGAAGATGAAGTCGGTCATCGCCGGCGAGTAGACGGCGCCGCCGGCGCAGGGGCCCATGATCAGGCTGATCTGC
>Ga0190274_10000871_pt1 | contig 17528 bp, 15 predicted proteins | sample Popmic531T_FD_133002 | JGI IMG/M metagenome (GOLD analysis project Ga0190274, IMG submission 133002) | Populus adjacent soil microbial communities from riparian zone of Yellowstone River, Montana, USA - 531 T | ecosystem: Environmental > Terrestrial > Soil > Riparian zone | place: USA: Montana... | reverse complement strand
TGCTCGGTCATCTCGACAAGGAAACGCTCGAGCGCCATTACGAGCGTGCCGACGTCTTCGTGCTCGCGTCGTATCTCGAAGGCTACGGGATGGCACTCGCCGAAGCCGTCGCGCGCGGCATCCCCGTCGTGAGCACCACCGGCGGTGCGATCCCCGAGACGGTGCCCGCAGCCTCGAGCATCCTCGTGCCGCCGGGCGACGGCCGCGCGCTCTGCAAGGCGCTCGCGACCGTGCTCGACGACGGCACCGTACGCAAACGACTCGCCGCGAGCGCGCGCAAGGCGCGCGCGCAGTTACCTACGTGGCGCGTTGCGGCGGAGAAGTTTGCGGCGGCGCTCGACGGGATCGGAGCCCGCGCCACGCGCCACTAGAGGACGCGAGTTACGTCGGCGAGATCTTGCGGGCCGTCGCTCGGCGCGGCCGCGCTCGCCCGCAGATCGCAGTCGAACAGCACGTCGCCGCCCATCGTGAACACCCTGTGCTGCGGACGCAGGCACTCCGCGATCCGGTCGCGCGCCGGCAGGGACAATCCGCGCCGGCCGTGCCCCGTCACGAGCGGGGCGATCGCGATTTGCACACGGTCGAGCAAGCCGGCTTCGAGAAAGCTCGACACCGTCGCGCCGCCGCCTTCGACGAACACGGCATGCAACCCGCGTGCACGCAACACCGCGAGCAACGCGGCGAGATCGAGCGTGCCGTCGCGCAGCGGCACTTCGACGACCTCGGCGGCGCCGTACTCGCGGCCGGCCGCCGCGCCTTCGGCGCAGATCAAAAGCGACTTCGCGTCGCGCGAGAAGACGCGACGATCGGCACCGAGCCGGCCCTGCGGATCGAGAATCACGCGCGTGGGATTCGCGCCTTCGACATGCTGCACGGTGAGTTGCGGATCGTCCCTCGCGACCGTGCCCGCGCCGACCACGACGGCGTCGCACAGCGCGCGCAACCGATGCAGATGCGCGACGTTGGCGGGTCCCGTTACGTAATACGAATCGCCCGAGCCCGTCGCGATGTAGCCATCGAGGCTCTGGCCGAGATGCGCGATCGTGAGCGGACGGCGCGCACAGGCCCCGCAGATCGGCGCGTAGAGCTCGAGCAGCGCTCGCGCGGCGGGCGGTGCCCCGGGCCCCACGACCCAGCCGGCGGCGGCATCGCGTGCGAGCCAGGCGGTCCCGCGCTCGCGCGACAGAGTCACGCGCGCACCGTGCATATCGATGCCGGGCAGCGCCTCGGCCGGGCTCGGAACGCGAGCTTCGTTCAGCCTGTTCAGCTCCGGAATCTCCCGCGCAGCGGCCGCCGCCGCCAGCAAAACTCGCCAAGCGGAGCGCTGCAACTCCTCGTGGGACGGAACCGCGCTCGCGGGTAACGGGGGCGTTCGCATGAACGAATTCAACCGGTTTCGGAACCCAAATGCCTTAGCTGGTATCCTAGCATTCGTATGACGAACGACAGACTCGAAGAACAAGACCCGATAAACGGCGATCCGGCGGCACTCGCCGTCGATAGGGCGATCGGAGAATTGCGGCGCGGCCGCGCTATTCAAATCACCGACGGCACGCGAACGTTGCTCGTCGGAGCCGTCGAAACACTACAAGCGCCGGTGTTCGCGCGCCTGCTAGCCGCAGACTCGGGCGCCGCAACGCTGCTCGTGACGGCCGAGCGAGCGCTCGCGGCGGGGTTGTCGCATCAGCTCAGCGGTCCGGTCGCGATCGCGTTTCCGCGGGACATGAGCCTCGACGAGCTACGCTCGCTTGCGGGCGTCGGCTCGAAGCCGGTCGCGCATTCGGGCTTCGGTGTCGACCGCGCGCCGCCGTGCGCGCCGCTCGCGCACGCAGGTTTCCAGCTCGCGAAATCCGGGCGACTCGTCCCCGCGCTGATCGGCTTCGAGAGCGGCGACGCACCCGCGGCCGGCGTCGTCACGATTGACGCGCGCGACGTCGAGCACCGCGCACGCTTCGGTCACTACAGCGTGCAACTGATCAGCCGCGCACGCGTCCCGCTCGCGGATGCCGTCGATTGTGAGATCGCGCTGTTTCGCGACGAGCACGGGCTCGCCGAGCACGTCGCGGTAATCATCGGCAAGCCGGACCAGCAGACCCCCGTCCCGGTACGCTTGCACTCCGCATGCCTTACGGGCGATCTGCTCGGCAGCTTGCGCTGCGACTGCGGCGAGCAGCTACGCACCGCCGTGCAGCGCATCGAAGCGCTCGGCGGCGGCGTGCTGCTGTATCTAGATCAGGAAGGCCGCGGCATCGGCCTGCCGAACAAGCTGCGCGCATATGTGTTGCAAGACGAAGGTCTCGACACCGTCGACGCGGACCAGCATCTCGGCTTCCTCGCGGACGAGCGCAGCTACGAGGTCGCCGCCGCGCTGCTCACCGAGCTCGGCATCAAGCGCATCCGTCTGCTCACGAACAACCCGCAGAAGATCAACGCGCTGCGCGATCACGGCATCGAGATCGCAGGCCGTCTGCCGCTCGTGACGACCAGCAACTCGCACAACGAGCGCTACCTCAGAGCGAAGACCGAGCGCGCCGGCCACCTCGCGGAAGAGTGGAGCCGCTGACGCAGCTCGCACGCGGCCGCTCACGGCGCGGATTTCCAAAGCTTCTCGTAGATTTTTCGAAGCGCGCCATCGCCGCGCTCCTCGAGCACGGCAGCGAGCCGCTGCGCGAGGCGCGCGTTGTGCTTGTAGAGCGCGAGCGACTCGATCACCTGTTCCGCCACCGGCGGCCGCGCCTCGGCTGCGATCGACAATAGCCAGTCGAACGCGGCCTCGCTGCGGTGCGCGGCGGCCCCGCGAATCAGTGCGAGCCGGAGCTCTTCACCCACCAAGACTTCATTCCACGCATTGCGCAGGATCTCGACCGCACCCGGCGCGCGCGATTCCCCGATCGCGAGCGCCGCGAGCTCGCGCAGCACGTCGTCGGGATCCTTCAAATAGGTCGCGACGAACGCGAGGGACTCTTCCGGTTCCACCGACAAGAGCGCGGTGAAGCACTCGCCCAGGATCGCGGGCTCGGCGTCGCGGGCGAGCACTTTCGCGCGCAGCAGAAGCTCGGCCTCGCGCGGGTTGCCGTAGGCGGCGGCACGCACGGCGCCCACGCGCGCGTCGGGCTCCGGATCGTAGAGCAGCTGCGTGATCGCGACGAGCGCACGCGGGTTGCCGCTCGCGACGAGTCCCATCGCACAGCTCGCCCGCACGTCCGCGGCAGTGTCGGCCGTGCCGCCCCACACGGGCTCCATCTGCTTCAGCTGCAAGCCTGCGGCAAAGAACTCCGCGTCCTCATAGTCGAGCGCCACGAGCGCGCGCACGATCGCCTTCTTCGCAAAGCAATTCGGATCGGCCTTGACCGGCTTGTCGAGAAAACGCGGATAAGCGCCGCGCAGCGCGGGCACTAGGTCGTACAGGAGCGCGTCGGCGGCGAGGCGCGCAGCCTTCGCGACGACGCGGTAGTGCTTGTGCGCGAGCGCCGCCGCGAGCGGCTCGGACTGCAAAGCTCGATCGGGCAACGCGTCGAGCTCGGCGAGCTTCTGCTCGATGGAGGCCTCGTCTGCCGCGGAGCGCCGGGCCATGGGCGCGCTAACGTTCGAGCGCCACGCCCGACGCGCCGACGCACCGCAAGAGCTCGATCACAGTGCCGACGGCCTGCGCCACAATCGGGCGATCAGCGCGACCAGTGCGCACAGGCCCAGGGTGATCCAGCCCGCGGGCGTCGCGAGCCACGCCGCGGCGCTATCGAACAGCGCGTCGAGCTTCGCTGACGCGACTTGCGAGCCCGCTATGAGCCATGGTGAGAGCGCCATTACGGCGGCGAGTCCCGCTACTCGCAGCACCCGCGACCTGAATACGCGGCGGCGGCGCTCGACTGCGAGACTGCGCGCGAGCTCGCTCAAGAAAGGCTGCTCGGGCGCGTGCGTGTGCTCGCCCGCGAACAGTGTCTGCAACTGCGGATCTAGCGGTTCGATCGGTTCCATCTTCACGATCCCTCGTAGTCTACGAGCATCTCGCGCACGCGCGCCGCACCGCGCGAGATGTGCGATTTCACGGTGCCGAGCGGGAAGCCCGTGAGCGCGGCGATTTCCGGGTGCGACATGCCGTCGTTATACGCGAGCACTAGACACAGACGGACGTCCTGCGGCAAACGCGCGAGCGCCGCGTCGAGGTCGATCCGCTCCGCCGTCGTCTCCGCATAGCCCGCGCTCGCGTCCGCCTCTTGCTCGCTCGCGTAGCTGATCTTCTGACGCCGGACCTCTTCAAGCCAAGTGGTCACCATGATCCGTTTGAGCCAGCCATCGAACGCGGCGGCAGAGCGCAGCTGATGCACCGACCGCCACGCCGTGAGGAACACTTGCTGCGCCAAATCGTCGCCTAGCGCCGACCGGTGGCACAAGTGATACATGAACTTGCGAACTTCGCTCCTGTTATTGTCGAATCGCCTCTGCGCGAGCACCAACGCCGCGCGCGACTCGACCGAATAGCTCCACAAGATGCGAGTTGCTCGGCCCCGGATGCGGCGCGCGTGTACTTTCTTGAGATCCCTCCTCGCCAAGGGCACGCCCCGGGAGAGCCGGGCGTGCGGCGGGGCTACTTCAGCGTCGTAAGCGGCGTCGCTGCCAGCTCGGCGACGAGCAGCGCGAGACGCTCGGCGAGGTACGCGAGGTGCTTCGCGCCCTTCTGCGCGTCCGCGCGCGTCGCGTTGCCGCAGGCGCCGGACGGGTGCAGATCCTCGCTGCGCCAGCCAATGCCCACCGGCTTCTCGGCCCCGAGCACGCGGTTGCGCGCCGCGAGCGCGTGGGGCAAGCCCTTGAAGTCTGCGAGCGCTTCCGTGCGCACGAGGGCGGGTGCGAGGTGCAGCAGCAGCGACGTCTCGATCTCGCCGCCGTGGATGTCGTGCGCGGCCTCCACGGCGTCGAAGACGCCCGGCGGCGTGCCGAACGCGAAATAGGTGGCGCGCGCAACGAGCAGCGCGCACTCCGCGCGCAGCCGCATCGCGACGAGATCGACGAGCGCCTTCTGCCCGCCGTGGGTATTGAGGATCACGAGCTTGCGCACGCCCGCACGCGCGACGCTGCGGCCGACGTCGGTCCAGACGTCCGCGAGCGTCGTATCGGCGATCGTCAACGTGCCGCCGAAGCTCGTGTGCTCGGGGCTCAAGCCGACACTCAAGGCCGGTAGGACCAGCAGCACCGCCTGCGCGGGAACCTGCTGAAGCGCCGCGCGCACGATGCCTTCGTTGATGACCGCGTCGGTGGACAGCGGGAGGTGCGGACCGTGCTGCTCGACGGCCGCGACCGGCAGCAGCGCGACGGTTGCTTCGGGGTCGACGAGCCGGAAATCGGCGGTGGTGCGGTCTTGCCAATAGCCGCTCTGCACGGGGCTGCCCCTTATTATTGTCGCCTGCGGCATCGTGCGGGTTGCTCGAAAAGGCGTCAACCTTGGATAATCGCTGACCTACCGCCACTTTCGAGCCCCACGAAGCGTGGGATACGCAGGAGACCTCCATGAGCATGCCGGAACGCGCCGTCGTCGCGGATAACGAAGTCCAAGAATTGGTTGCCAAGGCCCGTGCCGCGCAAGCCGTCTACGAAGAGTTCTCCCAGGAGCAGGTCGACGCGATCGTTCGCGACATGGCGAAGTTCGTCTACGACAACGCCGAGTCGCTCGCACGGATGGCCGTGGACGAGACGGGCATCGGCAACTACGAGGACAAGGTCCTCAAGAAGAAGGGCAAAGCCCGCGTCATCTGGAACAACCTGAAGGGCAAGAAGTCGCGCGGCATCATCGGCGAGGACGCGGAGAACAACCTCGTGTTCGTCGCGAAGCCGATGGGCGTCGTCGGCGCCGTGTGCCCAGTGACGAATCCGATCGCGACCCCGATGTGCAACGGCATGTTCGCGCTCAAGGCCGGCAACGCGGTGATCTTCGCGCCGCATCCGAAGGCGCAGAAGTGCACCGATCATCTGACCAAAGAATTCATGAAGATCGTGAAGAAGCACGGCGGGCCGGACAACCTGATCCAAACGATCAAGAAGGGCTCGGTCGAGAAGACGCAAGAGCTCATGAAGTCCGTCGACGTGGTCGTCGCGACCGGCGGCGGCGCGATGGTGAAGAGCGCGTACTCGTCGGGCAAGCCGTCGTACGGCGTCGGCGCGGGCAACGTGCCGGTGATCATCGACCGCGGCGTCGACATCAAGGACGCGGTCGGCAAGATCGTCACGGGCGCCGCGTTCGACAACGGCATCATCTGCTCGCACGAGCAGTTCGTGCTGACTCCGGAAGAGAGCTACGACGAGACCGTCAAGCAGTTCAACGACACCGGCAAGGTGTGGTTCACGAAGGACGAGAAGCAAGTCCAGAAGCTCCGCGACGTCGTGTTCGTCGACGGTCACTTGAACAAGGACGTCGTCGGCCGCACCGCGCGCGAGATCGGCGCGATGGCCGGCATCGACGTGCCCGCGAGCGCGCGGATCATCCTGCTGCCCGCGAAGGGCGCCGGCACCGCGGACATCCTCGCGAAAGAGAAGCTGTGCCCCGTCGTCGCGATCCTGCCGTACAAATCGTTCTCGGAAGCCGTGAGCAAAGCGAAGGCGAACCTGCTCGTCGAGGGTGCGGGCCATTCGGCCGCGCTGCACTCGAACAACGAGAAGAACATCCGCGAAGCGGGCGTCGAGCTGCCGATCAGCCGGCTCGTCGTGAACCAGGCGAGCTCGCTCACGGCAGGCGGCTCGCTCACGAACGGTTTCGCGCCGACCACGACACTCGGCTGCGGCTCGTGGGGCGGCAACTCCATCTCGGAGAACTTGGACTACAAGCACCTGATGAACGTGTCGCGGATCGGCAAGGTCATCACGGGCAAGAAAGTGCCGACGGACGAGGAGATCTGGGCCTAGGCGTTCGCGTGCGAGCTCGGCGGCCGTCCGGCCGCCGACGGCCGCGTGCAGCGCGGCGTGAGGAGTCGGCATGCTTCGATCGTCCTGGCGCTGGCTTGTCGGTTGCGTTGCGCTGGCGGTACCTCTCGCGGTCCCTGCCCACCATTCCGTCGCGTTCTACTCGAACGACAAGATCGAGCTCAGGGGCGAGATCACGAAGATCGAGTGGCAGAACCCGCACATCCAGTTCGGTTTGCGGACCGTCGGCAGCGACGGCGTCGAGAAGATGTGGCGGCTCGAAAGCAGCTCGATCTTCCTGCGTCTGAAGGACGGCGTAACGCGCGATCTCTTTCGGGCGGGCGACGAAGTGAAGGTGTTCGGACGAACGTCCGCGCGCGACGCGTCGGCGATCCTCGTCACGAACATGCTGCTGCCCGACGGCCGCGAAGCGCCGCTGTGGCCCGACGCGGCGCCGCACTTCGTGAGCGCGGACAGAATGATCAAGGCGACCCCGCAGCTCGTCGATGCCGCCGCCGAGAACCGCGGGATCTTCAGGGTGTGGCGGCCGGACGCGCTGCTCACGCCCGGGCGCTTGGAAGGTCTTCCTTATACCGACGCCGCGGTGGCCGCGCGCAAATCGTTCGACTTGCTGGCTGCTGCGGCACGGTGCGAGCCTGAAGGAATGCCGCGGATCATGATCGCCCTGTTCCCGTTCGAGCTCGTCGACCACGGACGTGAAATCAGCTTGCGCACCGAGCTCTACGACACGCAGCGCACCATCCACATGGATCGCACGGCACCGCCGCCCGGCGAGCCGGCCTCGAAGCTCGGCTACTCCGTGGGCGAATGGCGTGACGGTCAACTCATGGTCAATACCACGCGCGTGAATTGGCCGTACTTCGACCAAAGCGGCACGCCGATCAGCGAGAACGTGCAGATCGAAGAGCACTTCAAGGTGAGCGGCGACCAGACGCGGCTCGACTACGAGCTGACCGTCGTCGACCCCGCGACGTTCAAATCACCCGCGACCCTCGACTTTTCTTGGCTCGCCTACGGCGACACGATCCAGCGCTACGACTGCCGCAGGAAATAGCCGCCGACCAAGCTTGCGGTCGCTGCGGCGAACCCGCGACGAATTCAGGCTGCACGCCCGGCCAACCGCCGGCGTCTCGTCTGCTCAGGAGCGGCCGTGGTCGTGGTCATGGTCGTCGTCGCCGTGATCGTGGTCATGATCGTGGTCGTGGTCGTGGTCGCCGTGATCGTGATCATGGCCGTGGCCGCCCGGACCGTGCGCATGTCCGTGCGCGAGCTCTTCTGCGGTAGCTGCCCGCACCTCGACGATCTCGATGTCGAACACTAGCGTCTTGCCCGCGAGCGGGTGGTTGAGATCGAGATCGACGTTGAAGTGCCCGACCTTCACGACGCGCGCGTGGCGCGCGCCCTGGCGCGTGTTCACGGCCACCATCTGACCCGGCTCGATCTTGCCCTTCGACGCGAGATGCTTGATCGGTACGCGCTGCACGGCGTTCGGATCGTGCAGGCCGTAGGCTCCCTCGGGCGGCACGGTGGCGCTGAACTTGTCGCCGGTCTGCTTGCCGCTCATTTGTTCCTCGAGCCCCGGCACGATGTTGCTGTGCCCGTGCATGTAGACGACCGGGCTCTGTCCCGCCGAGCTTTCGATCACCGCGTTGCTCTCGTCGCGCAGGCTGTAGTGAAACGTCACGACCGTGTCGGCGTTGATGATGTTCGCTTCTTGATTCATGGCTTCCTCGTGCCGTCCGTTCTTCTCGTGGGCACGCCGCTTACTTCCGAGGCGGTGGCGCGCCTTTCCTGTGCTTCTTCTTCGCGGGCTTGTCGAACCTCGCGCCTTTGCCGAGCTTCGCGCGCTTGTCGAACTTCGCGTCGCTCGGCGGGCGTCGCGGTGCGCGCGGCGCGGGGGCCGGCTCGTCGCCCGGCGAATCTACTCGGATCGCGAGCTTCTGCCCGCAAACCCAGGTCTTCTGGAGCTGCTCATAAGTCTCGTCCGGCATGCCCTCGGGCAGGTCCACGGTCGAATACCCATCGAAGATTTGGATCCGGCCGATGTGCACCGAGTCGATCGCCGCCTCGTTCGCGATCGCCCCGACGATGTTGCCGGGCTGCACGCCGTGGTCGTGGCCCACCGCAATTCGATAACGGACGCTGCCGCGCGGCGCGCCGGAGGCCGCGGCGCGCTCCGGCCGCGCCGGGCGCTTGTCTTCGCGCGGCGCATAGAGCTCCAGTGTGCTGCGCCTGCGGACGCGCTCCAGCGGCTCGTTGGCCGGCTCGCCGCCGCTCTGCGACTCGCGTGGCGCGGGGGTCGCACGCGGCGGTGGCCGCGTCTCGCGGGTAGGTCGTTCACGCGCCGCGGGGCGTTCATCGCGGGCGGGGCGTTCGTCGCGCGCCGCGCGCTCGCGCTGCGGCCGCTCGACATGGGCGGGCCGCTCACGCCGCGCGCCCTCGTGGCTCTCGGGCCGCTCGCTGCGTCCGTAGCTTTCGGTGCGCGGCGGCGCGGGCGGCGCGGGCGGCGGCAGCAGCGGCCGATCCTTCTGTGCGAGATATGCGAGCGCCGCGGCGATCTCGCGCGGCTCCTTGCCGTGCTCCTCTTCATAGCCCGCGACCAGCCGCTCGAAGAACACGAGGTCCTGCCCCGCGATCACCTCGGTGATGCGCTGCTTGAACTGGGTAGCACGCCGGTCCGCGACGTCCTCGCGCGTCGGCGGCCGCATCTGCTTGATCGGCTGGCGCGTCGTGCGCTCGATCGCGGCGAGAATGTGGCGCTCGCGCGGCGTCACGAACAGGATCGCGTGCCCGGAGCGTCCCGCCCTGCCCGTGCGCCCGATCCGGTGGATGTAACCTTCGATGTCGTTCGGAATGTCGAAGTTGACGACGTGGCTCACGCGCTCGACGTCGAGGCCGCGCGCCGCGACGTCGGTAGCGACCACGATGTCGAGCTTACCGTTCTTGAGCCGCTCGACCGTGCGCTCGCGCAGCGCCTGCGTCATCTCGCCGGACAGCGCCGCGGCGGCGAAGCCGCGCGCCTCAAGCTTCTCGGCGACCTCGGTCGTCGCGGTACGAGTGCGGACGAAGATCAGCATCGCGTCGAACTCTTCGGCTTCGAGGATCCGCGTGAGCGCGTCGAGCTTGTCGAACTGCCGGGTCTCGATATAGCGCTGGTCGACGGTGGCCACCGTCGCAGTCTTTGCCTTGATCTTGATCTCGACCGGATCCGACAAGTGGTGCTGCACGATCTTGCGGATGCGGTCCGGCAGCGTCGCCGAGAACAGCGCGACCTGCTTCTCCTCCGGCATCTGCTTCAAGATGTCTTCGACATCCTCGATGAAACCCATCCGCAGCATCTCGTCGGCTTCGTCCAGCACGACGGTCTTCAGCGCGCCGAGCTTGAGCGTCTTGCGGCGCAAATGATCCTGGATCCGGCCCGGCGTGCCGACCACCGCATGCACGCCGCGGCGCAGCTGCTTGAGCTGGAAGTCCATGCCCTGGCCGCCGTACACCGGCAGCACGTGGAAGCCCTTGAGGTGCCGCGCGTAGGTCTGCATCGCCTCGGCCACCTGGATCGCGAGCTCGCGCGTGGGCGTCAGCACGAGCAGTTGCGGCTGCGCGAGCATCAGATCGAGGCGGCTCAGCAGGGGCAGCGCGAACGCGGCGGTCTTACCGGTGCCGGTCTGCGCCTGGCCCAGCAGGTCCTTGCCCTCGAGCAGCGGCGGGATCGCGGCGAGCTGGATGGCCGACGGCGTCTCGTAGCCCACCTCGCGCACGGCCGCGAGCACGGCGTCCGCGAGGCCGAGGCCGTCGAAGCCGATTGGGGGGTTTTGGAGGGCGGGTTCGGTCATAGGGGCGGCGATCATCCTCGAAGCGCGCAGCCCCTGCAACGATTGCGGAGCCTTGCTGCCTTCCCGGCGTGTTCGACCGCGGCCCGGTTCGGGCTCCTTAGCCCGGAGGTGGAGCCCAGTCGGCGAGGCGCACTATCCTACCGAGCGGCGGGGCTGCGGCGAAATACCGAGCGTCAGCGGTGACCAGCGTCGCTTCCGGTGTCTGCAGCGCCAATGCATGGTACAGGGTGTCGGACAGGTGTTGCCGAAGATCGCGTTCAGTCCTGCAGCGAAAACGGCGTGAAGTTCGTCTTCACGTCGTAGAAATCCTCGTGCTCGTGGCGCTTGAGCCAGCCGACGATCGCGTAGGTGACCGGCGTCATCACCACCTCGACCGTCACCTTGAACGCCCAGTTGAACGCGACCACGTGGAGCAACGTGTCGCCGGCCCAGATGCCCGCGAACGCGATCGGATAGAAAATCACGCTGTCGACGCCCTGCCCGACGATTGTCGAGCCGATCGTCCGCATCCAGAGCCAGCGGCCGCGCGTGAGCACCTTCATCCGCGCCAGCACGTACGCGTTCACGAAGTCGCCGGCCCAGAACGCGACGATCGACGCCGCGACGATCCGCCACGTATTGCCGAAGACGATCTCGATTGCGGGCTGGAGCTGCGCATTGAACGGCTCGTTCGGCGTCGGCGGCAAACCGATCACCACCCACGACATGAACGCGGCGAACACCATCGCGATGAAGCCGGCCCAGATCACGCGCCGCGCGCGCGCGTAGCCATACACCTCGGTGAGGATGTCCCCGAAGATGTAGCTGATCGGGAAAAAGATGTTGCCCACGCCGAACACGAGCGCCGCGCCGATCAGCGGCAGCGCGAACGGCAGGTGCACCTCCGCCACTTTCGCGGTGCCGATCAGATTCGAGCACAGCAGCACCGCGACGAATCCCGCGAGCACGAGATCGTAGTAGCGGTAGCCGCGCGCGTGGGCTTGCGGTCCGGCGTTCGTCTCGATGCTCGCCACTCAAAGTCTCCTGCGCGCGCGGCCGCGGCGTTGCAAATCTTGGAATTGTTGTTCGGGCCCGGCGTGTCGCGAGGCGGGGCCGCCGCGCCCACGCGCCCCCCAGAGCCGGCCAATGGCGCGGTCCCGCGGCACGGCATGCGCCTTGCAAAGCTTAAGCGCCAAAGCTTAAGCAAGTTTTCCCGGGAGGGCTATTACGTCAAGGAGATCTCGAGATGTTTGAACCCAAATCGACCATCGTCTTCCTTGGTACCTGTTCGTTGATTTTCGGCGCCGCGACCGCGAACGCGCAGCTCGACGCCGACTCCTTGGGCCGCGCCGCGGACGGCGTGAGCACGGCGGGTCGAGCACCGGGCGAAGTCGCCGCGGAGGCCGGCGTGGGCGCAGAAGTCGACGGCGGCGCACGCGGCGTGCGCGACGCGGAACTCGGGGTTCATGTGCAATCGCTGCTCACGCAGCAGATCGCGATGCCCGGCGTCCACGCAAACGTGCACAACGGCGTCGTGACCTTGAACGGCACGGTTGCGACCGAAGCGGACAAGCAACGGGCCGAGGAGATCGCCAGGCGCGTCGTAGGCGTCACGCGCGTGCGCAACGAGCTCGTGGCCGCCGAGGCGCGGACGCGCGCGGCGGGCCCGTCGACCGAGGCTGCGGTCACCCAATCTCTGCGCGCGGACGCGCGGCTCGCGCAGCGCGACATCGACGTGCGCGCCCGCAACGACGTCGTCACGCTAACGGGCGAGGTCACGTCCGTAGCCGAGAAGGAGACCGCGGGGCGGATCGCGGCGGAGGCGGCGGCCGGCACAGAGGTGCGCAACCGGCTCGTCGTTAGTTCGAAGGACTGAAGACGCCGCGGTGGCTTGCTCGCGCCGAACAGGGACGTTCGGCGCGAGGGGAATGCGTATTGAATCGGGCGGCGCGCACGCCGGTTGCCGCGCGCGCACCAAAGCACCGACAATCGCGCGTCTTATCCTCGGGGACGCGTTTTGATCACCACGCCTCGCGCCTTGGCCGACGACGGCTCCGCGCTAGAACGCATCACGTTGTCCAAGGTCGGCTGGCGCCTGCTGCCGTTCCTGCTGCTGCTCTACATCGTTTCGTGGATCGACCGCGTGAACATCGGCTTCGCGGCGCTGCAGATGAACCGCGACATCGGCATCAGCCCGGAGCAGTACGGATTCGGGGCGGGCGTGTTCTTCATCGGCTACGCGCTGTTCGAGGTGCCGAGCAACCTGATCCTCGCGCGCGTCGGCGCGCGCCGCTGGATCGCGCGGATCATGCTCACCTGGGGCGTGCTGTCGATCGCGATGCTGTTCGTCGAAGGCCCCTTGAGCTTCTACGCGCTGCGCTTCGCACTCGGCGTCGCGGAAGCGGGGTTCCTACCCGGCATCATCTACTACCTCGGCAGCTGGTATCCGAGCGCCGACCGCGCGCGCGCCGTGTCGTGGTTCATGCTCGGGATTCCGCTATCGACCGTCGTCGGCGGTCCACTCGCGGGCGCGATCCTCGGGCTGAACGGGTGGCACGGGCTCACCGGGTGGCAGTGGCTGTTTCTGCTCGAGGGAATCCCGGCCGTGGCGCTCGGCGTGGTCGTGCTGTTCTACCTCACGGATTCGCCCGAAAAGGCGACCTGGCTCGAGCCCGAGGAGCGCCACTGGCTCGCGGCCAAAGTGCGCGCCGAAAGCGAGGCGGCCGAGCGGCGCCACCGCGTCGGGCTCCGCGCCGCGTTGCTGCATCCGACCGTGTGGCAGCTCGGCATCGTGCTGTTCGCGTGCCAGTGCTGCAGCTACGGCCTCACGCTCTGGATACCGCAGATCGTGCAGCGGCTGTCTGGCTTGGACGAGCTCGCGGTCGGCGCGATCTCCGCGCTACCGTATGCGGCCGCGGCCATCGGCATGATCTTGATCGGCGCGAGCTCCGATCGGAGCGGCGAACGCCTGCTGCATGTCGCGATCCCGAGCGCCGTCGCGGCCCTCGGTTTCGCGGCAAGCGCGTATCTGACCTCGCCCGTGCCGAGCATGATCGCGCTCACGGTCGCGGCCGTTGGCGACCTCGGCACGCGCGGGCCGTTCTGGGCGTTACCGACGCGGTTCCTCACGGGCAGCGCGGCCGCGGGCGGCATCGCGCTGATCAACACGTTCGCGTCGCTCGGCGGCTTCGTCGGCCCTTACGCGGTCGGGCTGGTGCGCGGCATAACCGGGAGCTTCGCGGGGGGAATGCTGTTCCTCGCGCTGGTGATGCTCGTCGGCGCGATCGTCGCTATGTTCCTGCGCAACGCGCGCGTGCTCGCCGACCCCGGCGCCTGACGCGAGCGTCCGGGTTGTGCAGGCGGCGCAGCCGTCGGCACAATGCGCGCATCGCAATGAAAGTCGAGCCGCGATGACCGGATCGAGCGCTTTCGCAACGCTGCTTCGCGCCTTGACGCTAGTCGCGGTAATCCTCATGCACAGCACGCCCTCCTCGGCCGACACCGCCACCGATTCGGCTTTTCGCAGGCAATTCGGCGACGGCTTCTTCGACCGCCTCTGGCAACTGAATCCGGATTGGGCGATCGCGAACGGCTACTACAAGTACGCCGACCGGCTCGTCGTGCCCGACGACCGCGCTCGTGCCGCACGCCTCGAGCAAACCGAGCGTTGGACTAGCGAGCTGCACCGGATCGATCCGAAGAAGCTCTCGCCGAACGTGCGCGCGGACTGGGAGATGCTCGACAACGAGTTCGCATCGACGCGATGGGCGCTCACGGAGCTGCGCGCCTGGCAATGGAACCCGGCCGCGTACAACGTCGCGGATCCGTTCGCGCTGCTCACGACGCTCGAGTACGCACCTCTCGAGGAGCGGCTGCGGACGTTCCTCGAGCGGCTCGAGAACGTGCCCGCCTACTACGCGGCCGCGAAGGCGAACGTCGCGAACCCGACGCGCGAGCACACGCGGCTCGCGATCGAGCAGAACCGCGGCGCGCTCGCGGTGTTCGGCGCGGAGCTCGACGCGCAGATCGCGGGCTCGAAGCTGGCGGCCGCCGAGCGCAGCGTATTCAAGCAACGGCTCACGGCCGCGCGCGCGAGCATAGAAGACTACGTCGCGTGGCTCGAGGCGCTCGACGGCAAGCTCGCGAGCGGCGAAGTGCAGGCGCGCTCGTTCCGGCTCGGCCGTGAGCTTTACGCCAAGAAGTTCGCGTTCGATATCCAATCGGGCGACACCGCCGAAGCGCTCTACGAGCGCGCGCTCGCGGAGAAGGAGACCCTCCTCTCCCGCATGGCGCTCTTGTCCGATCTGCTGTGGCCGAAGTACTTCCCGAACGCGGCGCCGCCCGACGATCGGCTCGACAGAATCGGCCAGGTCATCGCGAAGCTGTCGGAGCAGCACGTCGCGCGCGAGAACCTGATCGCGGCGGTGAAACAGCAGCTGCCGGACCTAGAGCGCTGGGTGAGCGAGCACGATCTCGTCACGCTCGACCCGACGAAGCCGCTCACGGTCCGCGAGACGCCGGCACATCAGCGCGGGATCGCGGGCGCAAGTATCGAGGCGCCGGGCCCCTACGACCCAGGTGCGCAGACCTATTACAACGTGACGCCGCTCGACGACCTGTCGCCCGAGCGCGCCGAGAGCTGGCTGCGCGAATATAACGACTGGATGCTGCCGATACTGAACATTCACGAGGCGATCCCGGGCCATTACGTGCAGCTGATCTACGCGAACAAGTCGCCGAGCTTGGTCAAGAACATCTTCGGCAACGGCGCGATGATCGAAGGCTGGGCCGTTTACACCGAGCGGATGATGCTCGAATCGGGCTACGGCGGTTCGAAGGCCGAGGCGTGGCTAATCTACTCGAAGTGGAATCTGCGCACCGTCTGCAACACGATTCTCGACTACGGCGTGCACGTGCTCGGGATGAGCGAGGCGGACGTCATGAGCTTGCTCACGCACGAGGCGTTCCAAACCGAGCAGGAGGCCGCCGACAAGTGGAAGCGCGTGACGCGCACGAGCGTGCAGCTCACGAGCTATTTCTCGGGCTACGCAGCGATCCTCGATCTGCGCGAGCGGTTGCAACGCACGCAAGGCGCGAAATTCGATCTCAAGCGCTTCCACGAGCAGTTCCTGAGCTACGGCAACGCGCCGGTCAAGGTGATCCGCGAGCTGATGGGAGCGCCCTGACGAAGGCCCCAAGGGACTCCGAATACCCTATAATCAAGCCGTTACGTTTCAACGGAGTCTCGACTTGGCGACGATAGTAGGTGGAATCGCCGCCTCACATACGCCCGCGATCGCTTTCGCGTTCGACACGCAAAAGCCCGACGATCCAATCTGGGCGCCAATCTTCGAGGGCTTCGCTCCGGTACGAGCGTGGCTCAAGGAGAAGGCCCCCGACGTGCTGTTCTTCGTCTATAACGATCACGTCACCTCGTTTTTCTTCGACCACTATTCGAACTTCGCGCTGGGTTTCGCTGAGTCGTTCGCGGTCGCAGACGAAGGCGGAGGTCCGCGGCCTCTGCCCGCGATCAAGGGACATCCCGCGCTCGCGAAGCACATCGCGAATGGGCTCGTCGCGGACGAGTTCGATCTCTCGTTCTTTCAGTCGAAGGGGCTCGATCACGGCGTGTTCTCGCCGCTGTCCATCATGCTGCCGCACGAGCACGAGTGGCCCGTGGCTCTGGTGCCGCTCCAGGTCGGAGTGCTGCAGTTTCCGATTCCGACGGCGCGGCGTTGCTTCGCGCTCGGCCGCTCGCTGCGCAAGGCGATTCAAAGCTTTCCGGAGGATCTCAAGGTCGCGGTCGTCGGCACGGGCGGGCTCTCCCATCAGGTGAGCGGCGAGCGCGCAGGCTTCAACAACACCGACTGGGACATGGAGTTTCTCGAGCTCCTCGAGAAGGATCCCGAAAAGCTCACCGAGCTGTCCATTGCGGACTATGCGAAGCGCGGCGGCATCGAAGGTGCGGAAGTCGTCATGTGGCTAGTCATGCGCGGCGCGCTGACACCGAAAGTGCGCAAGGTGCATCAGTCTTATTGCCTCCCTTCGATGACCGCTACCGCCACGGTGATCTTCGAGGATCTAGCCGAGGACGACGAAGGCGAGAGTCCCGAAGCCCATCTCGCCAGAGCCCGGCGCGAGTACGGGGGCGTGTCGGAAATCGAGGGTTCTTATCCCTTTACGTTCGAGAGCAGCACGAGAGCCTATCGGCTCAACAAGTATCTGCACGGCATCATCCAACCCGAGCTGCGCGGCCGGTTCCTGTACGACCGGGAAGGCTCATACGTGCGGGGCGGCCTGACGGAAGAAGAGAAAGACATGGTGAGGCGCCTAGACTGGCGCGCGCTCATCCGCTACGGCGTGATCTTCTTCATATTGGAAAAGCTCGCCGCCGCGGTCGGCGTACCGAATCAAAAGATCTATGCCGCCATGCGCGGTGAGTCTCTAGAAGACTATCAAAAGACCCGCAAGACACAGGTGCTGTACTCGGTCGCAGGTAGTCACAAGCCCAAGAACGATTAGGAGCCGACGGCCTGGCGCGCGATAGCGCTGCCGCCCGTAGCCGGTACAAAATCAAGAACAGCAGCCTCGTGAGGAGAACCTTGAGATGCCGACCATCAGCGACGTTTCTATCATCGATTCGAATACCGCCAAGGCCACGCCCGTCGAATCCGGGTTGGAGCGGACGATCTGCAGCCAGGACTTGTGCGGCTCGAAGAACCTCACCGTCTACAGGCGAACGATCCTCGCGGGCCGGACGCTCGACGTCGGGGCCGACGACGACTATCACCTCGTTTACGTCATGCA